>Ga0172375_10006682_pt1 | contig 16057 bp, 10 predicted proteins | sample LakKiv1m_FD_114537 | JGI IMG/M metagenome (GOLD analysis project Ga0172375, IMG submission 114537) | Freshwater microbial communities from Kabuno Bay, South-Kivu, Congo - kab_092012_11.1m | ecosystem: Environmental > Aquatic > Freshwater > Lake | place: Democratic Republic of the Congo...
CTCGGTATAGATGACCTTTCTGCTTATAGAATAGACGGTATGCCAAACTTTACGAGAAATCCCCTTATCGCGAAGTGGATGATTACTCATTATGATGTAGAAAAAAAATACAAGAAATATATTGTTTTGAAATATAAAAAAAATAATAACTGTACTTTATCCGGACAAAAGTGTTACGTATATAATATTGACATAAAAAATATATTAAGCCGACAGAATGCATCTTTACTTTTCTTTAAAAAACCGTTATATTCTATTTCGTTTAACAAATATAAAGCTATACGTGTTCCCCTATTTAACAACCAGACAATTTTTTTTGTCGACGGTTTCAATGACATCGAACAGATAAACAAATTATTTTCCGAATGTTTCGCGTTTAACAATTATGTTTCGAAAATAAAAGAAACATTTTCTATATACTCAAACGTTACCGGTAATGATATAAAACTGGCAGATGGCGTTAAAGGTTTATTATCATGTTATTAGTATGATTAGAGTATCCAAGATATATAAAAACCGCTTTCAAGAAATTGATATTCATTTCAAATATGAAATGTGGAAAATTTTGTGTACAGATTTTTTTCAACAATATATCGATAAAGACGATTCCGTGTTGGATCTCGCCTGCGGTTATTGTGAATTTATCAATAACATTAAAGCTAAAACAAAGTATGCGGTAGATATTAATCCGGACTCATCAAAATACGCCGACAAAGACATCTCTTTTATAGAAGCACACTCAGACAGCATTCCATTAAGGACGATGTCTGTAGATACGATATTTATCAGTAATTTTTTTGAGCATTTAACCCGTGAACAAATAACAAATACGATAGTTGAACTTCGTCGGTTATTAAAAAAAGACGGTAGAATAATAGTCTTACAGCCCAACATCAGATTTTTACAAAAAGACTACTGGATGTTCTTTGACCATATTACTCCGATTGATGACAGGGCACTTGATGAGGTCTTTGAAATAAGTGGCTTTAAGTGTGTTAAAAAAATTGAGAGATTTTTGCCATATACGACCAAAGGCATACTCCTAAAATCCTCAATTTTGGTAAGGCTTTATTTAACAATACCAATTATATGGAGGATTTTTGGAAAACAAAGTTTCATGGTTTATGAAAAATATAAATGAAATCATTTAAGAAGGGATTATTTTTCTTTTTCTGCTTTATTATAGTCTGCCTATTTTTTAGTTTCATTTACAAAAATACATTTCGAATGTTATTTTGGGATCAATGGAGTATCGTTGAGCCTGTTGTCAATAAAAAAATAGATCTAAACATGCTGCAGTATCAGCACAATGAACACAGGATTGGAACAGGTCTGATTGTTATAAAGTTATTAGCCATGATTTCTAACTGGAATAATTTGGTTGAGACGATGTTTGAAGGGTTCATGTTTCTCATCATCGCCATAATATGTTTTTGCTATTTTAAATTATGGTCTTTGAAAAAATATGAGCTGATTGATTTGTCAGTGCCTTTAATAATATTTAATTTGAATCAATGGGGCAATTTGACTTGGGGTTTTCAAATTGCTTTTGTTTTGCCGCTATTATTTTTGTTTATTAATCTATATCTTTTTGAAAAGAGGAACAACAAAATATATGATATAGCAATATTGCTTATTGGCGTTTTATCTTCAAGATCGAGTTTCCATGGGATATTTGTGCCTTTTATATCTGCTTTGTATTATTTCTTTTTAATTATAAAAGGAAATAAAATAAAATTCAGCTCCATTTTATGGATAGTCTTAAATTTACTTGCAGTTGGTAGTTACTTTGTGGGTTTTGGTATTGATAACCTAAACCATAAAATTAATTTTATATCAATATTAAAATACACGGTGTCATTAATCAATAATTTTGTTGGATATCGGCATCTTGATTGGATAGGACTACTTTTCCCGGGATATGCCGCATGGTTTTCAATCAAATATTTTTTAAAATATAAAAAAAGGACAGAATTCTTTATCATCGGAATGATGTGTTTTTCGCTCTTGTTTATGTTGACTACATCCATCGGCAGGTCAAATTTAGGTATAGAACAGGCTTTTTCTTCAAGATATAATACGGCTATTTTCCCGCTTTGTCTCTCTATTTATTTTATTGTGAAGAAGATTGGTTCTAAAGCGAGTAAGTTATTTTTTGGTTTACTCATGCTGATTGTTTTTTTCCAAGGATTTTATTTAGCTAAACATGATTTATTTATGTATGCGTTTAAAACGGGAACTGATGCCTGGAAAAAATGTTATCTAAAAAAAGAAAATGCGCAATTTTGTCAAAATGAAACGAAGTTTTTAGTGTATCCTGATATTATTAAATTAAATATTAATGAGAAATTAAGAATACTTAAAAAAAGTAAAATGAATCTATATGCAAGCGAGCTTTGATTGGCTCCTGTTAACTTCAAACCTTATTACTAATGAAATCCAAAACTTTTTCCGCTTCTTGCGCGTAATCCGGGAACTGTAGTTTCAAAAACGTAAGACTGTTTCCAATAATATTTTTTCTCAGTTTTTGATTGATTAGTATTTCTCTTATATTTTCTGCAATTTGGGTAGCCGAATTCATACTTACTATACAATTTTTCTTATTTATATATATCTGATTCCACCCCTCAGTATTATTGCTGTTTAATACAACAGGGCACTTGCTCGCCATTAGTTCGAAAGGAATTACTCCAGGATGACCGCTAAACATAAGAAACAGACCTGCGTCCATCGATCTGTAGAAATTCGGAAGTTTTTCTAAAGGAAGAACTCCCAGATTATTGATTATTTTATCAACATTGAATTGTTTTGGATTCCAATCTGCACCGGCTGAATAGATGTTAACATTATCTCCCATCATTTTCTTGAGTTTTTTTAAAGCCTCTATCCCTAATTCAAATCCATTCCTTGGATGATTCGGCCTTCCGTAGAAAAATACATTATAAGGTGGTTTTGATACATAGCTTTTACGGTTATAAAACTTCGTAAAATCGATTGATGATTTAAGTAATACAGATTTTCCATGAAACTTATTTTGATATATATTGTGAAGTATTTCGGTACTTGCGATTGCAGTAAAACCGAATCTATATGTATTTTCAACTAAAGCAGATTCGCTTCCTGATGGATAAAACATTGATTCATAATCCTGCAAAAAATACAATTTCCTCTTTGTTTTATTAAATTTTAATAGGTGGTATGCAGTAGTCCAAAGCGTAGCTATGGAAATGTCCGCATGATTCAGCGTCTTTATTTGATAGTTATTTAATATCGTACTTGTGTTTAAATTCTCAAAATTATCATAGATCATTTGTTTTATAGGATAGAGCGTATGATCAGTGTCAACGATAAAGGTATTTTTGATATTATGTTTAGATAGGAAGTTGGCGAAGCAAAGAATATTATGTATTCCTGCGTATAAGGTATTAAACTCCGGGATAAACCAACATACTGACTTGACGACAACAGGAGCTGCGTTTTTATTAATTGTTTCGTAGTTTTTATTTAAATCGTGTAAAGAAAAATCGTACCATTGAGTTACAAGCAGTGATTCTTGTTGTTGTGATGTTATATCAATATCTTTAAATTCTCTTGCTTTGTACATAGTGATATTCCCATTGGTACTATATTGTTTAGCAAAATCATAGGAATTTTCTTCCGGTTTTGTTTTAATAGTTGGCGATAAATTCCAGTAAGACATATTTCTATTGAAAAAAGGATCACCCTTTTTTAAATATTTTGAATACGATTTAATGGAGAATTCATAATCTTTTTGCGGTATGTTATTTGGATCTCTGGTTTGTGTTTCGTAATGAAATAACTCTGCATTTGCACTGTATACGTTGTAATAACCCAGTTCATATATTCTTAAGCACAAATCAACATCATTACCGCACATGGTAAACTTTTCATTCATGCCACCAACTTTCGTGTATAGTTGTTTTTTAATCATCAAACATGCCCCTGTTACCGCGGAGTAATTTCTTGTCCAGTGGATTTTGCCAAAAGGAATATGTGTGTGCAGCTTATTCATCGTATTTTGGAAAATATGGCCGGCAAAACCTGATAGACCGATGATGACGCCAGCATGCTGAATCGTATTGTCATCGAATAATAATTTGATACCTACTGCGCCAGTTTTGGGATGTTGCGAATGCGCAAGCATATTTTCTATCCAGTCAGGAGTGATTACTTTAGTATCATTATTGAGAAAAATTAGATGTTTGCCTTTTGCGAGGGTTGCGCCCCAATTACATATGGCTGCAAAATTAAATGGTTTGTTCCAATGATGTATGGAAATTGTTGCATTTTCTTTTAATATATCGTAATACTTTATAGTATCTTCTTCAGTTGTTCCCGTATCAATTAAAATAATTTCAAAATGTGTGTAGGTTGATTTATTCATTATCGAGTTGATACAGCTGGAAATTAAACCGTATTTATTTTTTGTAGGAATGATGATTGACACGAAAGGACCTTTTTCAATACTATAATGAATATAGTTTAAACTTGTTTCTTCAGTTGAGGTGACAGTTCCTTTATAATTGCGATTCTTCAAATCGCGCAGTAATACCGTTTTTTGGTTTTCATACGCATATCGTTTAATATTTCCTACATGTTTTTCAGAAGCGGTAGATGTGGAGGATTTTCGCCAAGAATATAGAACAGTGGGTATGTGGATAATTTTCTTTCGTTCATTTCCGGATTTTTCAATTTCATTAGTTGCTCTTAAAAACACATCCCAATCTTGAGCTCCTTCCAAACCTTTCTGGAAACCATTTAACTTATTCATAAGAGACTTCTTTATTATGGCGAAATGAGTAATATAATTTATTTGACGGAGATAGTCAGGACTCCAATCTGGTTTAAAAAAGGGATCGGTATGCTCTATACCGTTTTCTTCGAGTTTGTCCTCATCGCTATATAAAAATGCTGCCAGTGGATTTCGATTAATTGCTTTAATATTTTCGAATAAGGCATTGGGCCAAAGTATATCATCATCGTCAAGAAGTCCGACATATTTTCCCGTTGCGAGTTTTAGCGCAGAGTTTGACGCATTACAAATGTGTCCGTTACTTCTTCGATAAACCACTTTAATTCTTTTATCCCTCCCTTTATATTCATCGAGTATTTCTCGTACATAATTTTTGGTCGAATGATCATCGGCAAGACAGAGTTCCCAGTTATCATATGTTTGATTGATGACGGATTCGATACATTCTTTTAGAAATTTCTCAGGAGGATCAAAAACAGGAGTAATAATTGAAATTTTTGGTCGGTATTTAAATTGTAATGAATCTATTTTTTGTTTTTCTCGATCTTCTTTTTTTAATCTATGTTTGTTTAGCCACAGTTGATATTGTGAATTGACAGGCGATTGAGGCACAATATTATTGTATATACCGAACTTCATATAATGTACTAACGGATTCATTTTTACAGCCACAACATCCGGGTTTTGCTGTAGGTAAATACTGCTGTCAAAACGAGTGCTAGGATTACGTCCTTCGTAAGCACCAAAATCAAGATAATGAATAAGAGGATTTAATTTTGCCTTTTTAACATCATGATATGTTTTCAGATACCACTGACTATCAAACAAGCCGGATTGCTTAATATAAAGAATATTTCTATAACGCTCATACATCAATTTACTTTTTTGCATCTGCTTAAAAGCGGTTGATAAGATAGGTAAAGCGAGTTTTTTAATATGAGGTGGTGTCAGGCGTTGGAGTCGTACTAAAACTTTCCATTTTACCGTATTTAAGATTTTATTTAAATCATTGTGAAGACGGGCAATTTCGTTTTGGGCAGATTGTAGCTCGTTTTTATAAGTGGTTACTTCATCAAGGGCTTTCAAAAGATGTAATTTGTATGATTGAATATTTTTTTTAAGATTAATATTATCGCACAGCAGTGGATAATATTTTTGCCAGACGGTTTCAAACATTTTGACTTTATTATTTTTTTCTTTATTTAAAAATAATATGCCAAGTCCATGAGAATGATGAAATTCGATGGTGCAATATTTTTGTTTTAATTCTGCCCATAATTTATATACTCCAAAATCTTCCTTTTTTTCTTCTATATCATGTAATACTACTACTCCATCCTTTGAAACCTTACTTAACCAATTTGACAAATCGTGTTTTACTGCATCGTAAGTGTGTAGTCCATCAATATGAAGCAGATCTATTGATTGTTTAGAATACTTTAAAAAAGCTTCGTCAAAAGATGTTCTTAACAAAATTATTTTTTGTTTTTGATAAAATTGATTTTTGATTTTTATTACTTCGCTTATTACCTCTTCTCCATAAAAACCTGCTTGTTTATCCCCTTTCCACGTATCTATTGCATATAGTTTTGTTTTAAGATTAGCGTCTTTGACTGCCTGGCACATAGAAAAAAACGAAGTACCCTTATGGGTTCCCAGCTCGACTATCGTTTTTGGTTTTATGTTTCTGATATAGTCGTAGATAAAATACTTGTGGCCTGCCCACGGCCAATTAAAATCCGGGAACAGCTTTTCATATTCAAATTTTGGCTCGTAATAATCCCACATAATTATTTGGTGCGAAATAATCTCCATATTTTATAAAATTTTGATTTTTGAATTGATGCAAGCAATTTATTATCAAGTTGTTGTTGTAGATCAGACAATACTTTATTTTGATATAGATCGAATTTTCCTGTCAGTTTTATAAAATCTTTTTTTGTAAAACCGTAGTATTTAGTAACTGCGTTAGCTAGGATAGGATTTTGTAGTACCTTATACAAGGTATCCAGACCAAATTGATGGTGGAGTTGGTAGGGTGAATCAAAACAAAGCATGGAAATGTAAAAAGGAATGTATTGTTTGTTAAGATTGTTATATGTATGTTTTATCTCGGGAAAAATCGCTGTCAGTTCTTCAATAGTTTTAATATTTAAATAATAATTAAGAATATATTTCCACTCGATAGAACTTCTGATAAGTGTAGAAGGCTTATCTCCCGACATATTACTACCGTCTGTGTGGATTCGAAACTGAGTAAGTTTCTCTTCGACCATTCCAACTTGATATTTGAAAGATAATCTAACCCAGTAGTCCAGATCAGACAGTTGCGCAAAAAACTCGTTATACATACCTATTTTCAATAAAGCCTTTTTTCTTATCATAACGCTTGGATGACAGAGAAAATTTCCCCCAAAAAAGAAATGCCGGAGAAGAGGATACCCGGATAAAAATGGTTGGCCAAAAAGTTTATTAAAAAAATTATTTCCATTTCGAATAACCTCGTTATTCTCATCTATAAGTTCGGGACGGGTAAACACAGCCGCAATATGTTTATTGGATTCCAAATACGCAATCTGCTTTTTCAATTTTTCCCGATTAAAACTATCATCGGAGTTCAGGAAGCATAGATAATCGCCCCGTGCTTTTTTAATGCAAATATTCGTTGACGCGAACTGTCCCATATTGTCTCCAGAAGAAATAAGCTTGATGCGGTGATCGGTAAATTTTTTCACTTCATTGAGAGTATTGTCTTTTGACTTATCGTCGCGAATGATAATCTCAAAATCCTGTATGGTCTGGTCAAAAACGCTTTGTATTGCGGTACGTACAAACTTCTCGTGATTATATGCGGGAATGATAACGCTGACTTTAGGCATGAGAGTATTATACCAAGATATATTTATTGAATTAATGCCTTATACCATAATTTATACACAAAAATACTGTAGAGTAATCTGCCTCTCAACTTTCTCCCTGAAGTATGGGAACCTACAAGTTCTAAGAATACTTTATTATTAATTAGATCACCACAATCTTTTTCATGAGCTAATTCTACAAGTTTTTTGGACAAATCCTTTTGTAGCCATTGATCCATAGGTAATCTGAAACCTTGTTTTTGTCTATTGAGTATTTTTGACGGCAGTTTATGTGCAAAAGCTTTTCTTAATATGTATTTTTCTTGATGGTTATTATATTTATATTCTTTCGGTAGGTTTATGACAAATTCTACTAATTTTGTATTGAGATAAGGAGCCCTTCCTTCCAATGAGTTTGCCATGGCCATTTTATCGTATTTCATAAGCAGATCATCCGGTAACCAGGTTGTGAGATCTGTAAATTGTTTTCGGGAAAGCGGATCCTTAATAGAGTTTAATCTATTATCATAATGTTTAAAAAACCGATCTTTTAAAAGATCATCGTTAACATTGATATTGATGAGGCTCTTTCTCCCGATATTATTGCTAATAAGAGGAAAACCACTTGCAGTGGAGTTGGAATTTTCATTTAAGAATGTCAAATTTGGCCTTACAAACAACGAAAGGAAAAGCTGTATATTCTGTATAGTTGTTTTGTTTTTTTGATGATAATAATCATAACCACCAAAAATTTCATCCGCACCTTCTCCGCTTGCAACTACTTTTACATATTTTCTTGCTTCCTTTGAGAGTAAGTAAACAGGTAATAAAGCTTGATCCCCCAATGGTTCGTCCATTGACAGAATAACATCATTAATACTATTTTGTGCTTTTTTTGAAGTAAAATAAAAATGATGATGTTTAGTTCCAAATTTTTTTGCTACAAATTTCGCGTAAACAGATTCATCAAATTCATCTTCAGAAAATCCAATAGAAAAAGTATGAAGATGTGCAACATGATCAGCCATATTTGCAACAAGAATACTTGAGTCAATACCTCCGCTTAAAAAAGCACCGATAGGTACATCTGCAATCATTCTCTCTCTTGAAGTCTGAGTAACTAATTTTCTAACCTCGTTTACCGCATCTTGAAAAGGTATATGAATTTTTTGTAACGAAAGCGACCAATATTTTATTGTCTGAATAGAGAATTTTCTGGTATCAAGAACAAGATAATGAGCGGGCAACAATTTATAAATATTTTTTATGATGGTTTTTTCAAAGGGTACATAATGTAAAGATAGATATAGGTAGAGTGATTCTGGATCAATTATCTTTTCAATAGTTTTTGATCGTATGATTGCCATTAGTTCTGATGCAAAAACAAAAGACTCGTTATTATGAAAATAGTATAAAGGTTTTTCTCCAAAACGATCACGTGCAAGAATTAATTTATTCTTTTCTTTGTCATAAAGAGCAAAAGCAAACATACCGTCAAGCTTATTTAATGTTTCTTCAATGCCCCATTCTTCATAGGCATGGATAATAGTCTCTGTATCGGAATTTGTATAAAACGTATGGTTTTTAGCTATAAGGTCCTTTTTAATGGATTGATAGTTGTAAATTTCACCATTAAAAAAAATGACAATATCTTTATTTTCATTGTATATTGGCTGATCTCCATAAGTTAGATCAATAATACTGAGCCTTCGCATCGCAAGTCCTATATTATGTTCAAATAAATAGCCGGCGTTGTCAGGACCTCTGTGGAATATATATTTATTCATCGACATTACCACATTTTTTACAAAAGTAGCGTTTTTATTTTTTGATATAAGACCAACAATGCCACACATATTTGAATAAAAAGTATTAAATATTATTACATAACAAGACGATGAAGAATTTTATTAGCTTTGTTAAACATCCGCTCCAATAAGTAGATAAAATGTATGTGATATTTGAATCGCAACTGAATATCGCCAAAGTGATAAACAGGTCTAGTTATGATAGTTAGTTCTTCGCAACTTTCCACTTTAAAATCCGGAAAAGTTTTTTTAATTATCGCATGTACCTTTTTGTTGTCTTCCACGAAATATACGAAATCATCAGATAAAAACGGTTTAATATCCGATAAGCTATTCATAATAGCTTCGTTTGAATGGTCACCATCATCTATACATATATCCACTTTATTATTTTTCAGGATTTTGTTTAGATATATTTTATTGTTTTCAAATTGATCGAATGTAAATAATTTTGGCTGATTGGTTTTAAAAGCACCGTATTTTTTGAGGACTGAAATATTTTTTTTGAAATAAGATAAATCTATATCCAAACCTATAATATTTGCTTTTTTGAAAAGATCACTCCAAATAGCAAGACCGGTACCCTTGAGTATCCCGATTTCAATAAGAGTAATCCCCTTTTTTTTCAAAAAAGGCAATAAATACTGCGCATATTTGCCCGCATAATTATGATCTTTTTGCATCATTCTGTCCCCCCCGATCATACCAGGTGAACTTATCTTATCTTTTTTTTGCGGATCATGTTTACTAATAGACAGTATTGGCACATTGATAATCTTTCCTCCATATTTTATTTCCTTAGCAATAAGATCATGTTGTAAATTTGTCTGAGAGAAGTTAGATGTATTGGGTATCATATATTGGATATTAAACTTACATTACTTTACGCCTATATGCAATATTTGTTTGATTTTACAGTACCATGACCAAACTTTATAAAACTTAGACGACTGAATTTCTTTAAGCTGTGATGTTTGTTCTATAAAATGTTCATTGGTTGAAAGGTATGAAGAAAAATAATCAAATATATGAAAAAGGTGTAATTTGGTTTGAGAAAAAGACCGTTTGGTATTTAGTTTGGTTAGTACTTTATTGAGGGCAGTATTGAGGTTTGAGTCTTTGATAAAAAGTTCATCGGCTATTTTTTTATTACTTTTGCCTATGGTTTTAATTAAAGGAGGATTGGTTATAAAGATACGTATTTTATTGACAAGGTCTTCGATATCGTTGTATGTATAAATATATCCATTTTTTCCCTCAACCACAGCTTCAAGGTTACCTCCCCTATTGCTTACAATAACCCCCTTGTTTAATAAACCCGCCTCTATAATCGTTCGTGAAAATGCTTCCATTTTTGAACAGACTAAAACAATGTCACACAATTTAAAATACGGGTATGGATTTTTTGTAAAATTTATTATATGGATTTTTTCGCTGTATTTTTTTGCTGATATTAAACTTCGTATGTTTTGGTAATAAGGATTAGCGTCATAATAACCTCCCATAAGCAGCATCTCGACATTTGATCCCTGGTCGATAAGGCGTATAACTGCTTGGACAGCCTGCAATTGTCCTTTATTTGGGTTAAAATTACCAGCAACTAAAAGTTTTAAAGAATTTTTACTTTTATAAGGTGAGGTAACTAAAGCTTGTGTAAGACTTTGAGGAATGGCGACTTTACTATATATGACAGAGCTTTTTTTGGAAGGGATATATTGTTCAAATTCATTTTTTACAGCTTTTGATACAAACCAAATTGCATCGGATAATTTATAGATAAGTTCTGTTATTTCTTTAAATGGAATTGGGCTTTCGAGTTGATGATCTTTGATGAGAAATTCCCGTACATTCCATATATGATATTTGTTCAAAAGAAATGCCGTTATAGCACCCCAAGGTATGACTGCCGTATTTGAAATAACAAGATCCGGGTCATACTTTTTGAAATCCTTAAGCCTTGAAAATACTTCAAACAGGGAATTAGCATTATCAGCGAAATTCGATGTTTTTTTTGAAACCCACCAGCTATAGCGAATTATCGTAAAAGGAATATGATTTTTTTGGAGCTCAGCCTCAATTTGACCGGCGTAAGGTAATACAACAAGTATCTGAAGATTCTTTGTTTGTAAGTAGCGTATAAGATCAAGCATTGATCGTTCGGCTCCCCCAAGTTGTGCTCCGTGTGAGAATAATAATATTTTTATACGTGGCTTATTTTTTGACAGAGCGGATGGTTGTACTGGCATGTTCTTATTTAGTATACAATACTTGCTTTTTTTCATTTTTTCTATACTGAGCCATTGACCAAATATATGGTCCCACTCAACTGGTTTAAAAGGTTCCAAACCCGCTCCTGGATAGAAAGTTAATTCACCAAAGTAAACTATGTTTTCGATAGAATACATATCAACTCGCACATAATGGAAGTCTTTAGATAATAATTTAGCAATTTTTATCATTTCCTGAAGTTTTTTTGGTTTTGGTATTACTCTTGGATCATTTGGATAGGATAAGGATATAGGTAATAGATTCCACTTTATATCGAATATATTTCTTTTGTGATTGGTAAATCTATCAGTGTCAACGACTATGTATTTGGGAATACCATGGAAACAAAAAAACTTATAGTCAAAAAGTTGACCGTCTTTTTGTTCAATATATTCTTCACAAACTATTTTTGGCTGTATATACTTATACGTCCACTCAAAAGAGTAGAAATATTTGTTGTATTCTGGATTTAAAAGTTGTTTTAATTCTGATTTTATTTTAGGAACATCTATTCCATCAATCTCTTTACAAATAAAATTTCTTCCTGAATTATTGTTGGTTTTTAATACAAATTTTTGAGGAAGTTTATCAAAATCGATTTCATTTTCGTTATTGTATACTCCGATTAGCGGAACCAAGTATTTTTCTCCGATTTTTTTCGAAACATAATCTCTTACCAAATACTTATCGGCACAAATCGTCATCAACGGATTACGGTAATACAGTTTTAACCATAGAATATACTCGTTGTATGATTTCGGATTTTCAATATCGGGTATATATCCTACCTTTTGTATAAATTGGTCTGTGATTATCTGTTTTATTTTCGAATCTGTTGTTCGGTTGGGTTTATACATTATAATTGTATTATAATTTCTATCCTAACATATGTCTATATTGATTACAGGCGGCGCCGGTTTTATCGGGAGTGATCTGACCGGTTTGCTTATTGAAGATAATGAAATAGTCTGCGTTGATAATATTAATTCTTACTACAATCAACAGATAAAATTTCAGAACATCGCTTCATACAGGAATCATAAGAATTATACATTTCTCAGGGCCGATATTGAGAACAAGAAAATTTTAGATACAATATTCAAAAAACATGACGTCAAAACGATAATTCATTTAGCAGCCCAGGTTGGAGTAAGAAATTCAATACATAATCCTGCCCTATATGCGAGAACAAATATATTGGGTACATTGAACTTATTGGAATTGGCACGAGACTATAAAGTTAAAAAATTTATCTTTGCTTCATCAAGTTCTGTTTACGGAGACCAAGAAAAATATCCGTTTTCTGAATCTGTTCCGGTGAATAAACCCATTTCTCCTTATGCCGCAACAAAAATTGCAGGAGAACAACTATGTTATACATACTCTTACTTATACAGCATACCCATTGTTTGTTTACGTTTTTTTACTGTATATGGTCCAAGACAGAGACCCGATTTGGCAATTCATTCATTTACCCGTTTGATAGATCGTGGGTTACCGATACCAATGTATGGAGATGGGTCAACTCAACGGGATTATACATATATTGACGACATTATTCAGGGAATCAAAGGGGCTATGTCATATAAGGATTCGGAGTTTGAAATAATAAATTTGGGAGAAAATCAAACAGTGCGATTGTCTTATATCGTTACATTGATTGAAAGAGAATTAAACAAAAAAGCGATCATAAAAAAATTACCACTCCAGAATGGAGATATGAAAATAACATTTGCCGATATTACAAAAGCAAAAAAATTGTTAAATTATTGCCCTACTACAAAAATAACTGAAGGTATTCGTAAATTTGTAGATTGGTATAAAAGTAATAAATATTGAACTAAACAACAAATTGCTTAAAGGGTAACTATTTATTTAATTCTTTTATATAGTTCCACAGCTTCTTTGATGTTTCCATAAAAAAGTTGTTTTCCATGATCAAGAACAAGACCTGTTTCACAATGAGAGAGAAGTTGACCCATACTATGACTTACCATAATCATAGTACTTCCTTTTCTCTTAAACTCTTTCATGCGAGCAAGACATTTTTGTTGGAATTTTGTATCTCCAACAGCTAAAATTTCATCAACCAGAAGGATATCGGGTGTTTCGGCGACAGCAACAGCAAAAGCAAGACGCATATACATGCCCGAAGAATAAAATTTAATCGGTTGGTCCATAAAATCTTGAAGCTGAGCAAACTTGACGATTTCAGAATATAATATTTTCATATCTTTTCGTTTAATACCAAGAATAGAACCATTGAGATAGACATTTTCTCTTCCTGTTAGTTCGGGATGAAATCCGGCACCAAGTTCGATAAGTGGCGCGATACGTCCGGTGACAGTAATACGTCCGTCTGATGGCTTTGTCACACCGGCGATAATTTTGAGAAGTGTCGATTTCCCCGAGCCATTTTTACCCAAAATACCGAGAGAATCACCCTTTTTAATTTCGATATTAATATTTGATAATGCATTAAATCGTATAGTCATTTCTTGTTTTCCCAGTAATGCGGGTAAAAATTCTTTAAATGTTCTGTGTTTTTGAAGATGATACTTTTTGCTAATGTTTTCTGCTAGTATAGCGGTCGACTGTTGATTTATGGTATTAAACATAGTCTGCGAATTCTCCTTCTAATTTTTTGAAAATGAGAAATCCCAAAACAAAAAAGAAAATAGATATAAGAAAGGCTATATAAAGACTGTTAAAATTGGGAGCAGCATTTGAAAGAAGGACTTGGCGATATGCATTGACAATAACCGCCATTGGATTGAGAGAAAAAATAAATCTATATTGAGAAGGAATAATTTCAACCGGATACATAATGGGCGTTACATACATCCACAATATGATTACTAAATTTAGCAAGTATTGGATATCACGATAAAACAAATTAAATGCAGAAACAATAAGGGAAATACCGGTCATCAGAAATACTTGAATAATAAAAATTACCGGCAACCATATAAAATAAACAGTAACTGGAATTTTGAAGATGATAAAAAATACTATTAGAACTAAACAGGAATAAAAAAAGTCGACCATTTTTGCCATGATGGTTGCATATACTAAGATTTCTCGGGGAAAATAGATTTTGGTAATGAGGTTGCTGTTAGCAACTAATGATCCTGATGAGGAAGTAAGACTTTGGGTAAATAAATTCCATGGAAGAAGTGCGACAGACAAAAATATAATAAAAGGAACGCCAAGCGACGGAACGTGTAGTATTTTGTCAAATACAAAGCTCATAACAACAAGTTGAAACAATGGATTGAGAATAACCCATACGTAACCAAGAATAGACTGCTTATATCGCTGAATAATTTCCCTATTTGCTAAATTCCACAACAACTCCCTGTAATTCCAAAACAATCTCATATTTGCCAAAAGCTTATCCGCCTTTTCCATGAGTATTATTGTAACAAAAAAGAGAATTGATTTCTATGCTTCAAATGTTCATATTCTGTTGAAAAGAACAATAAAAGATGTAATAATGGTGCTTTCATGAAACATACTATCCCCTACTCGAGTATTATTGTCACTGGTTCAATCTCCTGGGACATCATCATGAATTTTCCCAGCAAATTCGTTGATTATTTGCAGCCAGACATGTTGCATCAGATCAATGTATCGTTTGTAGTAAATAGTCTGGAAAAACAAATGGGAGGGACGGGGACGAATATTGCCTTTGCAGTGAGTGAGGCTGCAAAAGCAATACAAATACTAAACTCTCCTTCGACAATGCTCAGGATTAATAAATCTAAAACTCTAAACAAATTAGAAATTCAAAATTCTAAACAACTAGATTGTCATCCTGAACTTGTTTACACTGGAACTACAGTTCCATGTGTTTCAGGATCTTTTAAGATGCCGAAACAAGTTCGGCATGACATTAAAATATACTTATTAGGTGGGATAGGGAAAGATGGTAAAGAGCAAATAAAGTTCTTTAAAAAGAACGGAATAAAAACAGAGGGGATTGTGTCTGACAAGAATATCTATTGTGCGAGCGGGACTGTGATTACCGATATGAAAGATAATCAAATATGGGGATTTTATTACGGAGCCTGCACTCGGGGAAAGGATGTTGATTTCAAGCGTTTTGTAAAAAAAGACAGTGTAATGATTATTTCAGCTAATCATCCGGGTGCATTTTTAGCAGCGCAAAGCTATGCGATCAAAAATAACATTACCTATATGTACGACTGTGGAATGGCGATGAGCTGGATACAAAAAAAAGATTTGCAAAAAGGAATAGAAAACTCCTCCTGGCTTATCGGGAATGATTATGAAATTGCTCTTATCTGTAAAACACTTGATATTTCGGTTAAGGACCTGGTAAAAAA
>Ga0172375_10006684_pt1 | contig 16051 bp, 12 predicted proteins | sample LakKiv1m_FD_114537 | JGI IMG/M metagenome (GOLD analysis project Ga0172375, IMG submission 114537) | Freshwater microbial communities from Kabuno Bay, South-Kivu, Congo - kab_092012_11.1m | ecosystem: Environmental > Aquatic > Freshwater > Lake | place: Democratic Republic of the Congo...
AGAGAAGTCTTGTCAGTTCCTTTCTTGCCCACACATGGGGGGGGGTATTAGTCTGTTGCCTGTTCCTGTCTTTCAACGCCGTGGCAGGTGAAATAATTACAACTGAAGAAGAAGGCGACGCACCTGATGAAGTATTCGAGCCTTTCGATGTTTCAATCGGGCTTGATTTCGGCAAGTCCGGTTATGCCTTGAACGAAGGCGAAAGCCTGCCGGTGATTGTTAAGAACAATATGGATAACGGCGTTGATTTTGAAGTCGCTCTGCTGGTGAATTGTCCACAGATACGTTACCGCGAAAAGATTCTTTTCACTCCCGCATATGCAGATGGATTATCTGAAGTAAATGTAGAAATGGAACTGCATACAGAACACTTGCTTCCTGAAGGCAATGGCTTCCTGTGCCAGATAATACCGCAGGTATATGCTTATAATGAAAGCGGAGATCTGCTGAAGAGTATTGGGCCGGGCGTGTGGATTGATCCATTCAGTGAACAATTGAATATATATAATGAAAGACAATTCAAATTACTGCTTAAAGAAGAATATTCTGATGCAATACCTATGAATGGTAACGTAGTTTCGGATAAACGGAGTTGCAGGAAATCACGAAATACAAAAACAGTCAGTGCTGGTATTTGTGCTTACTTACAGACCAGTTATGATGACGCTGATTCGAGTGTCGGTGATGATGTCTTCACATCTGACGGCAACCAGCGGGCACGAGGAGCTAAAATTATAGTTTATCCGCAGGGTGGCGATCCTGAAACCGATGATGTATTCAGTGGCTTTTCTGATACTTTAGGCTGTACGGCATATTTTAACGTCACCCCATCTATAACATATACGGTTAGGATATATTCTCAATCACAACTGGTAAACAGCAACATCGTAAATATTTATTATGATATTGATAGCAGCAACACCAATCAGACTTTTTCATTGAAATCATGGAGTGTGTCTGTCTCATGGAGCAGCAGCGGTGGAGTTATGACTATTGACAACGGAAGTGATGAACCTTTGAGCAGAATATCTGCCGCAGCGTCATATGCCATAAACCGTCATTCCGGCGGTATGACCAATAAAACTTACACTATTAAATATAGCACAGATATTGGTTGGAAAAATGAACATGTTGGTGGTGCAGAGGTGCATCTTGTTGAGTCAGGATCGGAGAAGAAATATGTTGTATGTCACGAGCTTGGACACGCAGTGCTTTATAATAAAAGAGGTAACGTTCCAGGCGCTGATTGCACATACAGCGCAGCACCTAATTCCAATTTATGCTCTCAGTTTGGTATCTCTGGCGGACATGGCCTCACTACAAAAGAATATATGAGTTGTGCACTCAACGAGGGCTGGGCTCATTTTTACGCTGCCAGCATATGGAATAATGAGGATGACTCGGATAATAGTTGCAAATTCAATTATTATAAAAACAATATAGACCATAATGCAGATGGATCAACGACTAATTGTCCAGTGATAAATTGTGAAACTGGTGATTATCCGGGAGGTCAAAAAACACCACCTGAGCCTGTCAACCGACAATGGTTTGATAATTACTGTAACGGATCAATCAGCGGCTATGCCAATGAATGGGACTGGCTTATGGCCTTGTGGAACCTGCGGGCGGAATCAAATGTCAATTGGAATACGATATTGACCACAATCGCCGAAATACCAGGATCATGGCATGATAATGGTGAGAGCAACCTTTACGATGCCGCTCAGGATTCCGCATATGACAATGGTATTCTCAGCGAGTTCAACACCCAGACCACTTATTACGGCGTGGATCATTGAGAAAGGCAGGACAACATGAAAACATTGATAATTCCGGTTGCTGTAGTATTTGTACTGTCTCTTTCTTTATACGCCTGTAGTGATGATGCCGACAATTCCACCGATGGCGACGAAGACAGCGAAATGGTGGAAACCGAAAACGACTCCGATACTTCGACCGACGGCGACACAGATGGCGAAGTAGCGGAGACCGAAAATGACGCCGACGCAGCGCAACCCGTCCCCCATGGCAGAGAAGTCTTGCCCGAGCGTATACCGGGAGAATGTCCGCGTGTTCCTCCTGCACAGACATTGCCGGTTGATATTCCGGAAGGAATGGATTGTTATCAGGAGCCGGGCGAAGACACTTGCAGCAATCATAGCGATTGTGCAGCAGGAGATTATGGATTCTGTCTTGGTGAAGCGGATGCGTTTGCGTGCCGTTGTTTTTATCACCAATGCCTGACGGATGACGAATGCGTTACAGGGCAGGCATGCTTGTGTTTTACCAACGACTTTTATTATACAACTGCAGAGTGTCTGGAATCCTGCCTTTCGAGCGGCGAGTGTGCAGATAAAGGCAAATGTGTTCAAGCTGGAGCTGGTGTGTACTGTGGAGAAATTTATTTCGGAGGCATGGTTGAAATCGGAGTTCGCGGCTATCGCTGCACTTCCGCTGCCGATGAATGCGCCAGCGATTACGACTGCCCGGAAGACGAATACTGCGTTCTTGACGAAGGCAAAGGACATTTCGCCTGCGTCTTTCTTAAAGCTGAAGGTGATGCCTGCGAGTAAAATTCAATCTGCAAATGAAAGAAAGCCCGGATCAGCAGGCTGATCCGGGCTTTATATTGTGCTCGGAAAACACGGGCTGAATGTTTACAGGCAGTCGTCCATGCCGCGGATATGCGGGACAAAACCCGCCGGGACATGCGGCTCTGAAGTCAGTATGAAGCGCTCCGGCAGAATGAGCGCTTTGGTCTTGTATTCGACTTCCACAAAATAAACGCTGTTTTCCTGCAGAGGAGCGGCCACGGGCGCAGCCCAGACATGCAGATCGTCGTTATATTCCATTTCTACGCTTGCAAACAGGAAGGCGTTGTCGTTGGACATCCAGAATTTGACGCGCTCGATATCCAGTTTCGATCCGCCGCCGTCGACTATTGCAGTGGCGTAAATGCCGCCTGAAAGGGGATTGGCGGTCACCTGCGGCGTCAGCGGGTAATATTCATAATCATCATCCGTGGCGAAATGATGCCTCAGCCAGGCACGCTGGTTGCCTGAAGAAGCCTTCTGGGCGCGTTCCTCTATGTCTTCGGCATTCTCCACACCGGTAAGCCCGAAGCAGCCGTGATCGAAATTGGCAGCGATGGCCAGACGCTTGTCGCTGCCGGGGATCTGGTTATAGGTGGCCATATGCGCCGTCAGCGGGAAAAATTCGTCGGTCGAGCCGTTGGCCATGAGGATTTTTGCCGAGGTGCCGGACAGCAGAACATCGGGGACTATGGTATCTGAAAGCGTCAGCCATTGTGCGCTGGCGGTGTTCAGACCGGCCAGAGTTAAAAGATTGTGCTGCCAGGCGTCCGGCGATTCGGTCGCCACGTCCCAGGCGCCGCTGGCCGACAGCGATACCGCCGCTTTGACGCGGGAATCAACCGCCGCAGAAATAAGCGTTACTACACCTCCTGCCGAAAAACCTGTTATTCCCATGCGGCTGCTGTCTGTTTCCGGACGGGTTTCCAGGCATGTCAGTCCGCGCATGGCGGCGACGGCATGTCCCCAGAACCACGAGGCGCGTGGGTCGGGGATGGTGTCGAACATGCGGTAGCCGCTGGCGTATGAAGCCGGCAGACCTTCGGACACGGCGCAATCGGGCTGAGTCGTACCGCCATTGCCGCCGGGACCGGTATAGGCCAGCACCAGCATGCCCAGAAGTGCGGCTGGACCTTTGGCGTTGTCGGGATCGGCGCAGCCGCCCAGACCGTGAGCATGTATTACCGCCGGTGCGTTGGATGCAAGTGTCATGGGACGCGCAGCAAAGCCGCGAATGAGTATGGGCTTAAGCTCGCAGCCGATGGATTCGTATGATATGTAGCTTACATCCCAGACATACAGCATTACGCCGTCTTTCATTTCGGTGCGCTGATTGGTGAAGCTGCACTCCAGATCGTCCTGATTGCGCAGCATGTCCATATCAAAAATCACAGGGTTGCATTCTTCCGCGTCGCCGTCTGCAATTTCGACGGCTCTACAGGTGCAGATTTCGTACAGGGAGCATTCGTAGCCGGCGACACATTCGCGTTTTGATGAACACTCTTTCAATTCGTCGTGAATACAGGAGCAGTCGGGCAGTTGTTCGGTGCAATACTGGCATTCCTGCTCGCAGGCCGCCCATTCCATATCCATATCGGAATCAGCGCCAGAATCAGAATCGACATCTCCGTCAGCATCGCCGTCACCATCAGCGGATTCCTCACAGATGCAGATGTCGGAACAATTCTTACCTATTTCGCACTCCTGTTCTTCGGAACATTCGTATTGCGTGTCATGGATGCAGGAACAGTCCGGTAACTGCCGGGTGCAGGGCGGGCAGATCTGTTCGCAGTTGCCCCATTCGCTGTCGGGATCTAATTTACTTTCGATGTCGCCGTTTTCCATGTCAATATCGGCGCTGTTGTCTGCGCTTTCGGCAGTATCAATATCGCCATCCGGCAGATTAATATCCGTATCGCCGTCCAACTCCGTATAGTCGCCGCCTGTCAAGCCGCTGGTATTGTCATCGCAGGAAATAAATACCGTGCCGGAAAGGGCGGAAATAAACATCAGGGCTATTGAGAGCCAACGCATTTTGCGCCTCCGCTGTTTCTGTTTGAAAATGATTATAGCAGATCTGCATGAAAAGAATGTAGGCAGAAATAAAAAAATCCCCTGCGGATATTTCCACAGGGGATTTTCTTTTTACGTATGCGCGCTTGTGCGCAGAATCAGACGTTCACCTTCAGGGTCAGCATAATGGCGATGACGAAGGCGTAAATGACCAGTGATTCGATCAGAGCCAGACCGATGATCATGAGCGTCATGATTTTGCCGGAAGCCTGCGGATTGCGGGCTACGCCCTGCAGAGCGCCGTTGGTGGCGATGCCCTGGCCCAGACCGGCGAAAGCGGCGGCGATGCCCAGGCCGATGCCGGCGGCAATAGCGATAAGTCCCATGGGACTGTCCGCGACGGCAGCAGCGCCCTCTTCAGCGAAAGCCATAGCCGGAGTCAGGAAAGCCAGCAGTGCTGTAAGCAGCTTGCCCAGTTTTGTCATTACAGATTCTCCTTTCTTGATCCTCTTCATATTTTAAAGTCAGTCGTTAATCTGAGAAAAATCGAACTGCCAGAAATTGTTTTTTAATGATCGTGCGATTCCGCCAGCGCTATGTATATGCTTGAGAGCAGCGTGAATACGAAAGCCTGGATAAAACAAACGAAAAGCCCCAGTGCGAAGAAAATCACCGGCACTACGAAATAAGTCATCGACGTAAACACGCCCAGCACCATGTGGTCGCCGGTGATGTTGCCGGCAAGACGCAGCGAAAGAGAAATGGGACGAACCAGGTGGCCTACCAGTTCAATCGGCACCATCAGCGGAGCCAGCCAGATGATGGGACCGGCAAACTGTTTGAAATATCCCAGTCCGTGTGTAGCAAAGCCGCGATAGTTGTAATAAACGAAAACCGACAGCGACATGGCCAGATTGGTTGAAATGGTCGAAGTGGCTGGCGGGAAGCCGGGGATCAAGCCTATGAGGTTGTTGAAAAGTATGATGATGAAGATCGCGCCCAGGAAGGGAAAGTGTTTGGCTCCATGCGGTCCAATGATGCTGACGACCAGGTCATAGAGTTTTTCGACCAGAACTTCGAAGAGCGCAGTCAGTCCGAATTTACGCGGTGGAACAAGAACCGCATCAACATTGCGGTAGCGCTTGCCAATGGTGACGCTGGCGAAGGTTAAGAAGATGAAAATCAGCACATATGAAACAAGATGCTGTGAGGTCTGACCTTCGCCCAGTATGCCTGTTTCCTGTAGCCATGCGTTCAGGCTGTGAAAAGCCGGTATCTGATCGTACCAACTGAAGTGTTCCATGTTTTTAGCTTTCTGTCACTTCGCTTCAGCGGGAATCATCTTCCCGCTTTTCCATCTGTCGCATTATATGCACAATACGAACAAAAAGCCCGATTGTACCTGTCACAACCAGCACAATAATGAAAACAGGTGCGGTCTGGAGCCATTCGTCCAGAAAATAACCGCTTAACGCCGAAGCGCCGATTATACCCGCGAACTCAATTCCCAGTCCTGCCAAAACAATCGCTTTTCCAAACGCGGATTTTTCCGGCGCCATTGCAGGTGACTCCTTAAAAGTGTTAAGAATCAGACCAGGATGAATAATGAATCACCATTCAGATAGAGTTTTTAGTATCACACTGGAAAACGGGCGTCAAGGTAAAAGAATTAAGGCTCGAATAGGCGAACAATACCGCATAACTGGCGGTATTAGTTTAATTTTTCACAAATCTGCACTTTGCGCGTTTTGGATTGACCTGCCACTGTCTTTACGGATAGATTAAAAGACCGGAAAAACCAGTGACTGGCGCATCATGAACAGAGTTGAAACAGAGCCGAAGCTTACAGACATTATCGCCGCAGTTGAACGTCACGTCCCGCGGGACTTGCCGGAGCGTCTGCGTCTGCGCCTGGTGCCTTCGGCGGTGATAATTCCACTGTACGAGCGCGAGGGACAGGTACATATAATGTTCACCAGGCGCAGCGACATGGTAAGTCACCACAAGGGCCAGATAAGTTTCCCCGGCGGACGGCGCGATCCTGAAGACTGCGACCTGGCCGCTACCGCCCTGCGCGAGTTTGAAGAGGAAATGGGTCTGATGCGGACAAGCGTGCGTCTGATTGGCCGCCTGGACGAACAGGCTGTGATAAGCAATTACCGCATAGCGCCTTTTGTCGGCATTATGGAGTGGCCTTTTGAAACAGTGCACAACGGGCATGAAATAGCCAGTGTGCTGCATCTGCGCCTGAGCGATTTTCTGCGGCCTGAGCTGCACAGTTTAAGCCGACAGGAGTTTGAGGGGCGCATCTGGCCCATTCATTACTTCGATATAGACGGCAACAACGTATGGGGCGCAACCGGACGCATTATGGCCGACCTGCTGCATATCGCCTTTGACTACCGTCCTCCGGAGTACGAAAAATTTCTGGCCGAGACCGGACGGATCTGAGATCTGCTGCAGATTTATTGATAAACTCACCTTTTCCTTATTTCACACTGCGGTCTTTTGAGTTAAGATAAAACCTGAAAATCAATCCGGCATTCAAGGAGTTAATGGTATGAAGAAATCGCGTTCTGCTTCGCCATTGTGCAGTCTGATGTCTGCTCTTTTTGTTTTTACACTGATGACATTTTACTCTGCGGACCTTTACGCCTGGGGCGCGGGCATGCATGCCTCGCTGACGGCGCGGGCTCATGAGCAGATGACTGCACGCTGGAAGACCTCTATGGATCGCGCCATTATGATGTACGGCTCGTGGGGGCCGGATGTCTGGTACATTCTCTCGGATGAATTCATGGGCAATCTCTGCCCTATAGCCTGTGGCGGCGACAATGGGCTGATTTCGAACGAATGCTGGGGACGCTATGAAAATGCTCCCGACCGCTATTTCGCCTGGACGCGCCAGCTTGTCGCAAATGCCGACAGCCTGGAATCATTGAGCTGGGCTTTCGGTTACGGTGCACACGCCATTGAGGACTGGCGCGGTCATCTGGAGTATATCATTCCTGACTGGGAGAACCCCTCCGGCGAGCTCTTCAACCGCCATACTTTTATCGATTCCACTGGAGCCGCGCTGGCCTTCAACGTCGACGGGCTTTATGGCTACCCGGCGAATTTCGGCATGGATAAGATGGGTTACGGCTACCGCACAGGCGGGCTGCTCAACTCGGAGAATGCATACGCTGATGGCGGCGAACGCGATCCGCATTACGGCATGTCGGTGGAAATCATAAAAAACACCAGCGGGCGCAAAGTGCGCTGGATGGGCATACTGTATGAAGACGCCATGAATCTGGCGGGTGAAAGCATCAGCCGCATGGCCGATTACGCCTCGCTGGGTTCGGCTTCCGAAGGCATACTGGCGGCGCGTTATGGACTGAACGCTTACGATGGCATCGGCAACGCTTATCCGATAATAATCGAGAACAACTCCGTGGCTATCGATTGCAGTACAAACTTCCGTCAGCGCATGGAAAGCGAAGACGGTTACGGCTATGGCATCGCCTGTCAGATAAATCTGGGTGCGGCCTCTGGTCTGGCGCAGTGGCACAACTACCTTAAACCTGCCGCAGAAGAGGGCGAGGGCATTATCGTAGACAGCGAAAAAGTGGCGCTGTGGATGGACAGAATAGCCAACCACTACGAATCCGGCGGTACGCGCATGGATGATAATGCCGTCTTCGGCATCAACGAGGAGACCGGCCTTTCGGAGAAACACCTTTATGGCGTGGATGACCGCGATTTCACTTACGGCAGAAGCATGCCCGAAATAGTCGACGAAGTTCTGACGCTGTCTCTGCAGGATATCGTGCAGCGCCTCTTTGAGAACGGGCCAATGCTTGGAACTGTTCTGCAATCGAAGTTGAATCCGGTCGACAAGGCGAGGTTCGTTGATTTCGGATTCCACTACCGCCCGCGTCTCTCGGCCTGGCCGGATGAAATGGAATATGAAGAGCAGACCGTCACACTTATTCCTGGTGCGCCTGGTCCTTTTGCAAAAGTGCAGCTTCCAGTTGACATCAGCCCTCAGGAAATCAATAACGGCAAGGATCTGGTATTTCCATATTATGCGGCGCGGGTAATCTTTGACAGCGTAAACATGCAGGGTGTCGGCAGCCTCAGATTCTCCATTGCCTACCGCAACGAAGCCGGTGAAGCGGTGGGTGATGAGCGCAGTTTTGATGTTGGCATAAAGGATGTCAGCTTCCCGGAGGACGTTTCTGATATTGCGTACCTTTTAGTTGAAGGAGGAGGCTTTTTCAACGTTCAGGTGCTGCTGGATAACACACAGGGCGGCTGGTACTACTACAAGGCCGACGGTCCGCGCATGGCCATGACGCTGCAGGTCGAACTGGTAATGACCGACGAAAGCAGCCCACCTTATGATCAGCAGCTTGATATCCAGATTGAAGGATACTGTGACAAGCCTGATATTGAAAAATTACTTGAACCCTCTGACGACAATTCGGCCTGTCCGCTGGATGTGCCGGATTTTCCTGAAGAGGAAAGCGAGATGGAAGCAGAAACCGAAGGCGACGGCGATGCCGAAATCGCATTTGAAGACGACAGCGAAGCAACAACACCGGCAGACGGAGATATTGACTCCGATATGGCTGATGCCGCCGAGTCTGATAAGGAAGTTACCGCATCGGACTCCAGTGACGACAATGGCGGCGGCTGTGCGCAGTCGCAGAGCGGAGTTATTGTATTATTAGCTGCAATGCTTTTTTTAATACCTGGAAGGCGTCGCAGCGTGTAGAAGCTCAGCTTCGAAAATTCCGTTATCGCTGCGCAGGCCCAGTTTGCCGCGCAACTCCCGCGCTCCTACAGGCAGTTCAATTGAAATGAGCGTTTCTCCGTCCAGTCCCGCTGAGAGTCGTGCGCCTTCGCGCCGAACGTATATTTCATCCGTTCTGCTGTCCAGCATCGCTGTAGTCAGTGTTTCTGAAGCCAGGGTTGAATAACCGTCGTTGCTGCACTGACGGCTTCTGCTTTCATAAGGATTGAGCTTGAGCTGTAGGGCCAGCGCCGGTTTTGGAGAAATACGATACATGACATAAAGGAGATTGCAGGCATTTTCGGCTTCGATCTTGAGTCCGATCTGATGGCGTTCCTTACCTGAAGCCAGACTGTGCATTTTTTTTGTCGGCCCCAGATAACGGAAGCGCAGAATGACTTCCTGGGGAGTAGCCGTACCTGAGACAGCGCGCACAGCCGTTGAAGATATAAAAAGTTTCCCGCTTTGTGTGGAGGAAATCTTTCCTTTGGTAACCTTGAATTTATTCAGAGTCAGCGGAACAAATTCCTTCTTGGGTTTGGCCATGCTGATTTGAATTTGTGATGAAAGCTCTGACTTCGTACAGGAAGTATTTTTTTCCGTGGCGAAAACGCAGACGGAAAGGAACAATGCGGGAAACAGCAGAAATGAAATTCTCATCAGGAGTGACGAGTTGGGAAAAATCAGGCTTGTCATTCCACCGCCTGGGGATCTTCTTTTTCCATTTTCTGCAAGCCCGTCAAATGCTTTTCCAGATAGGTGCGCTCTGCGTCAAGCCGGACATAGTCCAGCCACATGGAATTACGGAAGCGCTGGCTGTTTTCGGTATGGAGAGCATCCAGAATTTTAAGGCGCTCGGAAAGGTCGTCTGCCAGCGCACTTATTTCGACCAGCCGTTTACGTTCGGCCCGGGCCAGGTTTGCCAGTTCGTATTTGAGAGTTTCAACGCTCGACTGAAGCGTTTCAACGCTTTCTCCGCGCCATGCTCTGCGCCCGGCGGCTGAACGCTTATCGGCTCCCGGCTGGGCAATACCGCCGAAGTTGAATGAAAGCAGTATCTGGGCAAAGAGAGGGTAATCCTTTTCGTTGCCGAAACTCTGATCGTATCCGCCTTTTATATCCAGCGCCCAGGCTTTGCTTCTGCGCAGGCGTCCTTCATAGGCCTCAATCCGGTCATCGATGTCATTAAAGCGCCGCAGAATATCATCAAGAGAATCGGATGGAGCTTCAGGCAGCTTTTTTACACGCTCCAGCTCGAATTGAGTCTGATTTAACATATCACGCAGATTGTCCACCTTGAGTTGCACGGAATACAGCTCATTTACGGTAACGATATTGTTTTTCAATTGCTCGTAAAGTTTTACCAGACGCTCCTCGGCTGCAGGCAGTGCTTCTTTAATTACTTTCTCTTTGGCCTCGAGTGCTGCCCGGCGACCCCAGTCCCGGCCAACCTCAAGGGCAATCTGAAGCTGATTCTGCGCCAGATAACGAAGACATCTGGCATCGGCATAACTTCCTTCCAGTATTCCCTGATAAAGACCGATAAAACGGTATTGCAGACCGACCGTCAGTCTTAAGGCCAGTTGGTTGCTGATGCTGTTCTCATCTGCCGATTCCTTGCTGCCTGAAGCGGTCGGACCCAGAGTGGAATAAATCTCGGGATACATGAGGATGGCCCGCTCCGAGTCGGAGACGCCTTTTATCCAGCGACAGTAGCCGGGTTCGCCATCCACTGAGCCGTCAGGTGCTCCTGCATAAGCCGATTCATCCTGAGCAGAAGCAGAAAACGGAATCGCCATAATCAGAGTCAGAAATAGAACCAGTATAATAAACCGATTCCTGTATGCGAATTTTAACAAGCCCTGTTCCTCCACGCCGGGGTGACTGCTTTTATGAATGTATTCGTTTTCAGCGAGCATGTGAAAAAATTGACCTTGGCTCACTTGGGCGGGATTATACCAGTATCCGTATCCGATGCGAGTTAATGTAAGAATTTTTTTTAATCGGGTATAACGGGCAGATCAGATGAAGAAAGGTCTGGAATCGATATGCAGTGCTTTTTCTTCGGCCCATACCATGTCGTTCAGCTTTATTTCTATCATTACTCCGCGCAATTCGCTTGAGAACATGGGATGACGGGCGGAAACTTCACCATCGAGTTTCTGCACTACGGAGCCGACTTTGCGGCACCAGAGCAGTTCAAATGAACAGCCGTAAATGGGCACGCCCGGTTTTACGCTGGGCAGATTTGTATAAGGCACAAAGGCAATGGAAACCTTTTCGTTGATGGCCTTATAATAGGGCGACTGTTTTATGGTCTGAAGAATATTGTCATATTCGATCATCGATTCGTCGAGCAGAGCAATCTGTTTCTCGATGGGTTCTTTCTGAATTTTAAGCTCTTCCATTTCGAGTATGGAAGTCTGATATTCTTTTTCCATCAGCAGAATATCGTAATTGGTGGCGCTTGGATTGTCGAGAGCCGGGTCTGAGAGTTTGATTGAAAGTGCTTTGAGCGCCTGGGTTTTGCGGTCGATTTCTGTTGATTTAGCTTCGAGATCAATGCGTTTCTGATCGTATGATATCTGGCTCATTATATTCTGAGAAAGAGCCATCTTGCCTCTTACATAGGCTTCCTCTTCTATAAGACCGGCGTCAAGATCTCTTTTCAGATCCTCTTCGCTCATATGCGCAAAAGCTTCGCTGGCTTCCTGGACTTTCTTTCTGGTGGCCAGATATTCCTTATAGAGTCCCTGCAGATCTTTCAGTTCTTTTTCTCTAACTCTCAGGTCGGCAGAAACGGCCAGTTTAAAACGCTCCTGGAACTCTTTGTTGACAATGATTGTGCGTTCTATATTGCTCAACTGCGCTTTCAGCAGCATGCGCTCTACATCGAGCTTGTCACGGTTGTACTGCTGCTGAATGAGCTGGCTGTTCATCTGAATGACACGCTCGGAAGACGGCGACAGAATGATCGGCGCTACCCACTCGCGGTCGAAAAGGTAAAAAATGCTGAAAGACAGATAGCTTACAATACCGAGCAGGATGGCTGTCAGAACTACAAAACCCATCAGTTTGTAAATATTTACAAACATACTGTTAGACATGCTGAAGAGTTTTTTTAGCATTGTCAGGAAATCCCCTAAAGTTGCCGATTGTTTCCGCCAATGGTGGTGTCACGCCTTTTGAAGCTCTGTTCCGTCCAGGCGGCAACGCCCGGCAGTTCGGTTCTTCCATGATTGGACACATGGGCGAATTGCATGGAAGTATAAGTTGTCGGGACCGCCGGAGCAAGTTCTGCCGCTTCGATTTCTTCCTCTTTCGGCGTCGGCTTGCCGCGTGTTTCCCAGTTGCCGGAATCCAGAGTGAACATGGCCAGAGGAGTAAGCAGAAGGTAAGTAACCGGCATCACCACAACCATCGCCAGGAAAGCCATTGGATTGACTTTCATATCCTCAGGCAGCGACCAGGTTTTCAGCTTGTAGACCGTACTGAAAATGCCAAGAATTCCAAGATGAAAAACCGCCAGTGCAAGGAAGTTGCCTGCCACGATTGTATGGGCGATGACCAGCGGATACATGAACATCATGCCGAAAAGGCCGAGATAATGAACCATTACGAAAGGATTCACGCGCCAGATGTGCCAGATTCCACCCAGAAAATCGACGATGTTCGAACGCCGCCAGCGCAATTGCTGCGAGAAATACCCCGACAGCTTTTCGGGCACCACGGTGTAAGAGTTGGCCTCCAGCGTCATTGTGGTCTGATAACCGGCTTTTACTATCTGACGGGTCAGGAAGCGGTCTTCGCCGTATTTAATAGGAATTCCGAGCATGTTGCGGTTTTCGAGTATCGGCTCAAGCTCCAGCAGCACGGTGCGTCTGTAAGCGGTAAGACAGCCTGAAAGGCACATTACGGTGTTGAATGCGGTTTCGACGTTTTTGAGATATTCGTAACCGAAATAATACTTGACCGTCTGCATCTGAGTCAGCCAGTTCTTGTCTTTGTTGATAACGCTTACGCGTCCGCCGACAGCGGCGATCTGGGGACGCACAAAGCGTTTTACCAGGGCTTTGATGGCGTGATTGTCCACAACCACGTCGGAATCGACCGAGACGATTATTTCGGAAGTCGAACGGCGCACTGCGCGGTTGATGCTTCTGCGTTTGCCCATGTTTTCGGCGTTGCGCATGACCAGCACGTTGTTATGCTCACGGGCGGCCTTTCTGGCCCACTGGTAGCTGTCGTCGGTGGAACAATCGTCAACCACGATAACTTCCAGTTTTTCTTTAGGATAATCGAGTGCAACCAGGCTGTTGATTGTTCTGTAGATGCCTTCGCCTTCGTTGAACATGGGGACGACGACGCTTACTGTGGGCTCGTAGCCTTCAATGGTCTCGTCGAAGTTTTTACCCTTGAGGTTTTTGATGTAAACGCCTACGAAGTAGCGGTTGCAGAACACTACAAACACTATCATGTGAGCTAATACTGTAATTATATCCGAAAAGTTCATTTTATAACTTCTTGTTTTCACTAAACATTTTGTTTTGTCTACTTCTCTGCACCCATTATTGCAAACCCCTCAATATCAACTCGGTTTTTTTACCTATTGTATCTTTCGGGAAGTTTGTTACGGATGTCAGAGCACCAGGATGAAAGCACGTATATTTACTTTTTAACGGCCTTCCTCCTCATTACATCTATAAAAGGATGCAAGATCAGTACCAACCGTTGCAATTCTCCTGGCCTATGCTTCCACTGAATATGGAGTGTTATTGAACTTCAACAATATCGGGAAGATAAGCTGGGGAGGCATAATACACACATTCAATATAAAAACAAGAAATTATTGCGGATATTTTTCCCGACAAGCAAAAATACGACAATTATGTCAGAGGTGACACGGCAGGATGGCAGCTTAAGTTTACATGAAAGGTTATCCCATCAGTAGTTGTTTAAATCCGTGAGGGTGCCACCGGCCAAACGAAGCGCAGCGAAGTTTGCCGGTGTTTTCATGCACGGGCAAGCCTGCGGCTTAGCCCGTGGCACCCATACATTGTGTCCATTCGGATCTACTGTGATAAACTCTTAATAACGATTCGACTCAGCCTTCCCAGAAACGCGGCGTTACCTTTCGGCGGCCTGCCGGGCGGCGGTAGTTTTCGTCCGGTTTGCCCAGAGCGATGACCGAATACACTTTCTCACTGGCCGGAATGCCGAGCAGGCGCTTTATGGACGGATCATGACGCATGGCTTCGACCGCAAAGCCGATCAGGCAGCTTCCCAGACCCATGGCATGCGCAGCCAGCAGGATATTCTGCGAAGCCAGCAGTGCGTCCTCGCAGGGCGTTGAAGCTTCCGGGTGCATGCTGATGACGATGGCGGCGGGAGCGCCGTGGAAAAGGCGGTCGCGACCGCCGGCTTTCCATTCGCGAATGGAATCCGCAACTTTGTTGCGGTAATCGCGGTAGTAAATTCCCAGAGCGTCTTTCAAAAACAGCTTCGACCAGAATCTGATGGCGGCATTGCCTGACAATCTGTTGAGCTTTTCGAAAAACGCCAGCATGGCTTCGCCCAGCTTATGCACCGCTTCGCGCCGGGGCAGCACGGTGAATTTCCACAGTTGGCAGTTAGTGCCCGAAGGCGCACTGATGCCGATGCGCACCAGATCTTCCAGAACTTCGCGGCTGAGAGGCTCCTTTTTAAAATTGCGGCAGGAGCGCCGTGAGCGCATGAGCTGAACCAGCCTTGCAGCATCATAATCGCCGGGGCGTATTATTTCATCGGGAACGTCCAGCGTTGTCAGTCGTTCGGCCTCGGTATTGGTAAATGAAACGGTTACCGCTCCGACCGGGCAGATGGCGGCGCAATGTCCGCAGCCCAGCGATTCCGTGCCAGTTACCTGCGCCTTGCCGTTTACCATTGAAAGCGTATCGTGCGGACAAACCGTCAGGCATAAAGCGCAGCCGGTGCATTTTTCCTGATCGATTACTGTTGTGACTTCACGCATGAAAAGCCCTTTCTTAATGAAAACCTGCTTAACCACGACTTGCTTCTTTTTATAACCAATTTCAACAGGCCGAGAATTCCGTCACACCCGCGAAGGCGGGTGTCCAGGATCAAATCAATTTCAATCTGGATTCCCGCCTGCGCGGGAATGACGAACAACAACAGCACCGGTCCCTGATTGGAACAGGTTTTCAGAATGATATCTGATATCGCAGATCTGTCAACCGCGGCGCGGGGCTTTAGTCTGTTCGGCTTCGGCGCGGACGATGGAATCCAGTTCCTCCCAGCGGGTGTAAAGCTCGTCGGCCAGTTTGCGGGCTGCCTCCAGCCGGGCGTATTCCTCCTGAAGCTTCTGCGAATCGCTGGCGATGGCGCTGTCTTCGAGGTTTTTCGCGGCTTCTCCGGCTATGGCTTCGGCTTCCAGAATGCGCTCTTCAAGCGTGGCGTATTCGCGCTTCTCCATGTACGTCAGCCTGCGCACCGGCTTGCGCCCGGCAACTTCAGGCGTCTTTTCCACAACGCTCTGCTGGGCAGCGCGACGCTGATTGTCAAGATGTTCGAGCCACTGCGGGTAATCCGAAACCAGCGCGTGACCGCCTTTACCATCGAGTCCCAGCATGAGGTCGGACAACTGATCCAGCATATAGCGGTCGTG
>Ga0172375_10006685_pt1 | contig 16049 bp, 14 predicted proteins | sample LakKiv1m_FD_114537 | JGI IMG/M metagenome (GOLD analysis project Ga0172375, IMG submission 114537) | Freshwater microbial communities from Kabuno Bay, South-Kivu, Congo - kab_092012_11.1m | ecosystem: Environmental > Aquatic > Freshwater > Lake | place: Democratic Republic of the Congo...
CAAATGGATACATTGTTTCCCAAACGCCATGTACCCTATCCGAGGACCGGAAACCAGCACCTTCTTGCTGCTATCTGTCTGTTTTTACTTCAACCACTACTGACACAAAATCGCGGCACCCATGACGAAATGTAAAAAGGTATGACCCTCTCTTTCAAGCAATCACTTGATGCCATCCCGGTTGCGCTCTGATCCTTGAGATAATTGTCCTTTGCCTTGCGGAGTATTGAATCATAACAACACAGGAAGTTTAGCGATGTCCCTATGTTGGTACCAGTCATGATGTTTGGAAAGAGCGAGTAGAGAAACCCGAGACAGGGGGTAGTACCGCGCGAGCAATAGGTCATAGCGAGCAATTCATTAAAATGGTAATAACTATCCGGAGCTCTTTCATGCAGTATCGGAACAAACCAATCATTCCTGCCCGAATAGCTGAGAATTAGATCAGGCTCCAGCGAATGACCCCATAAATTAAGAGCGATGTAGTTCTGATATGTGATCGAACCCGCCATCGCCATATTAATGACTCTGAACCGACGTCCGCAAGAATCACTGCGGAGATTTAGCCGCTTTTCCAATTGCTTGTACAGCATGTGATCGTTTGTCAGGGATCCCCATCCTTGAGCGCCACTACCACCAATGAGAATTACACGATACTCGTTGGCTTTTTTTTTCGGTGGCTTGTCAAAGTCAAAGTCTACAAAAAAACCCTTTGGCCCGGATCTTACATCAAACATTCGGTCACCATTAATCTCTCCGGGCATAGGCCCCACGTGATGGAAATGGCTCAGACAATGCCATCCTGTAAAGGGGTGGAGTTCCAGCGTACGCACGGCCGCGTAGGGATTAGAAATGCCCAGGCTAGGCATGATGAAATAGTCGGCAAACTTTAAAGCCCCAAGAACTGCCGTACAGTAAATGACACTTAGCAGGAGAAATCTGGGCCAGCGTTTCTGAAACAAGGTCCGGCGGATCAAGTGGTTTGCTGAGGGGACCTGCACGCCTTTGCTTACCTCACGTCGCTTTTGAGATTGATATGATGTGGTCGACGGTATTTCTAGCAAGCTCTTCCATCTGTTCCCACTCATCGGTGTTGTCGCCAAATCGGTATTTGATGCCGTTTCTGAAATACCTTTCGTGCATTGGTGTCAGCCAGGGCCTTATCCAGTCTGCTACTTCCATAACATCCAATCGTCTCTCCCGATCTGACAAAGGCTCTTTCACCAGAGGATTAAGCCCGACATCGAAGGCACATATGTCCGGGCTATCCACAAGTAGGATCTTTTCTTTATTCAACAGGTTCCTTTCGACAAAAAAGCCATCGATCGGATCGAGATTAGGAGACAGGGGGCCGCTAAGGTACTCCCCTCGAATCAGCCACGGAACGTAATGGTTGACATGAGCCAGGAAGCCCTGGTCATCCGCTCTCCAGCAAAGGTAAATGGGGAATAGCGAGAATTGTCTGGAGTCTACAAAAAACGGATCAGGAATGTGCTTCATCAGCAGCTTACTCATTTCCCGAGGGGATATTGAGATTGTGCCGTCGTGGTTGCGATGATCGGAGTCGATGATGTCGAGAACCGGCTGCTCGTAGACCCTGAACCCCGGACCGCAAACCGCACTTACGTCTCCGCGCATCAAATCTGAAAGGGTCTGTAGGAAGCAGTTCGTGACAATATTGTCCGGGCACACGCTAACCACATCGCCACTGAGTTGTCTCCCGCATTCGATCGCAGCCCTGGTAGAGAGGTTGGTAAGCATGGTTATGGGGATATGGCCTATGAACGGATATCTTGCCCAATACCGTTGAGCATAACGGAGCATTGTTTCAGGCAAGTAATGCAGATGAACCTGCACGATTTCCCGGGCCGCGGAGTAGCTCCAATGGCTCTTTAGATATGCCGCGTCTTCCTCCGCAGTAATAACCACGAGGTGTGTGTCATGATCATGACCCACGGCCGGAAGGTTCGCCTCGGAAAGCAATGCGGGGAGGCAATAGTCCAGGAACAAGTCGGAATGTTTTCTCCCAAAGAAGACAAGCCCGAGAATCAATTTCCGCTTGCTCAGTCCATTGGTGGAATTGCGGATTATGCCGTCGCCGATATCTTGGACTAGGTGGTCGAACAAGTCAAACGACTCGAAGATGAAATCGGGGAGCCCATCGTTGGGTTTTATGGATCGGATCTTTCCGTAGAAGTCCTTGATTTCCTCCGGCTGACCGTGGCGCAGAAGGAACTCACCCACATGATACCAATTGTCTCGGCTGAGCGGATCATGGCGAAACGTTTCCATGAAAAGCTCTTTGGCTTCCTCATGGCGGCGCAACTGTACCATCAACCTAGCCAAAGCTAATGAGGTGCGAGCATTGGGGGTTATGGTGTAAGCCTTTTCGAGACTGGCTAGAGCTGTGGCCGTATTCTTGCACCCGTTAGATTCGTCCATATACCATTCGGACAAAGCGGATTCCATTTGCTCCTTACCATAAGCCTCGAATCCATGACCTACCAGACCGGAAGCCCCCGAATGCTTGAAGCCAGCTGCCGTAATGCTGCCGAGATAGCCGAGGACAAATCGCTGGGCGCTTCTCACGTGATCTATAAGTCGGACTCCGGTAGACCGATAGATCAATGCATGCACCCTTCGCAAGAAAGTCTTGCAGGACGAAATCACATATTCACGACTCACTGTCCGGGTCCCTACCATACAGAATTCCTGAAGAGTCCATGGCTCTCTTCCGCCTTGAGTTGCCGAATGAGGAAAACGCCGACTTCCAGCGTTTACCCGTTGGAGCTGCTGAACGCCATTTCCAACACCTGGAGCTTGCCGGCCCTCAGCTCAGATGCAGGTTGATTGTCTTTCGCCGTATTCTCTGGAGCTCTTCGAGGGGAATGCTCATCATTCGCGCTATGTTCTCTCTTTTCTCGGCAGTGCCAAAGTTGATGCGGTCCCATTCCATGGCCCGGAGAATCCGCAGCTGGTCGGCCGTGAACTCATCGGTAGAAATCACAGCCTCTCCCCACCCCACTCTGTCGAGATCCAGGCCCGGGATGAAGGAATTGGTTTCCTTCGCCAGGTCATACAATTTTGTGCCTTGAAAGGGCGCCGCAATGTTGATCTTGACGTAATCAAAGCCAATATCTTCAGCCAACTTGATTGTTTGCCGGATCTCATCCCATGTCTCTCCGGGAAAACCGATCACAAAAAGACCGCAAGTATCCAAGCCTATTTTTCGTGCATAGTCGGCCATTCTTCTGGCATGATCAAGCTTTACGGGCTTTCGAATTATTTCCCTGAGGACACGTTCCGACCCTGATTCGATAGCCAGTGATGTGAATAGGCACTTTGAGGCCTTCATCAGATCGAGGATCTCTTCGTCAAGAAAGAAGACCGACACGTTATGAGCACTCCATTGGAGGTCCCAATCCCTTTCGATCATCATTCGCAGTATGGTCTTGAATCGGTTGACCTTTCCCAAGAGCTGGTCATCGAGGAATTCCAGCCATCTAATCCCGTAACTGTCGATCAGCCACTGGATTTCCGTAATCACCCTCTCCGGTGACATGCTGCGTATCGTTTTGCCTGCAATATATTCGACCTCGCAAAAGCAACAGCCGACTGGACAGCCTCTACTCGTAACCATTTTGCCATAAGGAATGGCTCTCGGAGCGGACACTTCTTTTCTGAATTCCATAGAATACTTAGAGAAATCAAGAACTGAATAATCAGGCAATGGGAGTTCGTCGAGGTTCTCAATGAATTGCGTTTGTGGCCTGATTTCCAGTCGGCCATTGTTCCTGAAGACAATGCCCTGCTCCGGGAGGCTTGAGGTATGGCCAAGAATGAAGCTGACAAGCTTGGGAAGCACGTATTCCCCTTCGCCGATGACGCCGTAATCCACTGCCGAACAGCTCATGGCTCGTTCAGGCCGGGTAGTGACGAATACCCCTCCCATGATGGTGATTACGTTGGGACATACACGTTTTGCCGCCTCACAAGCCAGGAATCCTGATTCCCGGTGTGAATCCGATAGGACCGACACGCCCACGAGATCAGGGGCGAAGTGGCCTATTCGAGCCTCGGCCTCTTCCACGGAAAGGTTATCGACATTCGCATCAAGCAGTTCCACGTGGCACATATCTTTGATCAATGGGATCATCACGCAGATTCCGTACGGATGAATAGACCATTCGTCGCCCGCGCACCAGCGTTGATTGGGAATGATCATCAGGAATTTTTTCTTATCCGCCATAGGGTCCCTTTATTTTGTGACTACTTTTGCGGCGATGGCCGGCGCCCGCCTATCTCGACAGGTTTCTCACCCCTACACACAGACCTATCAGATAATGGGCCATCGGATAGAAACCCGTGTGGACCACTTCATCATTCATACTAAACAAGAATACGTGCTTGAAGTGGTTTTCGAGAAGGGATTTCAGGTCCTTGCCGCTCTTGCAATTTACGTGACTGCGGCGGCTTGGTCTTGACGCAAAGGCCTGACTTTCCAAGCTGGGAATTCCTACTATGCACACCCCTTCAGGATCGATAGAGTCTGCCACGTTTTTCAGGAACTCCGACTCAAACTCAGGATGTACGTGTTCAAGTACATCAAGCAGATAGGCTGCTTCGGCCCGGGGCTGAACTGGTCCATCACCAAAATCCCAGTGATCGAACGTGAGGTTCTCCATCTGAATCAACGCCTTGCACTCCTTGATGAGCACGGGGTCGGCATCGAAGGCACGAACTTGCCCAACCTCCTGGAGGACGATCTGAGCCCCCCATCCATCGCCGCACCCTATGTCCAGGACATCCTGTTTTCTTGAGAGCATTTTGGCAACGAATTTGTGCCGAGCCATGGAGAAGAGCAACACTTTGGGGTCCATCCTCCACCTGTGGCTGGACATCATTCCGAGACGTATGCGCTCCTCATCCTGATATTCGATTACCTCAGTAATGTATTTGACGGCCATTTCTTTTTTCCTTGGAAACGTCATAATTGCCGCTTTGTAGAGGCTTTTTGACCGCTGTCGTGATCATGCTGTCAGGTAGTTGAAAGAGATTATATGCGTCACGGTGGATTCCTAAACGAAGTTCACATGTCCAGGTGGGTACGCGAGTTTCCACAGGAAAGCGTTGATCGCGTTGGTCTTGCACGAAGCGTAGCATTCCTGGTGGACCATTATATCGCGACGCACTCTTTCCATGACCTCCCAATAGTGATCGCTTTCAACAATCTGCTTGAATCCGTGCTCAATCAGGTTCCCAAGTCTGAACTCAGGTTCTCGGTAAGTGAAAAACATGCCGCACGGATAAAGCAAACCGTCCCCGCTGGAATAGATAAGGAATGGCCCCCCCAGACAAGCGTCATACGATCTCTGCCCCTTGCTCCTGATGTTGGTCCATTTGATTACCACACTGTAATCTCCTGTGCTTTCATTTTCAGCCTGTTCCAAGATTTCGGCAAAGCTGTCATATGTGTCGAGCTTGTCATAGATTCCCAAGGCGCCGCTCTTGGTATCGCCGCACTGCTTGACTTCCAAATAGTCTATGCCCAGTTCCTTGCCTAATTTAGCCAGCGGGATAACTTGATCAACATCCTGGGGCGTCAACACCATCTGAAACCCGATGGTCACAGGTAGTCCCTTCTGATTTCGTTTGGCAACACAGAATTTGACTTTTTCGATCAGAACTTTGAAGTCCGGGCTGGCATGTAATCGGCGGTATGCCGAATCCGACGCCGCGCTAATATTGAATCGAATCCATGTCAGGTGTTGGAGGGCTTCTTCTCCGGCCTTCCCGGTGTCATACAAGATCCCATTGGTTCCCAGAGCCATATCCACACCGGCTTTCTTGCCCACAACGATCGCTTCGTAGACATGGGGATTCAACAGAGGTTCGGACTCGCCAATTAGTGCCAGAGACCGCACTCCCACCTCGCCGGCTTCCTTCATGTAGCGTAGCAGGGGTTCACGCGGGAAATAGACATTGCTGCCTTTCTTGTACAGGTTACCCTGGGTCACGCCGTAGCAGTAATGGCAATGAATATTGCATCCTTTACCCAGACCCACGTCAATATGAACTGGAGCGATACGCTCTCCCTGCTGCCATGCCAAAACCCTATCCAGATGCCAAAACAGCTTGTGCCCGTCCATCAAAAACTTGTCTCTTGGTTTCGTCATGGCGTGTTCTCCTCTCGCACAACCAATGAAGCACAGTACTCACTCAGAGCACTTCGCCAAGGACGCAACCCAGGAATTCTCTCAGATCTTATCGGGGTACACAGGTTCTTGACGCCCTTACCAGTGAATTCGCTGTGGGATGCCCGCGTGACTTCCACATCCAGACCCAGAAATCGCACCAGCTCATCGATAAGCTCGTGCAATGAGCCGGTTCCATGATTAGCGACGTGATAGAGACCATAATCCAAGCCGCTTTCATATATGCGTTTCGCTTCTGTTGCCACGTCGCGGCTATATGTTGGAGATGAGATCACATCCGCGGACACTCGCAGTTCACGCGCCCCTTCCTTTGTCCGTTGCAGCATCTTTTCAACAAACTGATTATTCTTAATGGACCTGCCGAAAAGAATGGGGATCCTGAGAATATAGTAGCGCCGCGCTAGACTTGCGATCATGCAGTCCCCGCCATATTTGGTCAATCCATAAATATTCTTGGGGCGGGGTGAGCTTGTTTCGGTATGAAGTTCCCCGATCTCCGCATCGGAAAAGACTGCATCGGTGCTGAAGTGAACAAGAGTATATCCAAGTTCGTTCGACAGTTCTGCTAATAATTTAGGATAGATGGTGTTTATCTGAAATGCACTGTGAGGATCTGATTCACACGGGTCAACTCCTACAAAGCCGACCGCGTTGAGCACTAAAGCCGGGTTAACCTCTTTCACGAGGTCCTGCACGGCATTTAGCTGACTAGCATCAAAGTCTTTGCTGTTCTTCCCTACAACCGTATAGGCATCTCCCCCAAAGGCTTCATTCAGGGCAAGCCCCAGTTTCCCGGTGTGACCGAGCAGCAGAACGCGGTTATTCATTATGTAAGACCTTTTCCAAGCATCTTAAAATATTATCACTGGCACAGCCGTAGAGGCACCTCATCCCTTGATTGTTCCTCACAGCGTGGATGAATTCGTTCCGAATGCCGAGCTTGATTAGTTTGAACGGCAGATCGTCTCGTACCAACCACTCTGCAAGGATTGACCCAAGGCCCCCGTCCAAATAATTTTCCTCAACTGAAATCAAAGTTCCGACCCCGTCGAGCATCTCGAGGAGAGACTTGAAGTCAATAGGTTGTAATATCGGCATAGAAATCATCAGCGGATTTCCGGCACACTCTTGGACCGCTCTGACGACCTCGATCCCGACAGAGCCATGGAATAAGACGGCCACCTCACTGCCGGCGCGAATCACTTGGGGCTTGCTGATATCCTTTGGAACTCCCGCCTGGATATTTGGCTCTCCGCTCTTCGCAATTCTGATGTACACCGGTCGGTCAAGGGACCTGGCATACCTGGCACAGGCGGCGGCTTCGACCGGGTCGCTGGGAGACATGATCACCAGATTCGGCAACGTCCTGGCAATGGCAACGTCTTCCACCGAATAGTGCGTGACTCCCTGCGGGGCGTACGTAACACCACTCCCTATTCCTATCAACGTTATGGGGAGTTTCTGGTAACACACGTCGTTCCGAACCTGTTCGTAACATCGGTACAACAGAAACGGGATGATATTGTAAACATAGACCTTGAAGCCGACAAGGGCCAGCCCCGCGGCAAAGCTGATGGTGTTTTGTTCGGCCACCCCAAGATTGAGGAAACGATCGGGAAATTTCTCCCGAAATTCGTCCAACACGCCGTAGCCGGCATCACCAGTTATCAGCAGGACTCGATCGTCCTGTTCGGCGTGCGCCAAGACCTGCTTAACAACACTGGCCCTCACTATGCTTTATCTCCTCAGATCTTCCAGGGCTCTGGCTTTGAGTTCGTCAGTGACAATGAAATAATGCCATTTCATTTCATTCTCCATGAAGCTGACTCCCTTTCCCTTGACGGTGTCTGCAATAATAATCTTGGGATTCCCGTTGTGGGGTGTTGCGAGGGCCCTCAAGATCTGCTTGAAATCATGGCCATTTACCCGGCACGTTTCCCAGCCGAAGGCTTTCCATTTCTCCTCGATTGGCTCAAAATAGCAAATTTCGGAAGGCCTACCGTATCCCTGGAGATTGTTCCGGTCCATTATCGCGGTGAAGTTGGAAATACCTAACCTCGCCCCGAAGAGCGCCCCTTCCCATATAGATCCTTCCTGAGCTTCGCCATCCCCAATGAGAACAAAGACTCGCCTTTGCTCACCGCGTAGCTTTATGCCATATGCCAGGCCCAGCCCCATGTTGAATCCGTGCCCCAATGAGCCTGTTGAGGCTTCGATGCCCTTTGCAGAAAACCGATCTAAATGGGTAGGAAGTGTTCCGCCGTCTTGATAGAACCCCCAAAATGTCGAGTCCTGGATGAGACCTTTCAGTTTCAGAATGGTGTAAAGAGACATGGCTGCATGAGCCTTGCTCATAATAAAGAGATCACGGTTCCCCCAGTCATCTGCGCTGATAGTCATTTCATGGAAATACAGAGCAGTTAGAATATCTACGCAGGAAAGAGAGCAACCGACATGACCACTCCCGGACTTGTGGGCAACCTCGATTATGAGTCTGCGGGCGTGTAGAGCGAGACGTTCAAGTTCTTCAACAGGCTGTGTCACATGTTGCATGTATAACTCCATGCCTCGTGGCAGTACAGCATCGCATGGCAGCACCAATTACCTATTCTGGGGCAAACGGATTGCCTTGTCTGGGTGAACAATTCCACGTGGCAATTTATTTCAGGAAAGCGCAAGATTGCTCAGACCAGCCGAGCGATGTGAAGATATCTCTCAGTATGCCCCTATCATGGGGAACCGTCTTCAGGGTGGTCAGCTGCTGTGGAGCAAACCAGCCCCAACCCTTGCCTTCGAGGAGCTTAAGGCATCGCTTGGGCCTGTCCAGGGGATTGAGGAAGACGTGAAGCGTGAGCCTGAAGTCTTTCGTCTGAATGTCGTAAACATTGAAAGCAGCAGGCGACTTGACTTGGAAATCCAACTCTTCTATGGCTTCTCTGCACACAGCTTCCTCCGGCGCCTCACCTTCTTCGATGCGGCCACCGAAGAAGGCCCAAAAACCGGGGTAGTACAGGGCATCATCGGTTCTGTGTTGCAGCAGAATTCGTCGGCGTGAGTCATACAGCACAAGGGACGCTACGGATAGCTCGGATCGCTGCGTCCGTACTCCGGTCTGCTTTTGCTGTTTGTTTCTCTTAATACCGGACACACCCTATTGACCACGCCCGGTTGAATGGCCGGTGCCTAACCTCACCACACGTCTCTTCGATCGAAATCCTCAAAGTAATTCCTGCTCGGTCCGGGAATTCTATTTCAAGTTTAGCGATTGCATTGTCCTGATATTGTAGTATTTGATGTCCGTTAGCGGGTCAGGTATTCTGCCCCGATCAAAAGCCTGCTTTATTTCCATCACCGCAGCTTCAATGGAGTGGCGGGCCTCAAAACCCAATTCCTCTTTGATCTTACGAGAGCAAACATGGTAGGAACGCTCATCGTTGGTGGGGCTGACTTCGATAGGTATACTGGGATCTAGAGTCTTTCTCACGAGTTCCGCAATCTCCCTGACACTGTAATTCTGATAACCGACGTTATAAACGTTCTTGTTGATTTTTTCGGGCTCCTGTTCCAGCAGGTGGAGATAGGCCCTGCACATGTCGCTGATGTGGAGATTGGGTCTCATTTGCTTGCCGCCGAAAACGGTTATCTGGCCCTTATTTACTGCATGATTGGTCAGAATGTTGACTGTTAGGTCAAGGCGCATTCTGGGGGAGTAGCCGCACACGGTGGCAGGTCTGACAGCGGTTGTGACAAAATCATCGCTGCCTTGGTCGATTAGAACCTCTTCACATAAAGCTTTGAACTTCGAATAATCTGTGAGGGGCTCCAGTGACAGGTCTTCCGTCACTTCCCGCTCGTGCTTGATACCGTAAACGCTGGAACTGGACGCATAGATAAAGCGTTTTGTTCCCTTCGATTTGCTGTAATCCACCAGGGCTACAAAGGCATCATAGTTGATTGATTTGCCCAGTTCAGGGTCCAGTTCGTAGCTTGGATCATTTGATATGCAGGCCAGGTGTATGACCGCGTCTGAACCTGGTATTTCCCTCTTAAGCATTTCATGGTCGCGTATATCGCCTTTGATTTGAATCAAATGGGGATGCCTGCTCACTTGGTCCAGAACATTCTCACCATAGAGATACAGGTCGATCACCTTGACTCTGTAGCCCCGCGAGAGGAGTTCAGGGACCAGCACAGACCCAACGTATCCAGCTCCCCCTGTAACCAACACTTGTTTAATCGTTTCCACGGCCCACCTTTTCTTGTTTGTATCTAAAACCCTGTCCGCAGCGGAATTTCTAGGAAGATGAAGGGACTAATGCCGTCCAGAGTTGAGGTATTGTCTTGTCATGCTGTCCCTGCACATAATAACTACGGCCTCCATCAGCCACTGTGCGGACTAACATGGTTTTCCAGGGTCTAAAATAGTACGCCGGATCACTCTTTGGCGGTTCCTGATGATGGTCCCCAGGCAATGGACGCATGTCACATACCAGCGTTGTGAAGTCCGAAACCTCTTCGCCAATGCGTTGAGCCGAATTCCTCACCATTGCCAGAGCTTTTAGAAAAACCTCCGGCGCCATGACAGCACTTCCAAAAGTCAAGACAACACCGCCTTGCAACCGCTCCAGGACTTTTGCAAAAATGAGAAAATCCTTGTAGCTTGTCTGCCCCCAAGTCCCTCCGTTGCAGTTGGGATGCGAGTATACGATATCATATCCGATGCCGACGTGCACGGTCACTGGTATTCTCAAGCGGTACGCAGCAGCCAGAACGCTGATCTCGCGGAACTTGAAATCGTTGGATTGGATTGCAAGGCCCACAGCCTCACCCAAACCAAGCTGGTGCTTGGCAGCCTCTTCCACGATCCTGTTAAGATCGGCCGTTTCTTTCCACATACCGAATCGCCCGTCTCGAATGTACCGGGCAACGCTCTCGGTAGTCGCGCCGGTCATCGCCAACTCAAAATCGTGTATGGCTACAGCACCATTAACTGCAATGCAGGAAATAAACCCTTGCTCCATCATGGAGATCAGGTACTCCTGGACCCCGGATCTAATTACGTGGGCTCCCATCATCAATACGATGGATGAGCCGCGTTGCTTAGCTTCAAGCATTTGGGCAGCCACGGCTCTTATTCGAGGGTCCACATCAGGTACACGCATTAGGGGAATCAATTTCGACACATCGAAATCGTGTCGACGATCACTCAGGGAACGCAAGCTTAGCCGGGACCGGTCAAATTCCTCAAAGATTGATGTCATAGACTTCCATTAATTCACCGGGGTCATTTCAGTAACCACCTGATGTACTTTTGAATGGCCTGCTTATTCACGGCTTTCTTGTTCCCGATCGTTTCCACTCCGATGGCCCCGCATACGTTGCCTAGAAAGGCGGTGATTTCAGCCGGAGCCCGCAGGGTTGCAGCCAAGGCGGTGAGAGCAAAGAAAGCATCTCCGGCCCCGACCCGGTCCACCACGCGTTCAGCTACTGAGGGGACTTTCAAAAAGGTTCCATCGTCAGTCAGCAATGCGCATCCGTCTCGGCCACACGTCACAACGAGCAAAGGGCACTTGAGTCTTTCGTTGAGGAGCCCCATCATGTTTCTCACGGGATCATTCGCTGTTCGCATTTCGAGCCTCAGTTCGTGCTCGGCTATGCACGCGTAATGAGGCCGCTCGTACTTACTGACGCAGTTAAATCCGCGGTTACCGGCATTCGCTTGAGTGTTGACTCCCACGAACTTGGCTCTAGCCATAAGGGTCTCGCGTAGCGAGGGGCTTATGGCACCGTGGCCGTAGTCACATAATATAACCGCATCGTACTCATCGAGCCTGGGAACAAGCCACTCACGGAGCTCCTTATCCAGGTGCTCAGGCAACAAAGAGTCGTCCATTATGTATACTTCAAAGAGCTTGTTCATAGAGTAACCATCTATGAATCGTCGCTTGATTATGGTAGGTGCGCTGGGCTTTTGAACAAAGTGCGGTTCGACGTTTTGAGGCAGGCTTAACCTTATGAAGCCCTCATTCGGGTCCTTCTCGCCAAGGACTGAGACTACGGTGATATCACGGGCAAAATTGGCCAGGTGGTTTGCCACGGCCAGCACCCCTCCAGCAAAGAGGTCGCTGGACTCGTACTTCAGAGCGAGAATTGGGTCTTTGGAAGATTTTCCGATAGCCTGGCAATAATGGTAATCATCGAGAATAGTATCGCCCACAACCAGCACTTTGAGGGAACTCATTTTCTCGAGCAGGTCCATGCAAGCCTCGATGCTGTGGCGTTGGCGGAATACCGCTAAATACTGCCTCACCTCCTCCGGGTGACTTGAAAAAAACCTGTTTATGAGGTTTGTGGAACTAAACACAATATCCTCGGCAAAAAAGAGTTCAGCCCCGATCTCATCCACCACTTGTGCTTCCCTTGCAATTTTTCCCGTAAAATCAGAGGCAAGATCTTTGAACTCTGAGCCCTTGACATACACGTGCGGACGGAGGAGCCGAAGAACCTCCTCGGCGGTCGGCCACTTGTTGACGGCCACGTAGTCCACGACGTCCAACGAAGCAAGCGCCTCAGCACGCAGCGCCTCCCCAAAAGCAGGACGATTAGGCCCTTTGTCCACATATCGATCAGGCGTGATTGTCACCACTACAACGTCTCCCAAAGTTCTGGCCTGACGCAGGTACCTGATATGCCCTATGTGTAGGAGGTCAAACACCCCGTGGCAATGCACAATTCTCTTGGTCTGTCTCAGCCGACCTATCAATTCGGCAAGTTCATCCAAATCCTTTATCTTGCGTTCCACCGACATTTCCTCTTACACCCGAAGAGAACTCCCTTTTTTCTCGAACCAAAAACCGTCCCCTCGCTTTGCAGGAGATCTTCAACGGCAAAGCGGGAGAAATAAGTATCGTCCTAATGCGACTTCACCAATTGAACAACTCGAGGTTAGAGGTCGATTTTATTAATTTTCAACGCGCTTCGCGCCCATAGGTTACATCCATCTCGCTGCAATTACTAACCTTTCGTTTTCCACCTAATGATCAAGCACTACGTAGGAGAATTGATTAACCCGGAACCATCAAGGAACGCCGCATATCGAGCTTCTTACGGCAGGACGGACAGAGCTGGGTTTTTCGAACCAGGCCGAAGGCCCCACATCTCTTTCCACGAAACCTAACAAACACAAGATGGTCGGCACAGTGCTTGAACCGCCTGTATTTTTGGTATCCAATCTTACCTCGTCGAAAGCCCTCTGTCAAACAAAAACTTTCTCGAGCGCACCCTAGTGCCTCGCTCTAAATTAGGTGGATATTGCCTTGGCCAAAATCTGATCTGCGTTTTTGACCCATTTGAACGGGTGAGCCTCTTCATTCCATTGGTCTATGAAAGCATGAATGGCCTTTCTGAGCGGCGTGACGCCATTGAAGCTTCCGCGGCGTATGGCCCGCCTTGTCAGAATGGAGAACCAGGTTTCCACTTGGTTTATCCAGGACGCCGAAGTAGGAGCGAAGCGCACGATATATCTCGGATGCCGCGCAAGCCACCGTCTGACCGAAGGATGTTTATGAGTAGCGTAATTGTCTAACACCAGATGGAGTTTTCCTTCCGGATAGGTCTCATCAATTATCCGAAAAAATGCAGGAAGTCTTGGAGCTTGTGATTTTTCTTGCATTTCCCAATCACTTCCCCAGTGGCCACATTGAGTGCCGCAAAGGGTGTGATACGACTTCGCATTCTAACAGGGAATTCTCAGGTGAGGAAAATTTGTTAATGAGCGGAGCCGGTCTGGGTCTTTTTGGAGACAACCAATTTCTCGGCACAGGGCGTTCTCAACCTCTTGGAGCGACTTGAAAGCCTGGTTTGGACATGCCTTCTCCCTGAGCTCTTCCCAGAGATGTTCCACGGGGTTGAGTTCAGGGCTGTGTGGCGGCTGAGGAAGCAGGCGTATGTTCTCCGGGATTCTCAGGTTCTTGGATTTATGCCAGCCTGCTTGATCCACCTGCATGATGACCAAGAACTCGCTGAACTCCTCGGATACTTCCTCGAGGAAAATGTTCATCATGTCGGTGTTGGCCCACGGGAGCAGCAGATCCGTCATTTTCCCCAGGGTCGGGCACACGGCGGCGTAGACATAGAGATATTCTCGGACTATTTGTCGGGGAACCCGCGGACGGCCCCCTTTTGGGTCTGGATTGCTCCACCGCGTTTTGAAGCGAGATGTAATCACACAGGTCACCGGTGACGAAGTGCAGCCTGTCCTTTCTGTTGGCTCGATCCAGTAAGTGCTCAACATTATCCAAGGGACTGCGCCAACGGCACATACCGTAGATATCCCAGTCGGAATGTTCAAGAAGGAAGTCGGCCAAATGTGACCCGACCATTCCGGTAATTCCGGTTATAAGAGCCCTTTTCTTAGACAATTTGACCCATTGTTTCTATGCTTTCGAGAAGAGAAATTGGTGAGAAGTGTTCGATGAGAGTTCGTTGGCAATGGTTTTTTTTAAAAAGGCGTCGCCTTAGGGACACATCGAGATCCGATTTACTGGCTTTTCATATTGCCAAAAGGATTTAAGGAGTTTGGATAGTCAATCCACACTTCGTGTCCGCAGTCATTCTATAATGGCTTATTATCATTACCTTTTTTTGCAGCGATGCGCTTGGTGTTTGATCCGGAGTTCTCAATACCAAGACTATGTTAACTTAATTTCTGAGCCTTTTAAATACATTACAAGAGCCTTCGCCGTCAAGTCACCAAGGAAGAACCAGCTGCCAATGTTGTGACCGGGCTAGACGCATGGGCATATTCGTTTAGCAGATAGGCTTTTCATGTCGGTCGAAATTGTGTCAGCGGGATTGGTGCTTGCTTAACCGCTGCAAGCCGCCGAAGATTTACCCGTGGCATCTACAGTCTGATATCCACTTTTGAGGGTACCTCCGTGACCGTGGCCAATTCTCCGTGAACTGTTTCAGACAGTTGAAGAGCGACAAGGTGTTGGTTGCTGATTGTTCCCGTGCAGGCTTCTTTGGAGTCTCACTTGTTGTATCTGCCTTGGTTTGAGTTGGTATTCCTCCAGGAGGAGCGATTTGCTCCCGACTCGATAGATCTGTGTGGCGTATATCCAAACAGGACCTGATGCGGCCTGATTAAGTTAGGGTTCACTATTTTAAGCACATCTTCGGACGCCTCTTTAGGGCCGCCGGCGTTTCATTCGAGGACAGCCAGAACCTTCTCGGCCACCGAAGTGGGAGAATCACCACCCATTATTCCATGCCCGAGTTGGAGAGCCTAATAGCGGCAGCCAATGCGGTTTGCGGGAATAAGGCCCGCACTGGTAATTCTCTGCAAAAGATTCGTGTAAGATGGCGTTTGGTAAGATGCTGTTTCCAGGGAGGGTTTGGCGGAGAGAGAGGGATTCGAACCCCCGGTACCACAAGGGTACAGTTGATTTCGAGTCAACCCCCTTCGGCCTCTCGGGCATCTCTCCGCCGGCGGGGATGTTGCGGGGGAAAACCTTTTTTGGGTAACAAAGTCTTCCCGCAATACACCGGTATTAGTCGCTATTCTGTCGCAGCCCTCTGAAAAAGCGTTGCAGGAGTTGGGCTGACGCCTTCCCCATGACTCCTGAGATGACCTCAAGGTCGTGGTTGATCCTGGGATCATGGGAAAAGTCGAACAAGCTGCCTACCCCTCCCCAGCGGTTGTCCCAGGCTCCGAAAACTAGGCGAGGCACACGCGCATGTATCAGGGCGGCTGCACACATTATGCACGGCTCCAATGTAACATAAAGGGTGGTTTGGAGCAATCTCCAATCGCCGAGGGTTCGCGCCGCCTCC
>Ga0172375_10006687_pt1 | contig 16047 bp, 13 predicted proteins | sample LakKiv1m_FD_114537 | JGI IMG/M metagenome (GOLD analysis project Ga0172375, IMG submission 114537) | Freshwater microbial communities from Kabuno Bay, South-Kivu, Congo - kab_092012_11.1m | ecosystem: Environmental > Aquatic > Freshwater > Lake | place: Democratic Republic of the Congo...
CGAACGGCGACATGTACTTGGACCGCTATTCGTACATCAACGGCAACGCCTATGCGGCGCCGAACAGCGAATTGAATGCCACGGGATACATAACGGTTTCGGGCGGCGGTTCAACGCGTCACCGGTCGCAGAGCAGTTACTGGGCGCTGTCCGGAACGTGGGCTCGGCCGACAAACCCGACATCCAGCGACACCTCGCTGACGTGGAACATGGGATACGACGGAACAAGCACGCTCTATTCGTATCAGGACACATTGGACATGCCTTACCTTGGCGACCTGTCGGGATACCAAGAGGTGGCTGTCAACGCGGGGGGCACGATCAAGCAGAACGGGTCGACACTCGTCGATGGTTATTTCAACGGCACCGGGCCGTCAGGCATCTCGGGTGGGGCGGATGCCGGTTGTATCGTTTTGGACGGTACGTCGAAGCCGATCATCGTCGATGGCCCTGTGGTGGTGAGCGGAGACGTCATCATCAAGGGGACGGTGACGGGGCAAGGGGCCATCTACGCGGGACGGAACATTCACATCGTTGGTAACGTGACGTACAAGAATCCGCCGTCGTGGGCGAAGCCCGACAGCGCGCCCGACGAAACGATCAAAAGCAATTCGTCCGCCGACATGATCGGGCTGGTCGCGAAAGGCAATATCGTTCTCGGCAATTACACCGACTCGAGGTGGCTCAGCGACTGCAGGAGTTACATCACGACGCCTTTCGTAACCGCCTATTCGTGCGACTCGAGCGACGCGTCGATCGGCTATGGCTCAACGTTTGCGGGCAATTATACGGCCAACGACTCCGGGTACAAGGTGACGTATACGTACGATTCGAAAAAGAAGACGTATAGGGCGTCCGGGACAACGTCGCGCAAATATTACGAGAGTTCGGTCGGCGATCAAATCATCAAAAATTATGCGCAGTCGGCTAGCCTGAGCGAAATCGACGCGGTCCTGTACAACAACCATGCGGTGATGGGCAAGGTGGGAACCTGCCTTTTCAACGGAGCCATGGTGTGTCGGAACGAGGCGATCATCTATTCGTCATCGGTCAGGTTCAACTGGGACAGTCGGCTCGGTTCGCTCAGCCCCGATGGGCTCGACTTCTTCATTTATTTGCCGATGGATGTGGCGGACCCCAAAGTCGTCGGTTGGAGGGAGGTCTTGTGATGCGGCGGTTTTGTCGGTTTTTGCTGTGTTGTTTCTTGGCAGGGACGGCCGGGGCCGTCTGCGACGACGTGACGCATCCCGATGTCAATCTGTTGGCGAAAATGCGAGTCGAGGCCGATGCGCCATCCGCAGAGGAGAGACGGCTTCGCGAAGAAACCAGCCGGGCTGTGGCCGAAGAGCGCGCCGAAAAGATACGGAATCTTCCGGCCGAATGGGTTCCGGCGTGGATCGAAGGGCGGATTTCAGACGAGGAGTTGAACCGGTTGCCGGTGGCCGCGCAAACGCGGGTGATGGAATCTTCCGCTGTGGCCGAGGTGCCTCGCCGCCGATTGTTGCGCCTCGGCTTTGCCGTTCTGTTGGTCCTCGTTTTGGGCGGTGCGGTTTGGCTCCGCCGTCTCAGGGAAATGGGCTTGATGCCGCACAGCTAAAGAGTTGCGTCCGACCTTCTGCTTAGATACCGAGCAGGTGCCAGAGCATGAGATCGCCCTCGAAAACGAACCGGGCGCGGAAGGTGCGGCCCTCCAGCATGAGGGGTATCCAGAGGCGGTCGTCCGGCCACATGCGGCCATAGGGGATTTCCGCCTCTGCGCACCAGAACGGAATCGCCTCGTCAGTCTCAGTCGGCGCGCCTTCAAAGGCGGCGGCAGTGAAGACGTGGCAGCGCAGCGAGTAGCCGTCGGTGAAAGCGAAATCGAGCTGCCCTGCGGGACGAAGCTGAAGGGGCGTCAGGCCGACCTCCTCCTGCGTTTCCCTCACGGCGGCCTGTTCGGGTGTCTCGCCCGGTTCGATCCGTCCGCCCGGCGCGTTGATTTTGCCTTTTCCGAGTCCGCGTTTCTTGTGGATCAAGAGCAGCCGACCCTCGACGCGGATGAACGTCAGGACCGCTGTGTCGACGGGCCGCCACCCCATCCACTCGACCGAGAAATTTCCACCGTTCGTGGTCTTGAGGACGAGGGCTGCCATACGGTCACTCGATGTGCTGGACGATGAAGTTTTCGCGGATGTAGGCGATGGCCGCATCGAGGTCGGGGAGAATCTTGGTGCAGTGTTTGACCATCCACGGCGAACAGTCTTGGAAACTGAAGGGGGAGAAGGCGACCACGAACTTGCCGAGATCGCGCGCGGCGTAGAAGACCTCCATGGCGGTGCCGATGGAAGTCTTGTTGTAGTTGACAAGGACGATGTCGGCATCGCGCACGTCCTGAAGGTCGAACTCGACAATCTCGTTCGCGCTGTCGACCTCGCGGTCTTTGAAGTTGCGCCGCATGGGGTCGAGCAGCACGAAGTGGTCGTTCAGACGCCGTTTTGCGTACTCGCGCCACGTGACGGCCTGGTCTGGACGTTCATCCATGATCGGGCCGCTGAGATAGATTTTTTTCTTTGCGCTCATATTGGCCCCTCGGTTACGGGACGAGGAACCGACCGGCGAGGGCCGCGACATCGGCGCGGACTTTGGCTTGCAGCCCTGTATCGGTGATGTTGCCGAGGACGTCGGCGATCCAAGCGCCGAGTTGCCGCATTTCGGGCTCCTTCATGCCGCGGGTGGTGGCGGCGGCGGTGCCGATACGGATGCCAGAGGTGACGAACGGGCTGTTCTTGTCGAACGGGATTGCGTTCTTATTACAGATGATGCCCGCCGCGTCAAGGGCGGCTGCCGCGTCCTTGCCGGTAAGGCCGCTGCGTGCAACGTTGACCAGCATCAGATGGTTGTCCGTGCCGCCCGAGACGAGGTGGAAGTTGCGCGACGTGAGCGTGGTGGCGAGCGCTTGGCTGTTGGCGACGATCTGCTTGGCGTAGGCTTTGAACGCAGGCTGGAGCGCTTCGCCGAAACAGACGGCCTTGGCGGCGACGATGTTCTCGAGCGGTCCGCCTTGGAGTCCGGGAAATACGGTTTTGTCGATGGCTTTCGCAAACGCCTCACGGCAGAGCACGAGGCCTCCGCGGGGGCCTCGAAGCGTCTTGTGCGTCGTGGTCGTCACGAACTCCGCGTAAGGCACGGGGCTTGGATGCACGCCGCCCGCGACGAGACCCGCGATATGGGCCATGTCGACCATCAGCATCGCGCCGCATTTGTCCGCGATGGCGCGGAAACGGGGGAAGTCGAGCGTCCGGGGATAGGCGCTGGCGCCTGCGACGATCAATTTGGGTTTTGCTTCGATGGCCAGCTTCTCGATGGCGTCGTAGTCGAGCGTTTCGGTCTCGGGCGAAACGCAGTAGGGCACGATGTGGAAAAGGCGGCCCGAGAAATTGACCGGGCTGCCGTGCGTGAGATGGCCGCCTTGATCAAGGCTCATGGAAAGGATCGTGTCGCCGGGTTGGAGCACGGAAAAGTAGACGGCCATGTTGGCGGAGCTGCCACAGTGGGGCTGCACGTTGGCGTGCTCGGCGCCGAACAGCTCCTTGGCGCGCGCGATGGCCAGCGATTCGGCGGTGTCGACGGGAACGCAGCCGCTGTACCAACGTTTGCCTGGGTACCCTTCCGCGTACTTGTTGGTCAGCACGCTCCCGGAGGCTTCGCGCACGGCGCGCGTCACGGTGTTCTCGGAGGCGATCAGGTTGATGGTGCTGTTCTCTTGGCGGAGTTGGCCCATGATCGCGGCATGCACGGCGGGGTCGGCTTCGGCCAGATGGGCGACCTCCGCCAGACGGTTTGCGCGCTCTAGTTTGCCGACGCGTCGTGCGTGCCGCGCCTCGCCCGGATAGGGTGTGTCGAGGAACGTCCGCGCGATTGCGACGGCTTGGTCGGGAGTGGTCGACCCGCCGGCGAGCACGAGGACGTTGGCATTGTTGTGGATGCGGGTTTTTTCCGCCACCGCCACGGAGTCGCAGAGCGCGGCCCGGACGCCAACGAATCGATTGGCCGTGATGCTCATCCCGATGCCGGTCGTGCAAACGAGAATGGCCGCGTCGGCCGTGTTTTCGACAATGGCTTCGGCCGCTTCAACAGCGTAGTCGGGGTAATCGACGGAATCCGTCGTATGGGTCCCTAAATCGGCAACCGTATCCGTACGGGTCGCAAGGTAAGAGAGAATTGCGTTTTTGATTGCCAAGCCGCCGTGATCACATCCGAGTACGAGTTTCATGCATGCTCCAAATAACGTCGATTGAAAATTTTATATTAGCACGGTTGACCCTGTGCGGCAAGGATGTCCCCGTCGCATTGTCGGATGCGCATCTATGATGAAGATCGACAACCGGCGGCGCGGTGCGCGGGCGTTCGCGGGGGGCGTTTCCGACGGTCGGTGCGGCGTTTCGGCCATGGACTTCGAATGCTGCGGCCTGCGCGCCAAAAAAAGTTGGTTCTTTTTCGATAAGGAGGTGGTGTGCTTGGGGGCGGGAATTGCGTCGAGCAACGACTGCCAAGTGATCACGTCGGTGAACCAGTGCCGTGCACGGGGGGAGGTCACGGTAAAACGCGCGGACGGCGCGGCGGCGATTCTGCCGGTGCCAGAAAACTTGTCGAACCCTCGGTGGATGCACCACGACGGCGTCGGTTACGTTTTTTTGGATTCCGACGCCGGGGTGGGCGCGGGCGCTGCGGTGCAGACCGGCTGTTGGAAACGCGTCTCGTCGGCGCAGACGGTCGATCCGGTCAGGGAACGCGTTTTCTCGTTGTGGGTCAACCACGGTCGGTGTCCGACGGCTGGTTCATATGGGTATGTGATTTTACCGTCGAAGGTCGCGGACGTCGAAGCCTATGCGGCGGCTGTTCCGGTGAAAGTGCTGGTGAACGCGCCTTGCGCGCAAGCCGTCGAAGAGGCGCGGATCGGCATGTTGCAAATCGCGTTCTATGCGGCTGGACGCGTGTCGAGTCCGTCGTGGGGGACGGTTGCGGCCGACGCGCCATGCCTACTTCTGTTGTCGCGAGGGGCGTCGAAACGCCGCCTGACGGCTTGCGACCCCGCGCGAAAAGCGAAAACCCTATGTGTCACCGTTGGGGAGAAGGATGTGCGCGTCGGGTTGCCCGACGGCCCCTGGGCTGGAGCAAGCGCCTCGGTCGAGTGGTGAACGGCTTGGCCTTTGCGGACTCTATGTTTCGCTGGACGTGAGAATCGTGTTCCGCGACGCGGGACGTTTTTGCTACAGTGCGTGCGGTTTGAAAACGGGGAGCAGGGGGTTTATCCGCTGGCGGACTCGTTTGAGCTGTCGGCCGAGGACGGCGGCACGGCGGCCGCGCCGGTCGTCTACCGTGCGCAGAAGCGCGGCAAGGCCCACATTCAAGGCGGCATTGCCCTCGATCCTTCCACCTTCGTTGCGGTGCGGGAGCCCGACGTGTTGGCGCGTCTTGATGAGTCGGTGCGCGGCAAGGTATTGGTCTGCGACTTGTCGGGCGTGTGCGCCGAATCGTTCCCGGCGCTTCGGAAGGCGCGTCCGGGCTCGTTCGTGTTCGACGATCCGCGTCCGGCGCGCTGGAATCTGGCGGAAGGCGTCTGGTTGCTGGGCTACTGGACACACGACTGGTGCGACGAGGTCATCCGAGTGGCTTCCTATGATCGGGAAGCGAAAGTGATCGCGCTGGCGGCTCCCCACTGTTACGGGATCAACGGGGGAACATGGGGAGCGGCGGAGCGCCGGTTCTTCGCGATGAACGCGCTCGCGGAATTGGACGCGCCGGGGGAGTGGTACCTCGACCGAACGCACAAGCGCCTCTACCTTTATCCCGATGGCGACCTGAAAAACGCTTCCGTCGTGCTGGCGACGCTCACGCAACCGCTGGTCAAGGTGAACGGTGCGAAGCATGTGAAGTTCGTGGAGTTCGTCTTCGAATACGGGCACGGAGACGGGCTTGCGGTGGCGAATGCAGAGGATGTCGAGATTGCGGGTTGCGTGGTCGCCAATTTTGCGTCGAGCGGTATTTCGATGAACGGCTCGAACAACGCGGTGCGTTCGTGCGACCTCTTCAATTTGGGACGCGGATGCATTCATCTGAACGGCGGAGACCGCAAGACGTTGACGGCTGGCAAAAACTTGGCCGAAAACAATCACATCCATCACTACGGTTTATTCCAGCGCACGTCTGCGCCCGGCATCGGGGTTCAGGGATGCGGCAACATCGCGCGTCACAACTGCATCCACGACGCGCCCCACAACGCGGTGCTGTACGGCGGCAACGACCACCTTCTCGAGTTGAATGAGGTCTACCGCGTGGTGATGGAGACCGGCGACGCGGGGGCGTTTTACACGGGCCGCGATTGGACGAGCCAGGGGAATGTGCTTCGCTACAACTACGTCCACGATTTGGGCGGATGCGACGCAAAGCACGTGAACACGATGGGCATGTACTTTGACGATTGCGACTGCGGCGACACCATTGAGGGCAACGTGTTCTGGCGCGCCGGGCGCGCGATCATGATCGGAGGCGGCCGCGACAATCCGGTGGTGAACAATTTGGTCGTCGACTGTCCGATCGGGTTGCACATCGACGCGCGCGGCATGGCGTGGAAGCAATGGAACAATCCGAACGACCCGAGCTGGTGCCTCGAAAAAAAGGCGAAGCGGCTCAATTACACCGAACCGCCGTGGAGCGTGCGCTATCCGCGTCTGGCGACTACGATGCAAGAAGACCCTCGGGAACCGCTCGGCGACAGCGTGAAACGCAACGTTTTTGTCGACTGCGGAAAGCAGGTCTGCGACTTTGACGCGAACGTCAAGAAACTGTTGGACAAGTTCGATATCGACGGGAACCTTGTGGTCAATACGACGGGCGCCACCAACGACGTGGCGAAGGCGGTCGACTACAAAGGTTTCGCGAATCTTGCGGGTACGACCGATGCGCCGATTGACTTGGGATTTGACGACGTCGCGAAAGGAGATTTCACCTTGCGCCGCCATGCGCGTCTATTGAAAGAGCTTCCTGGGTTCGAACGCATCCCGTTCGAGAAAATCGGCCTCTATCGCGACGACTACCGCCGCAAACTGCCGAAGCGGTGAGGGGCTGTCCCATCTGTTGAAGGGTGCGTTGCGAGAATCGGCCGACTACTAAGGGAAAGAAGGGCGTCTCCCCCGTAGGCGGCATTGTCGGTTATAGCGCCGGCACGGTCGAGGATTGCGTGTTCGCCGGTCAGGTGACCGGTCTCTTCTATACCTCGTTCTACGTGGGCGGCTTGGTAGGCCAAAATAACGGCACAATGCGTAGGTGCGTCAATATGGGCTCGGTAGACGGCTACCAATATGTCGGCGGCGTGGTCGGAAGAAGTGTCGACGGCCTTGTGGAGGGGTGTTCGAACGACGCGCCGGTCACCTGCGTTCTCAACGGCGGAGGTGTCGTGGGGCTGAACAGCGGCAACGTCAAGTGCTGTTCGAATGTCGGCATCGTCAACTGTTCGGGTAGCGGCGACCTTGGCGGTGTGATCGGGTGGAATGCGGCAAGCGGCCAAACCCAGAAATGCAGAAACAGTGGTCAAGTCATAGGCGGTGCCTCATCTGCAAATATCGGTGGACTCGTCGGATATAATCAGGGGATCCTCTGCAATTCGGTGAATTCGGGACAGGTCACGGGACATTCTTCCGTCGGTGGATGTGCCGGATACAATACGGGGACGGTGCAGTATTGCTACTGGAAATACGACGGCACGCAAGGATTCAACTACGCGGCGGCAGGGTCGGGAGCCGCGGTGTCCTGCTACAGCTTCACGTCGGCTCCTGGTCAGTTGAGCGGCTCGGTGTTCGACACCACCGATCTTTGCGAAGCGCTCAACGGCTGGGGAATGGCGAACATCGATGACATCCCGTCTCTCTGCCGGTGGGCGGCATCGGAATCGGGCTATCCCGCATTGGTCGACCAGTCGGAAACACGGACTGCGGATGCGTCTGTGCCGCATCTCTGGTTGGACCGCACGGCGCTTAAAACTTACCTCGTTTCGCAAAACGTGGATACGGCCGATTACGAAGCGATGGCAAACGCCACGGGGGCCAACGGCTGCAAAGTGTGGCAGTCCTATGTGGCGGGACTTGATCCGTCCGAGACGAACAGTCACTTCGAGGCCCAAATTTCCTTCGACTCGGAGGGCGAACCAGTCGTTACCTACACCCCTGACTTGGGTTCGCTCCGAACCTACGAGGTCGAAGGGGAAGAGTCGCTTTCCGACGCATGGGGCGCGAAATCCGAACGGTCGCGCTTTTTCCGCGTGAAGGTGAGCGTACCGCAAGAGTGATCCGGACTTAGGTTCGGCTGGGAGACGATGGACGGGGCGGCGCGCGTCCCGCGCATCTTCGTCGTCACGGTGACTCGCGCTGTGGCTGCGTCCGAACGCCGGTGCAGGGACCATTTTTGGTGGTTGACTAAATTTCACCATTTTAAGACACTTCAGCCAATCAAGTCGTCGTATGGGACGTTTCTCTTGTTAAACGTCTGGTGTCGAGGTGTTCATTCATGAGAAGAATCGATTTGGCTGGCGAGTGGAGCGTGCGCAAGGCGGGTGCGAAGAAAAGTATTCTCGCCGCTGTTCCCGGTTGCGTACACGCGGACCTTTTGTCGGCGCTCGAGATCGAAGATCCGTTTCTGCGCAGGAATTTGACCGCCGCCGCTTGGGTCGCTGAAAGCGAGTGGATTTACGAGAAGAATTTCGTCGCGGAGGATTTTTCGTCCTTCGACCGACTCGCATTACGGTTCGATGGGCTGAGCGCGGGTGCCGAGGTGGCGTTGAACGATGTCGTTTTAGGGCGGACAACGAATGCGTTCGAGGCCGCCGAGTTCGAGGTCAAGTCGCTTGTGAAGGTGGGAAAAAATAGGCTGACGGTCTCGTTTCCCCCATTCTCGAGCGTGCTGAAGGAGGGTTTTCGCATTCAGTCGTCGTCCGTTGGTGCGGGCGCCCAACCGTATGCGCCGACAGTCGGCATCGGACGCGGCGTCGCGCTTCTCGCGTTCTCCGGTGTGCGCGTTCGCGACGTTGCCATTCGGCAAGATTTCGGGAACGGAGGGAGTGTTGCCGTCGACGTGTCGGTCAACGCGGAACAGTTCGACCCCGCCATGCATGTGGAGGTCTTGGCCCGCGTTTGTTACAAAGGCAACATTTTGTATGAGGCGCGCGACATCCTGCGGCCCGAGGTGACTCTCCTGCGCCTGACGATCAAAAATCCACAGCTCTGGTGGCCGACGGGGCTCGGAGACCAACCGCTCTATGAGGTGACGGTCGACGTGCTGGCCGGGCGAAGCTGTTTGGAACACGTCTCGCGTCGCATTGGGCTGCGGCAATTCGCGGTCAAGGACGACTCGTCGGACGGCGGCGAACCTCTGCGGTTCTGGGTCAACAAGCATCCACTCTTTCTTAAAGGCGCGAGCTGGTTGCCCGCCGATCTCTATGTCGCCCGGCTCACGCGCGTGGAATATGCTCGGCTCGTGAAGGCGGCGGCGGTCGCCAATGTGAACGTCCTTCGTGTTTGGGGCGGTGGCGTGTACGAGAATGACGCTTTTTATGATCTGTGCGACGAATACGGGATTTGCGTCTGGCAAGACATGATGCTCAGCGACTGTCAGAGCGAAGAGCCTACCGACGAGCAGCGGGCGTCGTTCGCGCGCGAGGCCCAACAGCAGGTGTGTCGTTTGCGCCACCACCCGTCCCTGATGATGTGGTGCGTGGGTGACCGGACGGAGAAAGGCATCGCGACGGGATATGCTTCGGCCGCCGCCGAAGCCGTCTCCGCAAACGATCCGGAAGAGCGGCGGTGCCTGCCTGCGCTGGCCCACGCGCCGTTTTCGCTCAATGGCGAGGCGCGCGATTCCAGCGTTCCGTCCTATTCTGCCCCGTGTGCGGTGAGCGCCTATCTGGACGAGGAGGACCGCAACGTTTCCCATCCCGTCTGCGAGTTTCACGTCACGCCCGCGGGGGGGACGAAGACGATTCTCTCGGCTTTTTCCGAAGAGTTTCTGATGCCCTGCGGGTTCGACAACACGGTGTGGCTGAGCCAGATTCAGCAGGGACTGGCCATCAAACGGCAGTTCGAGTCCGTGCGGACGGCTGAACGGCCGTCCGCCGGTTTCGTGTTCTGGCATCTCAACGATGAGTGGCCGACGTGCAGCCCTTCTTCGGTGGATTGCAAAGGCCGCTGGAAGGCCCTGCACTATATGCTCCGCCGCTTCTTTGCTCCGCTTTGGCTGTGCGGTTGCCACCGACAGGCGTCGGGAGCAGTGGAGATCATCGCATTCAACGATGGCGTCAAATCCTTCAAGGGCGAGGTTCAATGGCGGTTCACGCTGATGGAGGGGAGCGTTGTGGCGGAGGGTGCCAAGAAGGTGTCGGTTCCGCCCGCCGAACGCGACTGCTGCGTATCGGTTAAGGTCGCCGAACTACTTCGCAAATCCGGGGCTGAAAACCTCATGATGTGGATGTATCTGTTGGACGAGCAGGGCAATCAGGTGGCGTGGAACTTCGTGCTGTTCTGTCCGCCGCGTTTCCTCGCCCTTCAGCCGCCGCGGATGCGGGCGGAGATTCGCACGTGGGACGACAACAGTTTCGCGGTGACGCTCACCAGCCATCGGCCCGCCCTTTGGGTGTGGCTGACCCTCGACGGCATGGATGCGCGTTTCGACGACAACTTTTTCTGCATGGAACCCGAGAAGGCCTGCCGCGTTTGGGTGACTCCCGCGACGCGCATGAAACTCGATCAATTCCGGCAGATCATCCGTATCGGTTCGCTGCGCGACACGTGGCAAGAAAAACGGGGCCTCATGCAGATGATGGTCGCGCCGAAGAAGTAGGGCAGGCAGAGCCTGACTGGTCGGAGGTCGGAAGCCGGGAATCGACGCTCAGCCTGTCGGCCCTTTCAACTTGTTGTCTCCCGGACCTTGCGCCAGTTCACCACGTCAGGCGGACGGGCACCCCGTCGGCGTAAAGGTCGCGTTTGATTCGCTCGATCGTGTATTCGCCGGTGTGGATCATACCGGCGATGATCGCGGCATCCGCGTGGGCGACGTTGAAGGCGTCGCGCAAATGGGCAGGGCATCCGGCACCGCCCGAAGCCACGACGGGGACCCGCACGGCTTCGGCGACGAGGCGGGTGATGGTCAGTTCGAATCCCGCCCGCGTGCCGTCCGCGTCCACCGAGTTCACCACAATCTCGCCCGCGCCGAGTTCTTCGGCCCGCTTGGCCCATTCGACGGCGTCGATGCCGGTACGCTCGCGGAAGCCACGCGTGGTGATTTCATAGCCGCTCGGGAAACGCGACGGGTCGGGGTGGGCGACGGGGTCCATGCCCAGCACGATGCACTGTGCGCCGAAGGCTTTCGCCCCTTCGGCGATGATCGACGGATTCTTGACGGCCAGCGAGTTGACCGAGATTTTTTCGGCCCCGGCGAGCAGCACGCGCGACATGTCGTCCAGCGAGGAGATGCCCCCTCCAACCGCGAACGGGATGCGAATGGCGGCCGCCACGTCCCGGACCATGCCGATGTCGATCGGGCGGTGCTCGGCCGAAGCCGTGATGTCGTACACGACCAGTTCGTCGCACCCGCCGTCGGAATAGCGCACGGCTAGTTCGATCGGATCGCCGAGATCGATGTTGTTCTGAAACTTAACGCCCTTGGTGACGCGGCGCTTGATGATGTCCAAGCAAGGAATGATGCGTTTGGTCAACATGGCTGACGCACTCTCTCTTCGTCGCCCACAGGAATGATGGCGTGCGGTTCCCAAATCAAAAAGTTTTTGAGCAGGCGCAGGCCGATGCGCCCCGACTTCTCGGGGTGAAACTGGGTTGCCGCGAGGTTGCCGCGGCCAACCATCGACGCGAACGTCACGCCCGCGTAGGTGGTGCGTCCGATGACCACATCCGCATCCGAAGGGGCTGGATAATAACTGTGGACGAAGTAAAATTCGCTGCCGTCCGCGATGCCGGCGAGAAGCGGGTGCGGCCGGACGATGGAAACTTGGTTCCATCCGATCTGGGGCACTTTGTCCCAGCGGTCGGTCGGCTGGAATTTCGGGATGCGTCCGGGCAGAAGTCCAAGCGTGGCCGTGCCTCCGTCCTCCTCTGAGAACTCGAGCAGGATCTGCGTGCCGAGGCAAATACCGAGGAAGGGTTTGCCTTCCCGGACGACCTCCTTGAGGACATCGACGAGCCCTAGGGCTTCGAGGTTGCGCATGGCAGACCCGGCCGCACCAACGCCGGGGAAAATGACTCGTTCGGCGCTACGGATCACCGATGGATCAGAGGTGATCTCCGCGTGTGCGTGCAGCGCGCGCAGGGCGAGTTGGACACTGGTCAAGTTACCGGCTCTGTAGTCGACGATGGCAATCATAGGCAAGCTCACGCAATCGTTCCGTGATGCCGCTTGATTATCGTTGGGGGAGGGGGCAATGTCAACCAGAAGTCTCCGGAAAACTCGGATACGTTTCTGCGGTGTTCGCGGACAACTCCGGCTTTGCCGAAACATGATCGGATTGGTATGATACATGTGAAAAATGAAATTCGGGTTCGAACGGAAGGAGAAGGGATATGGGCGCGTTTCGTCGATTGGGGCTGGTCGCGTTGGGCGTGACGGTTGCGGCGTGGGCGTGGGCCGATGCCGACTCGGCGCGGTTGGAGGCGGCGGGCGGTTGGCAGGTGCGGGTCGCCTATGACGGGGTGTCGGCAGTATTGACGGTGGACCCGCCCGATTGGGTGACGGTGACGGATGAGCGCTACGAGTCGTTGGCGCCGTTTCAGGGACCGGTCTGGCGGCGGGGTACGCCGTTGTCCGGCATGCGCGCCGATGTGTGCAGCGTGGCCGACGCCCTCGATCCCACGACGCTGATTGTGCGTGACCGCCCGGGGGATGGCGCGAAAACCTATGCGCTGGGCAAGGACTATCAACTCGAGACGCGCTGGGGCGGTTTCGGTCGTTTGCAGGGCGGTGCCATTCTCGAAAAACAGCCCGTTTTTGCGAGCTACCGCTACGTACGGATGCGGCTCGACAGCGTGGTGTTGACCCCTGATCGGAAGTTGGAAATTCGAAAGGGCGTGCCGCACGTGGCGACGCCCCGGCCGCCGGAACTCGCCGCGAACGAAAAACGGCTCGGCAACGTGTGGCTTTCCGGACGCATCTCCCTGTTGACCGAAACGAATCTGTTTCCCATTTTGGAAACCGCCTATCCGGAGCCGACGCGCAAGGGAACGACGGCGGCCGAGCGGCTGTTGCCCCGCACGTTCGCCAAGCTTCGCAGCGGCGCGCCGATCAAGATTCTTGCGTGGGGCGACAGCGTTACGGAATGCGTCTATTTGCCTTGGGAACAGAAGTGGCAGGAACAGTTCGCAGCGCGTCTGCGCGAGCGATTTCCCACTTCAAGTGTCATCATGCTCAGCGAGGGGTGGGGGGGGCGTACGACAACGGCTTACCGCAAGGAGCCTCCGGGCAGTCCGCACAATTTTGCGGAAAAGGTGTTGGCCGTAAAGCCGGATCTGATCGTGTCGGAGTTCATCAACGACGCGTTCATGGACGAGGCGGCCGTGCTTGACAATTACGGCACGATCCAAAAAGCGTTCAAGACCATCGGTGCCGAGTGGATCATTCTGACGCCGCACTATGCGAGGACGGATTGGATGGGGCTCAAGCAGGAGCGCGAGACCGACAGCGATCCACGGCCCTTTGTACGGGGGCTGCGGCTCTTTGCCGCGAACAACGGGGTGGCGTTGGCGGACGCATCGTTGCGCTGGGGACGCCTGTGGCGTCAGGGCCTGCCGTATTCCACGCTGCTGGTGAACAACATCAACCATCCTGACGAGCGGGGGATGAAACTGTTCGCGGACGCGCTCATGGAGTTGTTCCCTTCGACGCCCTGAACGTGCTCGTTCCGAATGCGTGTATTTTGCGCGCGACACAAAAAACCCGGTTTCATTGGGTGTTTCCAACAAAACCGGGAGTTGAGAATGGTCGGGGCGTCGGGAGTTGAACCCGAGACCTTTTGCACCCCAAGCAAACGCGCTACCAGGCTGCGCTACGCCCCGAAAAGGTGCCAAAACAGTGGGGTGGAATATAGCAGGCCGGGAACGGCGCGTCAAATCGAAACCTGATCGAAAATGCTTCTATCGACTTGCTGCCGTCCCGGCATTTCAGCCGTTCGAAGCGCCTATGCGAGAGCCTGCTTGCAGAACTGGACACATTTGGCGACCTCTTTGACGGCGTCGGAATCCGTGGGCACCTTGTACTCCAATTCGACGTCGCCGAAGATTGGCAGATGATTGTTTTTGACGTACTGCAACGCGGCTGCGATCGGCGTGTCGCCTTGCCCCCACGGCAGATTCGCGCCGCCGTTCGCCTTGCTCTTGCGGTCCTTGAGGTGCAGGCTCAGAATGCGGTCGTGGAACTTCCCGATCATTTCCAGCACCGAATCCGCGTTGGCGGCGGTGTAGTGGCCGATGTCGAGATTGATCGCCAAATTCTTGCCGTATGACAGGATCGGACCCTCGTAAGTCTTCGCGGTGATTTGTGTGTGGTTGTGGAAGGCCACCTTGATGCCGTGCTTGTCCGCAATGGGACCGAGACGTTTGGCGGCGTCCTCCGAAAGCTCGCGCGTAATGCCCAGCGCACCGAGCGCCTTTGCCACGTTGAAATAGTATTCGATCTTTTCGTCAGGCACGTTCTTGTCGCCGATGTTCCCGTATTTGACGATGTGGATGTTGACGCCCGCATCGGCGTACATCTTGCGCAGGGCTGCGACTTTCTCCAAGGAACCGCCCGCATATTTCTCGACCACGTCGCCCTTCAGTTCGACCGAGCTGATTCCGCTGTCGACGATATGTTGCAGCACCGCCTCGGCACCTCCCGGCATCGAACGATAACTGTAGGTGATGCAACCGATCTGCACGCCTCCGAACTTCGAGTCGGGCTTTGCGGCCGCGCCAAAGACGTTGTCCGGAATCAGCGACGCGGCACCAACCGCCGCCATGCTCCCAAGAAACGACCGCCGCGTGACTGTTGCACAAACTGCTTTCATGTTGCTCCCCGTTTACACATGCGAATGAACGGCATTCCCTTCCCGACCGTCCCTGCGGCCGACGAGAACGCGAATGGAAGTAGAATAGACCATCCGGGGCGTTTCTTCAACATCCGCAGTCGACTGCTGACAACGCGCCGCCGCTCGTGTATGCTGATCACCATGAACACACGGACGACAGCGCTATTTTGTGCCGCACTTGCAGCGGCCTGTTCTGCACTGTCGGCGGACGATTCCCCGGTGATCGACCTGTTCGCGGGATGGTCATTCCTTCCTCGCCCCTATTACGGTTACGGCTATCCCGGACCTTACGGATATGCGCCCTTCGTGGGTGTCGGCGTGCCGCTGAGCAGCCGTTTCTACGACCCGCTTCCGCCTTATTACGTCGACCGATTCTACGATCCGTACTGGGGGTATGACTACGGCGTGCGCTATCGCGTCTGGCCGGACGGCAACCGCCTGCACACACCGGAAAACGCGCAACCCTACTTCCCCGGCGCGGCACCGACCGGACCGCTCGCGGACGAGCGCAGAACGGAGTGGGACTTGGCGGTGGAACGCTTCCTGAAAACGCCGCTCGGCGGCGAATGCGGCGCGTCCACCAACGACGCGGCGCGTGCCACACATGCGCCCGTGCGCGTTGAAACGCGCTAGTCGGCAAAGACGTATACGAGCGGCAGACGTCTTTCGACGGCCCGCACGCCTGGCATAAAGGTCGAGAGAGGCAGGTCGGCGGGCGCGAAGACGAACAGCAGCGTGACCTTATTGTCGGGACCGGCGGCTTTCTCGACCAAGCCCGGCAACTCTTTCCAATCGGCGAACGGATACTCTTTCGGCGTCAGTTTCGGATCGAGGTCCGGGCCGCTCCAGTCTTCGTCGATGAAGACCAGTTTTTTCGCGAGCGAACCGTCGGCGTTCCGCACGACGTGGACCTCGAACGGCTGGGGGTTTCTCCCAGCCCGTTCCCGCCA
>Ga0172375_10006688_pt1 | contig 16046 bp, 14 predicted proteins | sample LakKiv1m_FD_114537 | JGI IMG/M metagenome (GOLD analysis project Ga0172375, IMG submission 114537) | Freshwater microbial communities from Kabuno Bay, South-Kivu, Congo - kab_092012_11.1m | ecosystem: Environmental > Aquatic > Freshwater > Lake | place: Democratic Republic of the Congo...
GAGCGTCGGATGACTGGTGGAATAATGCGCAATACGGATCGGCTTTTCGATGACAAAGGGCACCTTTTTTTACTCGCTCTCGATCATGCGCAGAGCGGCGTGACACCGGGCTTGGAAAGATCCGGGGACCTCATGGATAAGTTATCCGGATCCTCCCTCAATGGCTTTATACTGAATGTGGGCATGGCTGCCAGAATGGTGGCTCCCGCCTTCCTGCGCAAGAAGCTTGTGCTGCGTACCTCATTCGGCGGCTCCCAACTTGCGAACGAATACGCGGCGGTGCATGCCAACCACGTGAGCCCCGAGACGGCGCTCGCCCTGGGCGCTGACGCGGTACTCATGATGGCGGTGATTGGGGGTCCCGATCATCGTAGCCTTCAGGCCATGGCCGCCGACATCGATGCGTATCACCTGCTTTCGATTCCTGTCATCGCCGAAATCATCGCTTCCGATTTCAGCAAGACAAGCACCTTCGACATTCAGTACCACGGGGCGAGGATAGCGGCCGAATTGGGAGCCGACGTCGTCAAGGCCTTCTTTGTCGAAGGTTTTGACAAGGTGACCGCCTCATGTCCGGTGCCGCTCATTCTCGCGGGCGGACCGAAGGACAGAGATATTGTTTCGGTTGCGGCTCAGGCGCTGCGGGAAGGAGCGAGGGGATTCGCGTTCGGCAGGAATATTTTCCAGGCCGAGGATCCTGAGGCGATCGTCGCCAAGCTTGGCGAGTTGCTGCGATGATTGGGGCCGATGTCATAATGCCCAGAGGAGCTGGAGAAGATCGATGAAAACCGGACCGGATGTCTCTACCATCTACAGGATCGCTCGATATTATTATGCCGAAGGGCTTTCACAGGAAGACATAGCCGCGAAGGAAGGATTTTCGCGTTCCCAGATTTCCAGGCTCATCGAACGAGCCCGGGATCTCGGACTCGTCAAGATAACCCTCATGCCGCCCACCGACCTGCGAACCGAAGAATTGGCCAGGACGCTCGCGGCCCGCTTGGGGCTTATTTCGGTAATCGTCGTTCCGGTGAGGAAGAGCGCCGACGCCGACGAAATCGCCATGGCCATAGCCACAAGGGCGGCTGATCTCCTCCCCGAGCTTCTTTCCGGCTTTGATATTGTCGGCCTCGGCTGGGGCAATACCGTCTACAAGACGGCGGAACTTCTGCCGAAAGGTTCGGGCAAAGGCGGGAAACCGCTCTTCGTGCCGCTCATCGGCATTTCCGGAGACGATAATCCCAATCTTCAGATCAATACCATCATCGATCGTTTCAGTTCCTGCTTCAGGGCCAAAGGGCTCTTCGTGAATATCCCTTCGGTGAGGGAAAAAAACGCGCCGCTCTCCAAAATCGAGGAACAGAGGGTAGCGATCCTTGAGGAACGATGGACGCGGGTGGAAGCGGCGGTGATTGGGCTGGGCGCGCCCCCTTCCGATTCGCCCAACCTCATCGACGAACTGCCGAGCGAATACAAGGCCGACCTGAAAAAAAGCAATTCGTGCGGCGATATCCTCGCCCACTTCTTCGATAGCGAAGGGGGCATCTTCAAGCCGGAGCATGGTTACGATCTGCTCGCCATCGATATGGAAAAGCTCGCGAAGGTGAAACGTTCGATATGCCTCGCGGGAGGGAGCAACAAGCAGGCGGGAATCGTCGCCGCGGCGAAGGCCAGATACATCACGGACCTGGTGACCGATGAATGCACGGCGATGGCGGTGCTCGACCTCATCGGCGGGGAAGAAGGCCAGCGGTACGCGGGCAACCCCTCAGGCACAGCACAGAAAGGAGATGCCTCGCGGAGCGGGGCCACCATCAAATGAAAGCGCTCGTCTATACAGGTATTGGGCATCTGGAGATGCAGGAAAGGCCGAAGCCTGAAGCTGATTTCATCGTCAAAGTGCTGGGCTGCGGCGTTTGCGGCACCGATCTCAAGACCTATCAGAAAGGACATCATTTTTTCCCGCCACCCGCCGTGCTGGGCCATGAGTTTTTCGGCCTCGTGGAAAAGGCCTCACCGGCGAGCGGATATTCCATCGGGGATCCGGTCGTCGTGGCGCCCTACGCCGAATGCGGATCCTGTCCGCACTGCCGTGCCGGCGCGGGGACGCTTTGCAGGAACAAATCCTTTGTGGATGGCGGCGCTTTCTGCGAATATGTGGGCATTCCCGCCGACTATGTCGCCACCGGCGTCTTCCGGATTCCCGTCGTCGATGACAGTTTCACCCTCGTGGAGCCGCTCGCCTGCGTTCTGAACGGCTTCGAGCATCTGAGGCTGCGCGAGGGCAGCAAAGCGCTCGTGGTGGGCTCGGGGCCGATGGGCGCGCTTTTCGCCCTCGTCTTCAGGGCTCAGGGAGTACCCGTGACCGTCGTGGAACCTGGAGCGATGCGCAGGGAAAAGGTAGCTTCATGGGGGATCGACGCGAGGGAGCCGGGCGATTTGTCGGTCGGGGAATACGATAACATCGTGATCGCCGTGAACAAGAAGGAACTCGTATCCGACTACGTGAAGGCGGTGGCCGATGCCGGCACCGTGCTCATGTTCTCGGGACTCTCGAAGGAGGAAATCGTCGCGATCGATGCCTATGCGATCCATTACAGGGAAGTGACGCTGACAGGGAGTTTCGGGTACGCCATGCGACATTTCAGGAAAGCCCTTGCCCTCATCACGGATCACAGGGAAATGTTTTCCCAGGTCATAACGCACCGGATGCCTCTCGAGGAAGGAAGCGCCGCCTTCAACCTCCTCGCTTCCGGTCAGGCCTTCAAAATCATCCTCAAGCCATAGGACCGAAGCATGAAGGTGGGCATTCTTTTTGGACCGGCCTCGGGTGAAGGCGCTCCGATACGCGCCGAAAGGCTTCTGGCACAGCGCCTGGAAAGGCGAAGCGTGGCCATATGCGGTGGACTGTTTGGCGGGAGCGGCAAGCAGCCCGGCTGGAAGACTCTTGGTGCCACGCCGGCCTCCGGATATCTGGAAAGCCTGAGGGGGGCGGTCGCCGCCCTGGAAGCCTGGGGAGCCGAGCTCCTCATCTGCGTGGGAGGGGATGGGCTCGCATCCTACGCGGCGGACGCGATGCTGGCGGGGCCACGCCCCATCGCCATGTTGGGCATCGCGGCCGGCACGATCAATGTTGGGCCCATTGTCACCCTTGATATCGATGGGATTCCCTCCCTGGATGTCGAGCGACTTTCTTTCGCAAAAGTGGGCGCGGTGCAAGTGCTTGTGGATGAAAAGCACCTAGCCTATGGCTTCAATGATGTCGTCATCGGCGACACCTTTCTCGGTACGCTCGATGGAGGGATAGCGGGCCTCTCGGTTCGGGCTCTCTTGGAGCGCGGCGAAAAGCTGAGGTGCGCGCCGAGCCCCGATATCGCGGGCCCAGCTTTCAGCGTCAAGAAGAATGGCGCATCCATTCCCGTCGGAATGGACGCGCCGGCTCAGGTGATCGTGTCACCTTTGGGGAGCCGCGAGTTCTTTGCCAGGGCGGTGACAGGCGTACTCTGCAACGCCGCGTATATGAGAGGAGCCGCGGCTCTCGCGCTCTTCGATTCGGTGATCGTGAGGGCCGGAAGTCCGGCGCGCGGTTTTTCGGATTTTTCGGCCTCCGAGCAACTTCTCTTCGGACAGGGGGATACCGTGGAGCTTTCGGGCCTTGCGTCCGCCGGACAGATCATCGTTGACGGGAACCCCTTCCTCCGGAGCGGTGAAGTCTTGCGGTTCATATCGATGATTGATCTGGTGAGCATCGCCAGGATGCCTGGACTTGTTAGGGAGGATGGCTATGAAAGCCGGCAAGCGTAGCCCCAGCTCACGCAACAATCTTCAGGCCCGGGAACAGCGGCGGGCCGCGGCGGTGATGATCACGCCTCTTTTTATTACCCTCTTTTTCCTCTTCCTCCTGCCGGTCATTTTTGTGGTGGCGATGAGCCTTACGAATTGGAGCCTCACTACTCCAACGCGCGACTTCGTGGGCGTCAAGAATTTCCGTTTCGTCCTCAACGACGAGCGGTTTTGGAAAGCCATGGGGAACACCGTTTTCTACACCGCCATCAAACTTGTGGCCGATACGAGCGTCGCTCTCTTCATCGCGACACTCCTGGACAGGAAGATACATTTCAGGAGGTTCTTCAGGATCGCCCACTTCGCGCCCGTCGTGGTGCCGATAACCGCCTCGAGCCTCATCTGGCTCTGGTTCTACGACCCGGGGATTGGCCCATTGAACCAAGTCCTCGTCAGCCTCGGACTCCCGGCGATGCAATGGCTCTATAGCGAGAAGACCGCCCTGCTGTCGGTCATTTTGTTCTCGGTATGGAAGGGTCTGGGGTACAACGTCATCCTTTTCCTCGCGGGACTCCAGAGCATACCGGAGTCATACCTTGAGGCGGCGCGGATCGACGGCGCGAGCGAGCGGCAGGTCTTCTTCAAGGTGAAGCTGCCTCTTCTGGCTCCGGTAACCTCCTTCGTGATCATGATGGGGATCATCAACTGCCTCAAAGTGTTCACCGAGGTGGACGTGATGACACCCAACCACGGCCCTCTTGAATCGACGCTCTTGCTTGTCACCTACATCTACGATCAGTCCTTCGTGAGGGGCAAAATGGGGCGGGGCGCGGCGGCGGCCCTCGTCCTTTTCATCGTCATATTCGGGTTTACGCTGTTGCAGCGCGCCTTCGGGCGAAAAAACGTCAGCTACGACTGAAAGGGGGAAACGATGAAAAGCACATTGAAAAAGCGCTATCCGGTAATCTTCGTTTTCCTCATCCTGAGCTCGGCCCTCATGATCTTCCCCTTCGCGTGGATGTTCCTTTCAGCCTTCAAGACCTCGGCCGATGTCTACAGTTATCCGCCCAAATGGATCCCAAGCTCATTCAAGTGGACCAATTTCGCCGAAGTGTTCAAGAAGATCCCTTTCCTGCGATTCTACGCGAACAGCATCGGCGTTGCCTTTATCCAGACTTTTCTGCAGATCGCCGTTTCGGCGATGGGAGCCTTTGCCCTCACGAAACTCGAATTCCCGGGCCGCAAAAAAATGTTCAGTTTCATGCAAAGCAGCATGTACGTGCCCGAAGTGGTCACGATGATACCCCTCTTCCTCCTCGCCTCCTGGGCCGGACTCGTGGATACCTACGCGGGACTCATCCTCCCCGGGCTCAATTGCGCCTTCACGACAATTCTCCTGATGTCGTTCTTCCAGACAATACCGAACGACCTCATCGACGCGGCAAAAATCGATGGATGCGGCTATTACCGCATATTCCTGCAGGTGATGCTACCCAATTCCAGGACGGCGATCGGCACCGCCTCGCTGTTCGCCTTTCTAACACACTGGCGAAGCTACATGTGGCCTTTGATTGTCACGAACAATGTGAAGATGAGGACACTTCCCATAGGCCTCAAGTATCTCGTCCAGGAGACTTCATCCGAATACCAGACACTGATGGCCGCCTCTCTCATGGCCATCATACCGGTGCTCGTGGTTTACATGCTCATGGAAAAGGAATTCGTGCAGTCGATCACGTTGACAGGACTCAAGTCCTGAGGCGATACCCCGAGCCGACCTGGGTGCGGCTCGATACAAGGAAGTGAATACTTCCAGGAGGCATTCAATGAAACGCATGGTAACGATGTTCGCCGCATTGCTTCTTCTGTGCGCGGCCGTGATTCCGGTCGCCGCTCAGACGAAGCTGAAGGTATGGTATGCTGTCTCGGGCAATTCCGGCGAGGCATTCAAGGCGATGCTGGAAAAGTACGACGCCCTCAACGACGATGTCACGATCGAGTCTTCATATTCGGGCAACTATGGCGATACCGCCACGAAGGTAAGCGCCTCCCTTGTCTCCAACACCGCGCCCGACCTCGCACTCATGGCGGCCGGACCTCTCTACACAGGCGCAAGAAACGACTATTTCATCGAATCGAAGATCAACGACCCGGATTTCAACAAGGATGACATCTACCCCGGCGTATGGGACTACGCCAAGTACAACGGAAGGATCTGCGCCGTGCCCTACGGCATCTCCACGCCCGTCCTCTATTACAACAAGACGATCCTCGACAAGGCCGGCATCAGCCTGAAAAACCCTCCCAAAACATGGGCAGAGTTCGCGCAGGTCGCCAAGACGGCGCAGGCCAAGGGCAACGTCTCCGGCAGCGCCGATTTCTGGGGTTTCGATGTCACCGACGTCGCCTGGCTCTTCAAGACGATGCTCAATCAAAACGGCAATGGCATCATCACCGTGAAGGGTACGAAGATCGCTCCGGCATTCGCTGACGAGAAAGCGGACGAAGTCGCCCTATTCTGGAAAAAGTTGGTGGACGACAAGGTTATGCCGATGGGACAGCATTCCAACGCGGAGAAAAAATTCCTCGCCGGGAACCTGGCTTTCCTCGTTGCCACATCGGCCAGAATCTCCCGCTGGGCCAGTGATCCCACTCTCAAGTTTGGCGCCATCCCGATGCCTTACTTCCAAAAGCCCTCGGTCGCGTTGGGCGGCAACGTTCTCGTGATTCTCAGCAAAGACCAGAAGACAAAGGAAGTGGCGTGGAAGCTCGTCAAATATCTCGCCAGCAAGGAAAACCAAACGGCTTTTGCCCTCAATACCGGCTACCTGCCGATACGGAAATCGGGTCTCACGCTTCCTGAAGCCAAAAAGGCCGTGGAAAGCAACGGCATGTTCGCCGTGGCATTCAACCAGCTCGACAACTCCTGGTCCTATTGGCATTTCGAGCAGATGGGTACCATGGACCAGATACTCGCGCAGATGATCGACACGATCGAGCGCAACGTCCGCGATCCCAAGGCTGCCCTCGACAAAGCGGCCGCTGATCTGCAGGCGGAGATCGACGGCTGATATGGCTAACAAGTATTCCTTTTCCACGGCGGCGCTTTTCCCGAGAAGCGCCACGGAAAGCCTCCGCCTCATCGCGGGGGCGGGTTTTTCCCACGCCGAGCTGATGCCACAGTGTTTCGCCGACGCGCGCGAAACCTTCGCCCGCGAGGCCCAAAAGTGCGGAATCCATGTGGCCTCGGTGCATTATCCCCTCGCCATGTTTTCGATGCTTTACAACGCTGGCGAGGGGATGGTGGACGAGGCGAGGGGCTTCGGATCTGGCCTCGTCAGGCTTTGTTCGGCATTAGGGGCCGAAGTCCTCGTCGTTCATCCCCATGACCCGCAGAAGGATCCTTCGCTCAGGCAGCTTCTCGAGGAACCAATACGACGGAATCTTCAGCTCCTGGGCGAGGAGTGCGCTGCCGCGGGTCTCACCCTGGCGATAGAGAACAGCCCAAAGGGGCCGGGGCGAACGCCCGCCGGGCTCCTGTCGTATATCAAGGCGCTGGGGGCGGGGCCCGCGGCCGCGCCCCTGGTGGACACAACGGAAGCTTGCGAGGCCGACGAGGACCCCGCCGCCTTCATAGCGGCGGTAAAGCCACGCCATATGCACATGAGCGACCATGCCGGCGAGGCGAAGCACATACCGGCGGGCGAGGGTGAAGCGGACTGGAAGGCTATCAAGAAAGCCCTTGCCGGCTATACCGGCTACTATACCTTAGAGCCCTTGTATCGCTTCTATCTGAACGAACCGGAGAAGAAGCTCGCCAAGGCCTATGCTTTCATCTCCGGACTTATTGAGGGCGATGCATGAGCGATGGCCGCGATCCCGCAGCGTCGCCGGGTCAATCCGCCCTGCGGTCCATCCTCGAGGCTTTCGCCGTGGGGGATGCCCTCGGCATGGCGACGGAATTCATGACCCGCGCCGAGATCAGCGATCGATTCGGGCTTGTTGATACGCTCATAGAGCCCGCATTGTCCAGGAATCACTCGGACCTCCATAAAGCCCAGGTGACCGACGATACGGAGCAAGTTATCGTTCTTCTGGATGAATACTGCGACAGGGGCAGAATCGATCCACGCGAAACGGCCGAAAGGCTTCTGCGCTGGGTAAAGGAAAGCGGCGCGATCGAAAAGCGTTACATTGGCCCCAGTTCGAAAGCGGCTCTCCTTGCCATAGCCGAAGGGACCGATCCCTCCAAGACCGGCCTCGGAGGCACTACCTGCGGGGGGATCATGCGCAGTCCAGCGGCGGCGCTCTTCGCGTTGTGCAATGATCTTCCGATCGACCGGAGCGTCCAGGCATGCCTATTGCCAACGCACAATACGCGACCCGCTCTCGAGTCCGCCACCGCCTACGCCTACGCGCTGAAAGAGGCGCTCGCGGGCGGCGATCCCGTGGCGGTGATCGCCGCCGCGCAGCAGGGCGCCAGCGCCGGCGCGGCGCTGGCGCCCTGTGACCTGTGCGGCCCGTCGCTCGCGGCGCGCCTGGAGCATTTCCGCTCCTTCGCCGCGCAATTTACTGGCCCCGAATCGGTTCTGGACTTTCTGTATCGAGTCTATGGGACGGGCCTGGAATCCGTCGATGTCGCCGCGGCGGCCCTCTGCATTTACTTTTACGCTCCCATGGATACATGGCTCTGTTTGCGCATGGGCGCCTCGGTGGGAGGGGACACCGACACCATCGCGGCCTTGGCGGGAGCGCTCTCCTCGGCGTCTCGCGCCGCCGCGGGAAAGCCCCACAACATACCCGCGGAGATCCTCGATGAAGTCCTGGCCGCCAATTCTCTCGACCTGGGTTCCCTAGCCTCGAGGCTCGCCTCCGGAAGCGCCTCCGGTTCACTTATGGGCATAGGTGGAAAGCGGCGCGATTCATGAGCGCTCATTTTCGGGAGAGTGGATCAAGGAAAAGCGGCTTGAGCCGGCGTCCGCGCGACAATACGTTCGGCTGTCTCATAGTCCTTCCCTTCTGGAGCGTTTCTTATTCTCTCAGCTTTTTTTATCTAAGCCTCTATTTCCGCGCTTGCGGCATGACCGACTCCCAGCTTGGCATTCTCGTGACGGCGGGAGCGGGAGCGTCGATCATCTTTTCCTTTTTCGCCGCCTCCATTGTCGATAGAATGGGAAGAAAAAAGGCGACCCTCGTTTTCGATATTGCCGGATCAGCGGTCCCTCTTCTGATTTTCGCGGCACAGGGCAGTTTCGCTTTCGCCCTGGCGGGTACTCTCATCGCCAATTTGGCCAAGGTCATGAATGTCGGCTATTTCCTCTTGATGAGCGAAGATTCCGAAAACGGCGTGAGGGCCTCGGCATTCAATATTTTCAACATACTCACCATTGCCTCAGGGCTTCTCGTGCCCATCGTCGGGGGATTTGTGGCCCAAGCGGGCGTTGTCAAGGCTGAGCGCATCTTCCTTTTCGTATCGGCGGCGGTGATGACAATCGCGGCCTTCGGGCGCGATCGCCTCGTAAACGAGACGAGCCTGGGGCATCGGCTCATGGAAAAGCGCCGGGCTGGGCCCGATCGAGTTCCTGGTGGCGGGCTCGGCGTCGGGAGGCCAGCGCCCCGAACGCGCTGGCTGCCTGATTGGCGCGCCATGGTTGAGCCATACCGCATGGCGATCCGTTTCATCGTATCGAGCAGCCAGGCGAGAGCTTCGATCTTCGCCAATGTGCTCTTTTACGTGTATTATCTCGTCGGCACGAACAATAGCCTCTATTTCGCCCCGTTTTTCTCCGATGCCCTCGGCCTCAGCGCGCCCTTGGTGAGCGTGATCGGGGCGATCTTCTCGGGCGGAACTCTTTTCTCCATGCTTTTTCTCAACCCCTTCCTGTTTCGGAAAATGGGGCCCGCGCTGTGCGCCGCCCTGGGAGCGGCATTGAACCTTCTGGGCTTCATTCCCCTGATTTTCCTGAGGAAAGGAGGGGTGTTCGCGGCGCTCGGGGCGACCGGCGCCGCCTCGATTGGATATGGCATGCTGAAGTCGGCGATCGACGCCGTGCTTGCGACCTGCTTTGGCGGCCAAGCGAAAGCGACAGGTATCGATATTCCGGAAGGAGAAGAAGCCAGGGCCGGGGTGTATTCAATCGCGAACCTTGCATCCTCGGCGCTCGGCATGGGAGCGGGAGCGCTCTGCAGCCTCTTCTATGCCGCGACCCCACGCTTCATACCGGCGCTTTCAGTGGCGATCCTGGCCTCGATTAGCGCGCTGCTCTTTGGCGCCGCCCGCCCAATGCCTCAATCAGCCTTCTCGCGACGGACATCGTAAAGCTCAAGCTGAGGCTTTTCCTCGCCATTCCACTTGTTGAGCGTCACCTTGAAAAGGAGGTCCAGGCGATCCTTCGCCTTGAAGGAAAAGTCGCGCTCGAGCCTTTCGGCTCCATCCCATAGAAGGGCTGGCCATTTGTAATGCCCGAAATCGAGGGTGAGCTTGAGGTGGCTTTTCGCCGATTTTCCCACGATTTGGGCATCCACCATCGGAACGCCTCGGGCGAGGAATACCAGAGGACGGTTCTCCTCACCGAAGGGTTCGAAGCGGGCGTACACTTTCTGGAGCTCGGGGCGCAGATAGCTGTGCGGGAGTTCGGCATCGATGCTGATGGTTTCCTCGGCAGCCGCCAGTTCGGCGGTGCGGAGGTGGCTCGCCGCAGACGATGCGAAAGGTTCCCAATTGACGCGCGGCATCGAAAAGCCCGCGGCGGCGTCGTGCCCGCCATAGTCGATGAACAGCTCCGCGCAGGACGTGAGCAGACTCGAGATCTTGAAGTTGTTGGCCGTCCGGATCGAACCCACGATGGTCCCGTCCTCGCGGAAGGCCGCGACTATGGCGGGCACCTTGAAGGTTCCCACCATGCGCGAGGCCAGAAGTCCGGTTATCCCCGATTTGATGAGGGGGGAACCCACGAGGACGAAGCGTTTATCGTTCGTCTCATAGCTTTCCCTGGCGGCGGGATACACCGCCTCCCAAATGTCGGCTCCCATTTTCTTGCGTTCACCATTCGCCAGGACGATATCCTCCACGGCTTTCGTCCTCGATGCCGGATCCTCGGCCATGAGGAGCCGAAGCGCCATGTCGGGCTTCCCGATTCTCCCGGCCGCGTTCAGGAGAGGAGTGACCTGCCAGGCTATTTCGGTGGAACTCAGGCTCCGTCCCAGCCCTTGCGCTTGCAGAAGCTCTCTTAAGCCCTTGCGTGGCGTCGCGGCTATGGCGTCCACGCCGCGGCGTACGATGATCCGGTTCTCATCCTTGAGAGGCATGAGATCGGCGATAGTGCCCAGGGCGGCGAGCTGAAGCAGGGCCTCGCCTTCCTCGGGCTGGAAGCCCGCCTTTCTCTGCGCGACGGCGATGAAGAGCGCTTCGAGCGCGTCGATATCGCTCGTCTCCCCGGAAGCATAGCGGGAAACCTTGAGAAGATCCTTCAGTTCGGCAAGGGGTTTTCCCGCGAGTTGAGGGAAGAGCATTAAGGCTTCGTCGGCGATGTCGTAGCTTTCAATGTCCACATGGGGCCCAAAGACCGAACGCGATGCGCGATTCTGCGTGGCCTTCCTCCAGACGAATATCGAGCGTCCGCTCAGGAATTGAGCCAATTTTTCGAGCACCGAGGTCGTCCTTGAGGAGTCCGTCTCGAGCGATTCGGAGAAACGCGATGTCTCCACGAGATTGTGCAGCTTGACCGCTTCTATCCTGTAGCGCGCGGCGACCGTGTCGCGGCCCACATTCGCCGCGAAGGGAACCTGCGTCTCCGACGCGGCCGCCTCCATCGAGGGGCTATCGATGCTGGTGATCGCCAAGAGCGCGACAGGCTGCTTGTAAAGCCCCGTCCTCGCGAAGGAGAGCGCCTTCGCCAGTTTATAGGCGACCCCCGCCCCCGCGAGATCGCGGAAGGGATAGCCGCAGCCTTCGATCTTTGGATCGATGACGGCGACAGCCTCGGGGGGCAGTTCGGCCTGGAGCTTGTGGTGATCGCAGATGATTACATCGATGCCGAGATCCGTGGCGTGGGCTACCTCTCCATGGTTGGATATGCCGCAGTCCACCGTGATGATGAGGCTGCCGCCCTCCTTAGCGAAATCATCGATCGCCATATTCGAAAGCCCATAAGGCTCTTCTCCTCTCGGAACTCTCCACGTCGCCTCGATGCCGATGGCGGCGAGGGCTTCCACCATCAACGTGGTCGCGGTAACCCCGTCCGTGTCGCTGTCGCCGAAGACCAGCACCTTCTCGCCCTCATCCAATGCCAGGAGAATCCTGTCAACGGCGTCCTCCATGGATTCGAAGAGGAAGGGATTGTGGAGATAGCGCTGATCGTTTTCAAGGAAAAAAAGCACTTGCTCGGGCGCCGTGACTTTTCTTCGAGCGAGTATCGAGGCAGTGAGCGTGTCTATGTCGTAGGCGCGCGCCATCGCTTTCACGGCGCTGGAGTCGATGTCGTCCTTAAGCCATTTCATGGGGCTGATATTTCCTCGAGTACCAGCGGCGAGGCTGCCGGGGGCAGGCTCGATACCTTGAGGGCTTCGCTGGCGAAGCTCATGGCCGGAGCCAGGCAGGATTTGTCCTTCCCATAGACGCGCGCCACAATATCTCCCTGGGCCACTCGATCGCCCTTCACGCGCTCGAAGATAAAGCCGACATCGGGGCTCACCTCATCGTCGGTAGTGTTCCTGCCTACGCCGAGCTGTACTCCCGCGAGCCCAATTTTCCACGCGTCGATGGAAGCGATGTATCCGCTCGCCGGGGCTTTCAATTCCGCGACATATTCGGAGCGATAGTTCCCCCTGAGCTCCCTGAGCTTGGAGAGATCCCCGCCCTGCCTCGCCACATTCGAGAGAAAGAGCTCCATTGCCCGCCCCGAACTCACGGCGCGATGACACATCGCCTCTCCCTCTTCCACCGACTCGGCGATTCCCGAGACGATGAGCATCCAGGCGCCGAGCCTGTTCACGAGTTCCATGACATCAGCCGGCCCCGAGCCTTCGAGGCAGTTCAGCGTCTCCTCGATCTCAAAGAAATTCCCTACCGTCCGGCCCAGGGGTTCGGACATGTCCGTGATGAGGGCGACGATCTTTTTCCCCATCGCCGTCCCCGTGTTGACGAGGCTTTTGGCAAGGGCCATCGCTTCATCGAAGGTCTTCATGAAGGCTCCGGGGCCGGACTTTACGTCGAAGACAAGGGCGTCGGCGCCTTCCGCCACTTTCTTGGAGAGGATGGAGGCGGTTATGAGGGGAATCGACTCGACCGTTGCCGTGACATCCCTGAGAGCGTAGAGCTTCTTGTCGGCGGGGACGACCCTGGCCGTCTGACCAGTCATGGCGTAGCCATCGGCGAGAATCCCCGCCCGGAAGGCGGGCAGATCCAGGATCGTTCTGTAACCGGGGATGGACTCCAGCTTGTCCAGCGTGCCCCCCGTATGTCCGAGAGCCCTGCCCGACATCATGGGCACTTTCGCTCCGCAGGCCGCGACGATGGGCGCCAGCGGGAGTGAAATCTTGTCGCCGACTCCTCCCGTGGAATGCTTGTCGACAAAGGGGCCGGGAATACCCGACAGGTCCATCACGTCGCCCGAGCGCAGCATCCTGGAGGTGAGAGAGGCCGTTTCATTCGGTGTCATGCCCTTGTAGAATATCGCCATGAGAAGGGCGGAAATCTGATATTCAGGAATTGACCCGTCCACATAGCCTTCAATGATGAATCCGACCTCTTCGTCTGAAAGCGCCAAGCCCGAGCGCTTTTTTGTGATGATTTCGACAGCTCTCATATATATCCTTCTTTGATGTCCGGAGGCGGCGCAGCGAAAGGTCCGAGGGGTGCCGCCTATGAAGTTCACGTTCAGGAGCGATCATTATACTTCAGAAACCAGCCGCGGATAAGGTCTCAGCGCGGCGCGGCTCACTGTGTCATAAGGGTGAGAAGCGTGCCCTCGGCCGCTTTCTGCGAGAGAAAGTAGATGATCCCTTTCAAGGAAGAGCGAGCCGCGTCGCTGGCACTGAGCGTCGATGAATCGGCGAGTCCGTCCCGCGAGAAACCGCGCAGACAACGGAGTTCCTCCTCTCCTATGGCGATTCCCTCATCGCCGCAGGCGTCGCAGACAAAGCCTTCCTGCGCGGCGGAATATTGCATGCCCGAGAGCGCTGATCCCTCCCCATCCAGGGGGACGAGTCTTTTGCCGCAGAGTGAGCAGTGGTCGAGATCGGGCTGCAGTCCCATGATCCCGATGGTTTTCCATAGGTAGGCCAGGAGAGCCATGTCGGCGATTTCCTCGGCGCTTCCATCGAGAATGCGCAGCGCCTGCAGGGAAAGCTCGAGCACTTCGCCATATTCCCCGCCGCAGCCCGAAGTCTTGACGATCAGCTCGGCGATCACGCTCGCCGACCAGAGCTTGGCGTAGCTTTCCCTCAATCGCGAGAACGATTCGAGGATCGTCAAATCGCTCAGCTTTCTATAATGCTTTATGGGATCGGCATAGACGAGTACCCGACCGAACACGAAAGGCGATGCCGAGGACCTCAGTGAACTGCGGGCGCCTCCGAAGACGAAGGCATCGAGAATCCCTTCCTCGGCCGTGAGCATGCTCACGATTCTGTCGCCGGCCGGACTGTCCCTCGAACGGAGGAAGAGGGCATCGAAGCTCTGGTTGCGGTCGGGCATTGGCGCGCTCAGTCCTTATCGTCGACGATCCACCATCGGACGCCGCCTGATTCACCACGCTGGAGCTTTTCGCGTTTTTCCCGCTCGATGCGCTCAAACTCGCGCCTCTTGTAGCGGCGCGCCCAGAGCCATGCCGAGGCGAATCCGCCTATATGGGCGATGTACGCCGTTCCTCCCGCCGCGAGCCCGGAAAAGCCGCCCATAACCTGAAGGATGAACCAAAGGCCTATGACGAGCCAGGCCGAGAGGACGGTGGGTATGAAAAAGAAGAGAAGGACGACGATTTTGTTTCCGGGAAAAAGCACGAGGTAAGCGGCGAGCACCCCCGAAATCGCCGCGGATGCCCCAATCAAGGGCGCTTCCGCGGCGGCCCCGCCTAGCGCGGTAGCCGCGATGACATGGGCGAGGACACCGATCGTTCCCGAGACGAGATAGAGGGCGGTATAGCGCGCCCGCCCGATCCGGCATTCGACGTTGTCCCCGAAGATGCCGAGGAATAGCATGTTGCCCGCCAGATGCGCGAGACCCGCGTGGGCGAATTGACTTGTGAGAAGCTTGAGCAGACCCTGGCCAAGCGCTATTTCCGATGGCACGACAGCCAAGGCCAAGGTGCTGCGGGCATCAGCGCCGAAGCCTTGGATGAAGACGAAAACGGCGATGTTGATCGCGATGATGGTCCAGGTGACGACAGCCTTGCCTCGTCCGCAGGAATTCTCGTCGCCGATTGGTATCATTCGGTTCTCCCCCAGGGGAAATATAGTGCAAAGCCCGGCCAAAGGCTACAGGCAAAGAAGGGCGGAAAGCCTCGGTTGAAGCCATCCATCCATCCATGGTACTATTTTCGCAATGACGAAAGCCTTGATGTTCGATCTCGATAACACGCTCTATTCCGAGAAGAACGGTATGGAGCGGAAGGTTCTCGAAAGAATAAATGAATACGTGTCCCGATATCTCGGCTGGCCGCCCGAAGAAACCAACGCGCGGCGAAGGGAAGGGGCGAGGCGCTTCGGAACTACCCTCGAATGGCTCGTGTTCGAGAAAGGACTCAAGGACGTGGAAGGCTATTTCGCCTCCACCCACCCCGAGGGCGAGGAAGCCTGTCTCTCCGCCGACGCGGGCCTCCAGACGCTTCTGGATTCCCTCGATTATCCGAAAATCGTCCTCACGAACGCCCCGATGGAGCACGCCGAGCGCGTCATGAAGGCCTTGGGCATACAGGATCGTTTCGCCCGCGTCTTCGACATAAAATACAATGGACTCGTCGGCAAGCCACACCCCAAATCCTATTTGCGGGCGCTGGAAGCTTCGGGCTTTTCCGCCGAAACGACGGTCTTCATCGACGATAGCCCCAAATATATCAAAGGCTACCTCGCCCTCGGCGGCCGCGCCATTCTGAAGGACGAGGGGGAGAGGTTCGCCGATTTTGGCTTCGAGCGGATCCTTTCCCTGGACGAGTTGCCGGCTCTCCTCTGAACGCTCAGCGATTCCCGCGCCCCGCTCGTTCCGCCATCGACGCGGCCACGAGGGCGATCAAGGTCGCCGCATAGGGAATCGCCAGCATGAACTC
>Ga0172375_10006693_pt1 | contig 16038 bp, 14 predicted proteins | sample LakKiv1m_FD_114537 | JGI IMG/M metagenome (GOLD analysis project Ga0172375, IMG submission 114537) | Freshwater microbial communities from Kabuno Bay, South-Kivu, Congo - kab_092012_11.1m | ecosystem: Environmental > Aquatic > Freshwater > Lake | place: Democratic Republic of the Congo...
AAGATATGCGAGTGTATCACCTTCAAGCCCCGACTCTATGCTGGCAGTCACACCATTAGCATCCCCTGTCCCCGTGTTTTCAATCTTCATGGTTAGGGTAAAAGGTTCATTTTCTATTATCTTTGCAGGTTCTGTTGTCTTTTTTGCAATATCAAGTTTCGCCCTACCGGCAGCAACTATTCCCATCAACGTTGTTTCGTTGTATTCGACTCCCCTTTCATCCATATACGTCAGGCTTAGCTCCATCTGATAGTTCTTAGCTGGTGCATCCTTTTCTATAGAAAAAATGAATTCAGATTCTTTCTTTGAACCTTGCAATATCTCTTTGAAAATATGTTCAGAACTCGATGAAACTGGTACAAGCGATTTGTCCATAGGACTTAGCTTGAGTTTCAACCAGTTGATCTCATTATCCCCAACATTTTCAAATTCAACGATAGCTCTGAATATATCACCAGGTTCGACTTTCGAATCATTTGATGCAATGGAAAAATTCTTGATTTCAACAAGTGTATCACCCATGATCTCTAATGTGATTTTTCCATTGTATTCTTTTTCTGTGTTATAGAATATTGTATATGGAATGTCATACTTTCCATATTTTGCATTCCTATCTACGTCTATCTTGAAAAAATTCTTTTTCGACATATATGGAGCAAGATTGAAATAAGGTGTATATTCATCTCCAGAACCTCCGGTAGCTATGAGATATCCTGGATAATTGAGTTCCCCAAGTTTATTGTTTGGAGATAAAGAAGCTGAAAAAGGGTATCTTAAGAATAAATATATTCTTATCATGTCTATAGAAACATCTCTATTATTGAACACATAAAATTCTATACCAATATTCTCATCACCTGGCGCTAAATGGGGAACTGAAACAACAGACGTTACATTGAATGGGGTCTGTTCTACTGACAGCGCAACTGCATGATCTGTTAAAATCAATACCATGGCTAAGAATATGAACGGAATTTTTTTCATGATTTTTTCGCGATCTGATGTTTGTTTGATATTGCAAATTTTCATAATTCTCCTTTTTCCTAATTATTGAAAAAATATTTTTTTCAATTTGGAACTGACTTTATATTTTATCAGCATTAATGGGGCATTTTTATCTTCTTCTTTATTGTGAGTTATAGGCACAATTTCATTAAATCCTTTCAATTTAATTTTTGTATTTTCAATTACTTCTAACCTTTCCGTTATAAATGAAATATTTTTAGAAGTATTTTTTTCAAAATTTAAATAACAAAATGGACAGGCAGTAACAACTTTTTCTGCAGACTCGTTTCTTAATAGGATATCAATCCTTTTTTTCACATATTCTTTGTCGTATAGTAACATCCCCCCCCCAGCTCCACAGCACTTAGGAGAGTTTGTAACATCAAGCGAAGAAGATATCTGGCCGAATAAAGGTAATATATCTGGAATTATTTTTTCAAATTTTCCATCGGAATTATAAATATGGCAGGGAACCTGAAAGAATATTGGCTCTATTTCATTGCTCTTAAGGTTGTCTCGTGCTATTTTAATGATTTCTAAAATATGAAATACTTCATACTTTGAAAACATCGACTTTTTATTATTTTTAAACATATTATAACAACCGGGACATATGGTTATTATTTGATTGAATTTATTCAGAACAGCACGATTTTTCTTAGCAATGGCTTCCGCTTCTTGTATGTAACCCAAATTATGAAGAATATTTCCACAACATGGTTCATCCTCCAATATGGTATAGCTTATGCCCAAATTATCAAGCAACCTCCGAACAGAATTAATAATTCTTTCAGGCAGTTTAAGTCTTGATGTACATCCTAAAAATAAAAGTATTCCTTTATTATTTTTTTTAAGTGTTCCTAACGTGTCTCGTGGTTCGGAATTATCGAATACATATGGATGCCCATGATGTTTAATATTATTTAATATATATTCATAATTATTAAGTTTAGAGATGTTATTTAATTGATTCCTATATTGAATAACCAATTTAGGTGTTTCTAATTCTCCAGGACAAATTTTAGTACAATGCCCACACAAATTACACTCCCTAAAAATATCAGATAATTTAACAAGATCATTTTTATTTAGATTTATAATTGAATCAATAGCGTTTATTTTTCCTTTTGAAGAGTAAACCTCTTTTCGATGTACGGAATACACTGGGCATTGAAACATGCACATTCCACATTTATAACATTTTTTTGTGGCTTTTACGCTATTCAAATAAAACACCTCTGTTCAGAATGTTATTAGGATCATATTTTTTCTTAATATCAATCAAGTAAGCCCATCTTTCTTCGGAAAACATATTTTTTGCATACATTTTAACATCTCCACAATATTTATAGAGCATTCCGCCCTTTTCAATTGTTTTTTTGATCATTTTTTCATTGAAAGTTTGCTGATATTTCAAATAATCTTTTGAAAAAATCTCTGTTCCAAAGTATGACCCAAAAATCAAATCGCCTTTATTTATTTCTGAAGGAAATGGAGAAAAAGGTCTTGTCTTTGAGTCTTCTTTCACCCTTAAAGCCAAACACAATTTATGGGTCAGCAAGGTTTTTATACCACATTTCTTAACATTTTCCCATATTTTATCAGAATAATCAAACATTTCAGGTATACAGTTCCTATCTGGATATACGACATCTATAAAACTGGGAGAAATTGGAGAATTATAGAATGAATTGATAAAAGAATGTATGCGAATTCTTTGACGATACCGGTTTCGTGCATGATTAATATAAAAATTATCGTCTATAACAGTATTAATTAGCTTACCCGCCATCTTATTTACATGCCCTGTTTCTCCATATTCTTCTATAAATACAAGCGGTTGATTTAATACTTCCATATACATAACACCAGCACTTGTTCCATTTTCACATGCTTTGTAGTAATCCTGAAGTGCACTTTTTCTATCTGGGTAAGCAAACCAATTTTCATATGACTTTCCAGTATGGTTTCTAATTCTCATTTTTATTTTAGTAATTATTCCTATCAATCCGTTGCCATATAATGAATTATTAAAAATTGTACTGTTAGTATTGGAATTACAAACTTTTATCTCACCATCTGGCAATATGACTTCTATTTCTTCAACCTGATCAGCAGATGTACCATAGATAAAAGAGTGGTTATCAAAACCACCAACACTGATTGTACCTCCGACAGTACATGTAGCACTGGCAGGAGCAACATTAAAAGTAAAATTATATTTATTTAATATGTCGTAAAGTTCTATCCATGTCATACCGGATTCAATATATACGAATTTTCCTTTGAGATCAATTTCAATCAACTTGCCCATACTTTTCGTATCTATTAAAATCGAGTCCTTGGCGACTGTTTCCCCTCCGACAGTTGTGCCCCCGCCTCGAACAGTAACTGGTATTTGGAAATCGTTTGCAATTTTTAATATTGTAGATATATCTTCGCTAGTTTCAGGAAAAGTGACCGCAATTGGACGTCTTCGTATAGTTTTTCCGATGTCTGATTCATAACAGTAAGCGGTAAAAGAATCACTTCTTACTTTTTGCCCTAGTTCCTTATAAAGAGTATTCAAGATTTCAGTCTTCATGTTAATCTCCCCAAGGCATTTAAAATAATATTGGATGTTATGGTTCCAGAAACTATAGTGTTACTTATTCCATCTCCTGGATAGGCGCTACTTCCAGCAGAATAGAGATTTTTTATCGGTGTTTTATTTCCTGCCACTTTATCCAAAATGTTTATATGAATACATGTTTGCCCATTGTATCGATTAGCTCTTTTTTCAAGCATTAACGGAGTAATAGCCTCCTTATAGATGATATGATTAGACAAATCAGGGATGATTCTGATAATATCTTTAATAAGCGTATCAGTAAATTTCCGCTTCAATGTTTCATGTTCTGCTTGATTTAGTTCAGACCACATCTTTCCCTTAATTTGATTAGACGTCAATATAAGTATCTCAATGTTATGAGTTCCATTTTGTGCGATAGATGGATCTAATAAGGACGGTGTACACATTAGATAATAGTTATCAGCGAGAACTCCATTTTTTAATATTTCTTTATGAATTTTTTCAATATCATAACCTGTACATTTCAAGACAAGAGGCTTAATTTCTGGTTTTATATCTGTACCAATACATAGTTTAAATGCTGATAATGAAGGTTCAAGCAGTCCGACTCTATCGGAAAAGTTTTTATCCAGATATTTCTTTCCTACTAAATTAAAAAATGTTTCTCTGATTTCTGCATTTGAGACTACTACTTCTGAGAAGATCTTTTCTCCATTTGCTAATTCGACACCCTGACATTTGTTATTTTCAATTAATATTTTGGTAACTTTTGAATCGAGCCTGAGTTCCCCATTATACTTTTCTAATGCACTGACATACGCTTCTGCCAAAGAGATCATTCCTTTCTTAGGATAAACCAGACCATACTTATGTTCCATTGCAATAATTGCAGCCATGGCAAAGACAGGAATTTTCGACGGTGGTAGTCCTAAAAAGATACTTTCAACAGACAATACGGCTTTTAATTTTTTATTAGTAAAATATCTGTCAAGAAACTGATTCCAATTCATCTTTCCGTATGGAATTACATATTTTATGAATTCTGGATGTTTGATAATATTGGTCAAGAGATTTCTTTTATCATATGATGGATTGTATCTTATTTTCTCTATAATATTATATATATTTATTATAATACGTAAAAAATTATTAATATTTTTTCTCTCTTCTGGTGCTATTTTAATCAGTTCCTCCGAAAAAATTCCCACATCTTTTGGTACTTCAATCTTGAAATCTGGAAAGATGATTTCATAAAGAGGATTTATCTGTATAAACTCGATTTTATCTTCCACACCAAGTTCTTCAAGATTCTGTAGGATCAAAGAAGGACCTTCCAATAAAAAATCCGCTGCCAAATTAAAAGAAAATCCTTTTTCTCTAAACGTAGAGCAACAACCTCCCACGTTATGATATTGTTCTAATACCAATGTTTTACATCCACCCTTAGCAAGTAATGCACCACATGACAAACCGCCAATACCTGCGCCTATAATAATTGCATCGTATTCTTCCATTTTTATCACCTATTAAATTCCTGTTATAAAATTTAAATAATAAACACTTGCTCCCATATAGAACATTCCAAATCCCATATATCCAAGTTTAGGATTTTTGATAACTTGAAAATTGATAATAATAAACCAAAAGCAAATTATTATCAGTAAAGGTAAATACCTAAGACTAAGTAAATTTAGAAGTGCTGGGGCCAATGCTGCAATTAATGAAATGAATATGAATAAAAAAATCAATTTTGCTGTTGTATTAATTCCATATTTCACAGGAACTGTCAAATTTCCGATTTTTCGGTCTCCTTCAACATCTTTAATTGCACCTATCATATTAACGCTAGTATGCAGCGTTATTATGGAAACAAATACTAATATTGTAAGTATATTAAAATCCCCGATGGCATAAATCCCCATAGTGAAAGAGAGACCTTCAATTATTCCAAAACAAATACTTCCAATTAATCCTCTCTTTTTTAATCTTGAATTATATAACAAAGCAAATATTATTAGCATAATAGTAACAAGAAAAAGATTCAAAGAATGGAATAAGGATATTACAACCGCTACTAATAAAAAAGTTATCCCTGAAAAAAGTGCCTCGTTCGATGTTATTCTTCCTGAGGGAATTGGACGATATGGATCTGTAATTGAATCAACATCGCTGTCGAAATAATCATTTAGGATGACTCCTCCGAACCATACAAAGCTTATTATGGCGAAAGTGTCAAAAAGATCAGCAGTCACTGGAAAACCAAGGCTTACAAGATAAAGACCACAAAAGCATGCGCACAACGGAGTAATTAAACCGTGTGGTCGACTCATTTCGACTAAAATTGGAAGTTTCTTTATATTGAACATTTTTTATCACCAATTTTTTTTATTCTTATTGGTTCTTCAGTTATCAATTCCTGCAATATTTCTGCAAATATGGTGAAAAGAAGAGCGCCTATTCCAGCCATAACCACACTGAAACCAGACAATCCCGCGGTAAAAGAAATGTATAATGGTATTGAAGCCGTTCTAAATATCTTCAAAGCTTCAAATCCATTTCTTACTGTAGGGGAATTCTTAAAAAGTGAAAGAGCACGCAATTGGAAAAGATATGAACAGATAGGGATCAAAATATATGTTTCATTCAAGTATCCGAAAATCCACGGCAATAAACTTAGAATCAACCCCAAGGTCGAAAGAGTGATTATATATATGATTGAGATGCGAATTCCTTTTTTCTGTACGAGATATTTTGCATTATGTATTCGATCAACTTCGATATCCTTTAAAGTGCCAATTAAATTCAAAGTTGTGTGGTTGATAAGAATGGCTAAGAAAACAAGATAAATAAGTGCACTGATCTTATCACTTGATATGAACGCCCCTAAGATTAAGCATGAAGCGACCATTGCTCCAAATAGGATATTGCCATAAATCCCTTTCTTTTTAAAACCGGCTGAATAACAGGTAGTTCCAATAATAATAGTTACTACAAGAGCTGCGCCATATAATGAATAATAACCAGTAGCTACTGTTACTATTAAGAAGATAAGAATGCTAATCATTATAGCTTCACGCTTATCTATCCGGCCACTCGGAAGAGGTAAAAATGGTTTTCCGATCTTATCTTCTTCTAAATTCAGATAATCATTCACAATCTGACCTGCTGCCCACAATAATACCGGGAAAAACATGGAAAAAAATAATCGATCAATCGCTGGAAAACCGCCATTAGCCAGAATTGCCCCGGAAAATCCTACTGCTGCCGGGACAAACAAGTTGTATGGTCTGGTCATCTTAAAATATATTCCGATTTTTCTTAAAATTGACATATTTATTCCTCCATTTCCTGTCCTATTAAGTGCCTTGAAATTTCAGGTCCGATCCTTAAAGGATAATTCACATCAAATACCGGAACTTTGTCTAAAATAGTTGCAAGTAATTCTGTTAATTCAAGTATCTCAATCCCTTGATCATTTCCTTCAGCCAGGGTACGCTTGCATTGAGAACAGGATGTCAATAAAATCGGAGAACCGGTTTTTTTGGCTTCTGAAACCCTTGATTTTGATATCTCCCTTGAAATTTCAGGATACATCAGGCTCAAACTACCACCACCGCAGCAATATGATTCTTCTTTTGTTCTTGGCATTTCTTTAAGAGAAATTCCCATTTTCGATAATAGTTGCCTTGGGGCTTCATAAATTCCCAGATACCTTCCCAGTAAACAAGGATCATGATATGTTGCTTGAAGACCATTTTCCGAATTTAATATATCCATATTATCGTTTAAAAATTCGGTCAGATGAATAAATTTGAGTTCGGAATCGGTATCAGTGCAATAATATTCTTTAAAAGCATAAAGACAACCGGGACAATTGACTATAATTTTTTTTACCCCGAACTTCAAAAAAAGATTCATATTATCTGAAATTCTTGTTAATAAAAAGTTCTTATCTCCAAATTCAGATAATGGCAATCCACAGCATCTGACTCTTTGGTTTAATCTGCTAACTTTGATGCCAAGATAATTAAATATCTTAAAAATGGATTCCAGGGAATCCTTATTATGTTCATCCATACAGCCACTGAAAAAAAGGAAATCTTCTTGATCTTTGTTTAATAAATAAAGTGTAGGCTCAATTTTGCCTTTATTGGAAATAAAATTATTAATTATTGCCGGATTATGACATATATTTGAGACTATATTCTTAATAACGCCTGGATCATGAAGGGGATTATATTTCTCCAGGAATTTAGAACGTAATTCAGTTATTATTTTTGGCGTATTGATATTTAAAGGGCAATGCTTGAAGCAGTTTCCACACAGTGCACAGAGATAAAATTTCTTGATAATATTTCGTGTAACTTGTTCAGAGCCATCATTTAAACATAATTGTGCCAGATGTAGTTTTCCCCTGGCATATGAAGATTCAAATCCAATAATGCTTCTTACCGGACATAAATCATGATTGTCTTTTTCTCTACAGTAGCCGCATCTTGCGCATTTCTGTATCTCTTCTATTAATTGGCTATCTGAATACAACATTTTCCCTCTCCTCAATTAAAGAATATGGATTAAGGATATTATTTGGATCCATACATTTCTTAATTTTTTTCATGATTAGCTTATAATTCGGATCCAGGTGATCTGCGAGGTGCCTATTCCAAACATAACCTAACCAATATGGTGAACCGCCGTATGTCAATAGTAAATGATCCATCCAGTTTTCCCAGATATTTATGACTTCATTTTTTACCTTCTCATTGCCTTCTTTGCAAAAAATATTGGTAACAAAATTTGATGAAATTCCGTCAGAAAATGTAGCATTCATAAAAATTTTCACTCCCATATCTTTTATCCTGTTGGATTCGAAAAAAAATTTTTCTGCAATTTTCACTGCATCCAATAGCCTGCTGGGTTGTATCATATGACATGATTGTAGAAGCATACCGTTTTTCATAAGTGATGTAACGATCTGGAAACGATTGGTCCAGAATCTCTGTGCAAATTTTTCACCTATGTAGGTTCCATCATATTTTCTTATTGAATTTTCCAATAGTTCAACAGAAGAGGATACTGCGTTTTTGGAAAAGCCATCAATAATAACGCTTATTGCTGCATTAGAATTATATTCACAATTTGTCAGGCTTGAAACTGTGTCCGGATGACAATAAACTATTAATTGTTCTGGCATGCATTTGATTTGCACCTCTCTTGCAGCTTTTAAGGCATTTTCAAGTTTGTCAAAAACATATGATGAGAAGGAGATATTATCCGGGATTGGCTCAATATACAATGTGACTTCATAAACCACTCCGAACAAACCGTGAGACCCAATGAACATACCTGCAAAATCTCCGCCATTACAATATCTTGCGAACGATAAACCTTCTTTTTGCGCACCAGATCCTGTGTTAATTATTGAACCATCGGGCAAGACCACTTTCAGACCTATTATTTGATTTCCAATTGAACCATATTTTGCCGATCCGTATCCTATTGATGCGGATGCCACGCTTCCACCAATAACAGCCGAACACCCGCTGTGAGGTCCCATAAATCGTGGTCTCAATCCTTTTAATGATAGTTCAGATATCAGTTTTTCCCATGTAATCCCCCCCCTGTGCTGTCACAGTCATATTGAATTCGTCAATATTTATTATATTATTCATTCGGGTCATGTCTAAAACAAGCCCTTTATCACTAAACGGTATCCCCCCACCAGCTGCGGAGGTACCACCTCCTCGCACATACACTGGGATATTCTGTTCGTTTGCAAATCCCAGAATATCCTGAATCTCTTTTTCATTTCTCGGTTGAACGACAAAATCGGGTATTCCGAAAATAATTGGACCTGCATCTTTTGAATAACAAACTCTCTCGTATAAATCACAACTTACATTTTCTGCAATTTTGTGCAATGAATTGTAAATATTATTACTTTTCTTTGTAGATTGAATTTCTTTAAGAATTTTCAACATATTTATCCCAGTCTTATTGTTAATAATTAGACTTAATAATATTTATACCTATTGGTCTTTATTTAGTATAACCTAACTATTTTTAGTCAAATAGCTTAAGGACCTTCATGGCAGGTAAGAGGTAGAGAACACCTCTGCTTTTAAGCCTGAGAAATCGCAATCAGCTATGAATCATAATTCATAGAAGGTAATGAAAAACCGATAAGTGCTGAAACGTCTATTTGATCTTAATGACATGAACAGAGAAGACCGAATAACCCAACAAAGAGTATCAAATAGAACTTATTTCAAATCCCTCAAACATCTTCCTCATTATTGTGTCCTGACATGTGACAAAGCCTGTGGTGGCAATTATATGGCCGTTCAAGTCATCGAGGGATTTTATATCGGAATCAGCCCTCACGACAAGTGAAGACCCCCCTGTATTCACTCCATTGACGATATTTATCCTTCCATTCTCATTTATCCTGTACCTTATAATCACGATCGTACCCAGGTCTGCTGCATCCACCTCTCTGTGCTTGAAAGCATCTGTTAATGCCCGACCACTACGGTAGCCTGTGAACTGGACATTTTTTCCAGGGATAAGACCAACTCTTTCAAAATAACCTTCTTTTTGAGCTATATACATCCCAAGATGGTGTATATTATTCTCGGTATATCCAAGTCTAAGGCTTCCATTAACAGTGGGCGGAGTCCAGCCAGGATCCTCATCCATCATTTTTTTGACCTCTTTGGAATATTTATCAATAATTAAATTTGACAGAAATTCGTCAACATTATCATATCCCATTGAAGCCATAGTGTTTTTGAATGCTCCGGCCTTATACAGCATTTCGATACCTTTTTTTGTCTGGTTAATGTCAGGGAATTCTGTATATATTGTATTATTGATTGCCGCCAGGACTATAGTTCTATCAAGTCCTGAAAATTCCTTGCCGTACTGCAAGACTTTCTCCTGGTTTGAATGATTGTTTATAAATCTTGTACCTTTTATCTGCGTCCACACAAGGGCTTTAATCATATCTTCATCTTTAAGATCTTCGGAGATTGCCAGGTCACAACTCGGATGATTTTCCCAGATGTCCTTAGAATTGACAAGACGCCTGCCGTAACCCTCGTATACAGCCTTTGATGGATAAGGTTCCCAGATAATAAAACCTGCAATCGTCCCGTTTTTAAGACTGGCTGACATCTCGTCTGCGGTCATTGATACTACATAAATTGATTTTTTGGTGTGGTAGTTCTCATAGACTACTATCCCGGCCAAGACAAGCATTATGATTAAACCTATAACAACATAATTTTTCATTATTTGCTCACCTTTTTTAATCTGAAACTAAAAGTACTGCCCTTCCCTAGTTCGCTCTCCACATATATTTCACTGCCATGTGCCTTGATGATTCCGCTGGATATTGAAAGCCCCAGCCCAATGCCTCCGATTTTTCTTCTTGAAGTGCTATCTACCTGGTAAAATTTATCAAAAATCCTGGATAAATTCTCTTTTTCTATCCCTATACCTGTATCTTTCACTGTGACCTCTATCGCGTCCTCATAGTCTTTTGCGGACAAAAAGATACCTCCTCCATCCGGGGTGAATTTCAATGCATTATCCAAGAGGTTATTCAACACTATATTAAGCTTTTCTCTGTCCGCCAGTACAGGAGAGAGTTTCTCGGGAATATCCAGTGAGACGGTTATATTTTTTTTCAAAGCAAGTTGTCTGATATTTTCAAAAGCTGCGTTCCCGATTTTATGGATATCTACAGGCTCTAATTTGAGCTCCATCTTCTCCGATTCGATCTTTGAAAGGTCGAGAATATCGTTAATCAACCGTGTCTGGCGGTCTATATTCCTTATTATTATCTGTAGCATCTCTTTCTGCACAGGATCTGCGTTATCCAGTGATTCAAGATATTCGGCAGATATCCTTATATTGGAAAGAGGGGTCTTGAGTTCGTGCGTGACCATAGAGAGGAAATCTGATTTAAGCTCATCAAGTTTTTTCAGTTCTTTGTTAGCGGCAATAAGTTCTTTGTTTTTTTCTTCGAGGTCTTTATTTGCTATTTCGATTCTGGCTTCAAGCTTTTTTCTTTTATCCAATAGCTCTTCAGCGGTCTGATTGAAGAGCTCTGTCAATCGTCCGATCTCATTGTTCGAGGATACAGGTATCGGTTTGAAGTTCCCTTTAACCATACCGAGCGCACCCTCTTCGAGGGATTTTATAGGTTCTGTGAGCCTCCTTGAAATGAATATCGCCATAAAAACTACAGCGATAATTGCAGAAAAAGATATGGTTGACGTTAACCTCTCCAGTTTCAAAACTCCTTCATACGCCTTATCTGTATTCTCCTCCACGATTATCCCCCATCTAATAAGCGCCAGCCAGAAATACGAGCCAACCACTTTTTTACCTTTATAATTAACATACTCATCTACCCCGTTCTTTTCATAGGTTACTTCTCTTACGGCAAAATTATTTTTGATGTTATTAAGCAGGATCATGGACCTGTTCTGATGAAAGACAAGGTTTCCATCTCTATCAACTATGAATATCTCCCCTGATTTCCCAATATCGATGTTTTCGATTATCCTGTAGAGATTCTCCAGACTTACTCTTGCTGCCAGTATTCCCGTGATGTTGCCGTTCTTCTTGACAGGGTTGGCTATTATTATTTCAGGAGAATCTGTATTGTCGGAAAGAAAAACATCGGTTATATACATTTTTCCCCTTGCAGCTTCGGTGAAATATCGCTCTTTATCTACATTCCCTGTGCGGTTCAGAGTCGAAAAAATAATGTTACCATCGATATCGATTATTAAAAATTCGTTATACACTCCTTTATTTTTGCTTTCAAAGATGTTCAGATACTCACTAATCCGGTCTTTTTCTGGGTTTACGACTATTCTCGACCGGGATATCACACCTATATCGTCCATTCTTGTATTCATCCAGTTATCTATCGCATTACCGATGTTTTCGGTTGCTCCACGGAGGTTAGACATCACCGATTCACTGATAACTTTTTTGCTACAATCATAGGATATGTAAACAACAGTGGATAATGGTATTACTGATATAATCAAGAAAAAGATGATAAGTTCTGACCGTATTCTCACATATCCACCTGTACAGGATTATATCTTCCTTAATCTTCGCAGTACAGTTTTTATACGGGCTTTAAGCTCGTTTAGATTGAAAGGTTTCGTTACGTAGTCGTCCGCACCAATCTCAAGACCTTTCACTTTGTCTCTAACATAATACTTAGCTGTCAACATTATTATCGGGATATTCTCGGTAAATTCATCTTTTTTTAACTTCTCACACACCTCATAACCATCCATTCCCGGCATCATGAGATCAAGGAGTATGAGATCAGGTATCTCGGTTTTTGCCTTCTTTATCGCTTCGAGACCGTTATAGGCTTCGATAACTATGTAATTTTCAATTTCAAGGGATCTCTTTAATGGTATAAGCGTGTCCATCTCGTCATCAACTATCAATATCTTTGATCTCGTATCAGAAAAATTCTTAATCCGAACTTCAACTTCTTCTTCCGGAATTCCAAGTATTCTGGATATCTCTGAATTTGATATTGTCTCATCACGCTTTATCAATTCAAGAATTTTATTATCATTAGCGTCGTTGCTCATTATTTATCACTGCCTTTTAACAAATATTTCAATTCATGATTGATCTTAAGGAGATATTTTGTCAGTTCACTCTCTTGATTCACTCTAAAAACTCTGATCTGTTTAGCAAGTGGCGTCTCTTTTACAATACCTATTTCCAGAAGCGGCTCAATGACTCTTGATACCGTGGAATGTGAAAGCCCCGTCTCAGTGGCGATCCCAGAGAGATAGGTGTCGTTGTCTTTGTTATTGAGCAAATATTCAAGAACAGTGAGTTGTGCAGTCTTGCCAAAGATTTTTTCAAGAAAACCAACGGTATGTGTATCTATCATGTTAACATCAAGTCTGTCTCATTGTTATATAAACCTATCTATAATTAGTATATCTAATGATAAATTTATGCGAACTTAACCAAAAAAGTTAAAGACAATAAAATGTATGTATAGACTTGCCGATTTATAGACAGGCAGGTTGGGAAGTGGTGGTGGTATCTCATCCTTAAGGAGTTCTTCCGATATTAGTGACGGGAATGCTTTTGAATGCCTCATGAATAAAGAGTACAGCCAGGATTATCACTTCAATAAACATGAATCACAAAAATTTTGTGCTATACTTATTCTCTCATCCCTCAATGCCCCGCTTCCGCATGCGCCGCTGCATATCTCTCCGTGATCAGTGCCCTCTTCAGCTTGAACATCACCCTGTGCTTATCCATTCCATACTGCTCAACAAGCATCTTGATAAGCCTCTTCTTTGATGCGCCCTTTAGAGCCATCTCTGCCATGATGCCGTCCACGAACTCCTTGGTTGGATCTGATTCTTTCTTTGTTTCTGCCTTGGCTTCAGCCTTTGGAACCTCTGCTTTAACCGTTTCTTTTACCGGTTCGGTTTTCATGATCCCGGTCTTCACGAGCGGCGCCGACTCTTTCTTAGCAACTTCCTTACCTGCTGCCTTTTCCACCGATTTCTTTTCTGCCATCTTCATCACCTCGATATCTCAACAGGCGTAAGCATTCCTTTCTCTATCCCCAGCTTCTTCCCTGTAATCAATATATTATCCTGCACTGGCGCCACCTTGAACTTCTTCTCAATGGATGCGCCGTTTGACTTGATCTTTAACGTCCCGCCTTTAAACAGCTTGAGCGCTCTAACGGTGTTCAGGTTAAGCTCCACGAAATCGTTATCATCCGCAAGGTTGAACCACATGAAGGGATTGTACACGCTCACAAGCGCGGTCTTTGCTTCAGGGGGCTTTGCCGCAGCCTGTATCGCGCCGTAGGCTGGTCTTTCATATTTCGGGATAGTGAATTCATCCACTGCTGAGATGCCTATCCCTTTCTTCACGGATTCATGAAGATCATTGAACTCGAATTTTGCGCCTGCAACGATACCCAGCGCATCCAATCCTGCAGTCCCAGCGCCGCCAAGTGCCTGAACCCTGCCCTCGTTATTGATAAGTGTCCCCTTCTTCTTATACAGGGGTTCATGGGCTATTATGATATTCGCCTTTGATGATATGGCGCTCCCTGTCTGCACAATCAGGTTCGTAAGTTTCCCGAGCGTCTCCACGGGTATTATCGTGGGATCTGATTCCAGGCAGAATAGCGTCTTTATCGTCCCTTTGTTGATATCCTCAACAAGAGCGTCGAGCGACTTCTGCTTTGCGTCCTTTGAAAGCAGATACGCGCCAGTGGAATTTGCGAACGGCTTGAGGAAGGTTATTTTCGCACCCGCGTTCTTTGCAAGAGCAAGCACGCTCTTAACCTGCTCTGCATCAGACAGGGGATGGAAATCAGCGATAACAAGCGAATCTTTTGTGAGCTGGAGTTTGGAAACATCTGTGGGCTTTATCATTTCATCAGCAAGTGGCAGAGTCTTCCACCACACAGCAGTGATCTTTGCCCCTTTCTTTTTTGCAGAAAGCAGACGCCTGACGATAAGCGGATACTGTTCGTATGGGTCGATAAAAAGCACAATGTGTTTGGCTGCCTCGATATCGCTATAAGGTAATCCCACGCTCAATGTCTGATAGGCATCCTCCGGAAGCGCCTCGAAATTGACTCCCTTGCATAAATATGAACCAGCAACTTTCTGGAACGCAAGAAGCTCTTCGCATGTTGTATTGCCGAAGGAGAGGAATGCAGCATTGCCTGCAGATATTCTCTTTGCAGCTTCTTTTGCCGCATCTTCAATCGAGGTCTCCTTACCGTCCACCATCGATTTCACAGGTGTATACAGCCTAGGGAGGCTCATCCCGAACCTGCACAGCTTTCCAGCATTTGCAGGTGAGGACTTCCTGAAACCCACATCCAGCATTCCATTTTCACGAATATACAGCCCGCAGCCAAAATTGCAGCCCGGGCAGATGGTTGAATAAACATTAGACATTTATATTTCCTCCAGCTTGGCTTCAAAATAAGGGGGCTTTCGCATATCCATTCCTGGTTCATACTTAAGCTGCTCCTGCACAGGGTTTGCGAACATCCTGTACAGCCTTGTTAGAGGGATGTCGACCGGGCAAACGTCGGTGCATTGTCCGCACCCGATGCATGAATCAGCAAGGTGCAAGAATCGAACGAGATGGTACATAGACATCTTATAAGCATCGCCGCGTAAGTGGAACTCGGTGCATTTCGAGACATTTCCACATGAGCAGGTGGGGCATACGGTCTTGCACGCTCCGCAATCTATGCAGTGCTCAAGTTCTTTCCTGAAATACTCAAGCTTTTTATCCATCGGAACGAATATTTTCGCCTTCCACTTCTTTCCGAGGTCTTCCATAACTCCTTTAACCTTTGCGCGCATCGCAACGCCCTTCTCATCAGGTTTCTGCACCTGAACATATCC
>Ga0172375_10006695_pt1 | contig 16037 bp, 3 predicted proteins | sample LakKiv1m_FD_114537 | JGI IMG/M metagenome (GOLD analysis project Ga0172375, IMG submission 114537) | Freshwater microbial communities from Kabuno Bay, South-Kivu, Congo - kab_092012_11.1m | ecosystem: Environmental > Aquatic > Freshwater > Lake | place: Democratic Republic of the Congo...
CGTACTCGGCTACCGCCTCGCGCAATAACAACCACCAAGGATTGTCGGATTGTTGATCAAGCCAACGCTCGATGGCGCCGGTATCAACCAGTTTTACTTTCTGCGCGCGCAGCCATTCGACTAAGGTCTGCGTTTCGCGCAGGCGCCAGAAATGCGGCGCCTCTTCGTCAGCCATCTGCACCGGAATGTGGTTGAGCTCGCAATAACACCTCACCGGCTCCAGATATTTCCACTCGCGGGCGATCACTGCAGTACCAGCCCAATCTCGCTCAGGCGCCTGCGCGAAAAGACGCTGCAGTTCGGTAATTACCGCCACCGCTTGCGTCATTGAGTTGCTACCTACAGGCAGGATTTGCACGCGGCCTTTGCCGACCAAATCGATGTTCTGCCAATCGCCGCCGGCGGCGGCTTTCGACCGCGCGCGATCAACGGTGATTGGATGGTCGGCCTTCATACGTTCGCGAGCCGGGTCAATGACAAGGTTAGCGGCGGCAATGATGTGGGAGGTGGAACGATAGTTATCAGTCAGGAACACGGGTTTCGCCGCATAGTCCGACTCGAAGCGACGGATAAATTCGACTGAGGCTCCGTCGAAGGCATAGACGTTCTGGTCGTCGTCCCCCACCGCGAAAAGGCTGAGCTTTCGATCTTCCTCCTGCATAGTGCGCCCGGCCAACGCGGAAATGAGTTCATACTGGCCCGCGTTGATATCCTGATATTCGTCCACCAGAATCCAGCGAAAACCCGCCAGCAACCGATCTCGCTGTTCGTCGGCCTCTTCCGGAGCCGAACCCACGCCCTTCAACAGCGCTATTGCTTGTTGCAGTACCGCTTCGAATGCATCGCCATCCGGCTTACTTGCGCGCCCGGCGAAGGTCACGCCAGCAAGCCGCATCGCAAGGGCGTGGCAGGTGAGCACGATTACGCCCCGCGCGTCATTGCCGATCAGTTCTCGGAGTCGGCGCCGGATCGCTACCGCCGCGTGACGGTTGTAGGCGAGCGCGAGAATCCCGTGCGGGTTCTCGCGCCTCACCCGTACCAGATAAGCGATCCGATGCACGAGCACTCGAGTCTTGCCGGAACCCGGACCCGCCAGTACCAGGACGTTAGTCTGCTCGCGGTCATCGGCGACGATCCGCTGCTGTACCGGGTTGTTGAGCGATTCCACAATCGCCCGCCAGGACGCAGGTGTAGTCTGGCGGGCCAACTCCTTTTCGCGCTCCGGCAGCCATCGGCGCACGAACTCCTCGCCTCCAAGGCTGAAGTAGTCCATCGCCAAGCGCAGCGCGTCTGCCATAGCCCGAAGACCCAGTTGCACGTACTCCGCCATTACATGAATCTGCTTGACCTGTTCGTCGTAATGAAGTTTCAAGGATGTGAAATCGGCCTTCGCAAAACCGCGCTTGTCCGGATAAAGACGGATCGTCATCGCTGGCCGGAACACCGCCATTCCCTTATGCAGTCGGATCGACTCCTGTTCGTGTAGCCACAGGAGCGCTCGATCCAGAAGTTTGGTCGGTTCCTTTACCTCTTCCCTAAGGATAAGGTCTCCTTCGAGCGCGGCAAGTAGTTTGCCCAGAGTTGTTTTTGCCAAACGGTTGGTGCCATGGGTTCCTTGCGGCACACACGCTAGCAGGTGTTCCAGCAAACGCTCAGCTCCCGCGCGTCGTAGCCGGGCAGTCTTGTCCAATGCGGACCATTCTCTCTGAAGCGTCACCTGTACTTCTTCCGGGTCCAGCCTTCGCAGCCGCAGGCTACTCACTCCGCCGTCTTCGCTGCGCCCATCGGCGGCAAGGCTCTTGACGATGCTCCAGAGTCTTGCCGGAAGCGCTTGCGCATATCCAGCGTCCTTCAAGTGCTGCGCGGCGTAGCGCAATGAAAGACGGCAGGTCTGTCCTTTTTCGAGTTCAGGCGCTATCTCCCGAAATTCCGCGAGCAGCGCCGTCTCCAGGGTCGCTGCCTGTTCGAAGCGCTTTCGTGATGAATCCTCTACGCCGACGTGAACAAATGCAGTCAGTGCGGTATCGTTGCTGGCAATGCCGTACGTCTCCAGGTCATAAAGCGCTGCGCGGACCTTCTCCGCGGAGAGACCCGACACTCCCATCAACTCGTCGGTGGAGATGCCCTCATCGGCATTCGCATTTATGAGCGCATCCACCAGCGACAGCAACTGGCGCCGGTACGCATCGACCATGGGTTTTTTGGATAGCTTTTCTTGCGCCTCTTTCGCGGAGCGTACCCGCAGCGACGAAGGAAACACTTGTACCTGGTTTTCTTCGCGGGAGAGCAAGATTGCCTCTTCCAGCCAGGAGATGGCAGTGCGCACACGGGTATCGTCGGTGGCTGAATCTCGCTCGAAGGCGCCGTCGTCCTCTTCCGCAAGAATTTCGCCAGTGGTAGCTACGACTTCTCCACCCATGCGTTTCTTTCGATCCAGATTTCTGAGCGCTCTCAGTATCGCCTGAATCTCGCGTAGGGTAAGCCGCGAGTGGGCCGACATGCCGAACTGCCGTTCGACATCTTCTGGCGTATAGAGCAACACACAGCGCGCCGCTTGCTGGTCACGTCCAGCGCGTCCCGCCTCTTGCAGGTAATTCTCCAGCGAGCCCGGAATATCGGCATGAATCACCAGCCGTACGTCGGGCTTGTCGATGCCCATGCCAAAGGCATTGGTGGCAACGATTACGCGCAGATCGCCGCGAACGAAGCGTTGCTGTACGCTCTTCTTCATCTCTGGTTGCAGTTTGGCGTGAAAATGTTCCGCCGCCAGTCCCTTCTCACGCAGGAAGGCGGCTATCTCCTCCGTTTGCGCCCGAGAAGCGCAGTAGATGATGGCGCCACCCGGCGAGTCTGGTGGCAGATCGGCGAGCAGCACTTGATGAATATGGGCCAGTTTCTCCTGCGGTGTTGTGGGCACCACGACAAATTCCAGGTTGGTGCGGTTGGCACCGCCGTCAAAGACGGCGAGATCGACACCCAATTTGTCGCGGAAATGGCCGACGATATCGTCCACCACATCCGGCTTGGCGGTGGCGGTAAGGCACAGTACCGGCGGCACCGCCCCATCCCCCGCCTTCTCTTTGATGAAACGAGCAACATAGCGGTAATCGGGACGGAAGTCGTGCCCCCACTTGGAAATGCAATGTGCCTCGTCCAACACCCAAGCTCCGATTTCGCGCTGCGAGAGCACCTTGCGCAGGGCGCGGTTGCGCAACTGCTCAGGCGACACGATCAAGATACCCAAGTCCCCCAGCCGCACTCGGTCGAGTACGTCCGCGCGTTCGGGCATGGACAGCAATCCATTGACTGCGGCACAAGACGAGATACCGCGTGCTTCGAGTCCGGCCACTTGATCGGCCATCAACGCGACTAGCGGCGAAATTACGACGGTCAGCGCGCCGGTCTTGTCATAGCGTGACAAAGCCGGGATCTGGTAGCACAGCGACTTGCCAGTCCCGGTGGGCAATATCCCCAGCACATGTTCACCGCGCATGGCGGCCTCGACAATGGCCTGCTGCAGCGGCCTGCCATCCTCGCCAACGGGCTCGGGGCGGAATTCAGCAAAACCAAACCAGCGAGCAAGTTCCTTTCGCGCATCGTGTCGCTCGCGGCACCACGCACAGGCCGGATCGCTACAGGCGGCATCACGCAAACGCCGCACCAACAGCCCAGTTTCTGGAAATTGATGACGCACCCAGGGCGGCATCACCGAGTTTCCGCCAGACACAGAAAGCCAAGCGAGTGCATAAGTCAATCCCCAGCCGAGCTTTTCCGCATCGGCCAGGACCTCTCGGCCGTGAGTGAGGCAGGCATGGCCCGACAAGCGTTGTTCGATGGCGGCACGGGCATCTGTATCGGCGGGACGCGGTTTGCGGCGCAGGGTCGAAAAGAAGGCGTTAAGTCCGGAGACTATGCCATCAGCAGTCGTCAGCCAGTGCCAGGCGAGCAGCAGTTCCGGCGTCGCCTCATGGCATTCCAGGAAAGCCTGGTGCTGATCGCGGAATACCTCCAGCGTCAGCCGAGCGTCCAATTCTGGATCGTTCAGCCGCCCGCGCTTCAGTTGTCCGTCCTGATAATGCTTCACCAGGTGGTGATAGGGATTGCGCGGAAAGGCCAGGGGGTTGAGCCGCAATGTGTCGACGGCAGGTATTTTGAGCAAGCGCAAATCGGACTTGGCCGCGGCAAGGTGCGGCAGATCGAAAGCGATTAGGTTGTGTCCCAGCAGAAACGCCGAGCCCTCAGCGAAGTCGTCGAGCTTGGCGAGCGCTGCCCGCAAATCACCTTCTTGGAATACGAAGGAATGCCCCGTGTCGCCCCGCACCGCGGCAAAGCGGTGAATGCGCCCGTCGCGCACGCCCACCTCGAGATCGATCGAGAGGCAGCGAGGCGCGAAACTACTGGTCTCGATTGATTCTTTGATTGGCTCAATCATTGGGCCGGCTAATTCTCTCGCAGTCGTGGTCGATCACCAACCGGCCGGGTTGAGTACTGCGCGTGCTCGCCGCATGATCAGGCACACGTTGCAGCGGGAGATTGAAGTCGCAAGAAAGGTGGCCTCCGATGAAACGTTGCCGCAGCGTCGCAATTCGCTCTATCCGAAGTAAAGAGATCCATCATTCGCCCGATTGAATTTGATCCATCTCTTCGCGCAATTTTGGCGCTACCTGCCCATAGACCAAAGAAAGCTTCTCCCCGAACCATTGGAAAACGTCGGGCCAACTCGATTCATTTCGCAGATCCTCTACTGGCTTGTCCAGGTACATCCGCGCTCGCGTGCGTCCCTCTACCTGCTCGAAGCTCCAATCGAACTTAACGAGATCATTCCAAGGGTGCGGAGCATATCGGATCTTTTCCCACAAGGGAAAGGAAGCCTCCCGCCAAAACCACACATCAATACCGGCGCTGCTATGGCGCAATCCCAAGCGCAACTCGAATCCAATATGCCGCAGACCGGAAGGCAGTCGGATCGTCCAGCTCGGACGACCATCGAAATCAGGTAGTTCAGGATACTCCGCGACCAGATAGTCGTTGAGCCCCGTCCAGAACCTGCGCCGCAGTTCCTGCCGACCCGGGCTTTCGTCGCCTTCCTGCTCCTGCACCTGGCGCACGATTGTTTCCTTTGGCCCAATCCATATCTTCACAGCCTCCTCGGCAAGCGATCGCCCTCTCTCCTCGATCTCTAACGCGGTCCAATGCGTGTGGCTGGCAAGCTCCCGGGTAAGTACGATATTGCTTTCGTCATATCGCGCTCGTTTAATGTCGAACGGGTGATTCCAAAGCTCTTGGTTATAGCCGCTCAATGTCAGATTGCCAGGTCGATGCAAGACTTTCGCATGGATATTTTCCGCATCAGAGCCCAAAGCTTTGCGCCACAATTCATTGAGAGTTTGGGGCATAACGTGTTCAACTTGCGCATCTCTCAAATCCGCAGGTTCCTTGTGGCCGCGCGCGCGCTCCAGCGTAGCGAGGATCTCATGTGTATAGCCCCGCTCGTACAATGGAAAATCGACAAACGCTTCCTTGAACTTTTGATCGTCGGGCCAGCCCCTCTCGAGGAGGTACGCTTCCAGTGCTTTCACCGACTCGCCTTTATCCTTTGAGAGGGCACGCACAAACAATTGACCGTAGCCACGCGAACTCTCGCCGCAGATGAAGCGACGGAGGATGAAGCCGCGCAGCATCTCTACCGCTCGGGCAAGTTGCTCCGAATCGATGACTCCAAGCGCTCGTTTCTCAAACAAGGCCAGCAAGACCGGATATGTTGTAGAACTCTCCAGCAGATTCAAACCAGCGAGAGCTGCAGTCACCCGATCGTCCGCGTCCGGAAGCTTGCCCGATATCACATCGTAGTGCTGGCTACTGGAGCCGAGAGCCGCTGCAAGTGCCGCGGGCGCAAATCCGGTTGCCTCAAACCTCCCCTCGAATTTGATGAATGTATCTTTGGGTGACAAGTAGGCGCCGCTTGACATTAAGTAATCGCGAAAGAACTTTGAAAATAACTCTTCGTCGAGAGTGCCATCCTCTCGTGCAAACCGGTTCTCCAGAGGCATCCAATGGCCACTATCGAACTCGTCCTGATCGTCCGGCGGAACGTGCATGAACACAAAATTTCGTATCAAGTCCGAGGATCCGAGGGGAATGCCTGTGGAGTTGAGACTCTTGAAGATGTTATAGGCGTTCTCCGCCTCCAGGGTTGCACACATGAATTCCAGGCGCTGACATACCGTGTCGAACACCTGACGCAGCTGCTGGGGGGGATCCCGCGACCACAAGGCCGCCGCCTGCTCCTCGAAAAAAGCCAGCGCGTCTGCAGTGCGTCCAGAGGGCTCCCCAGCACCACTCACAAGAGCTACGTAACTATCGTGATCGCGCTCCTTGGGCAGAAGTCGGTAATGCTGCTCACCCTTCTTGAGAGGGTGGACCAGATAGTACTGGTGGATTTCATCTGCCAGCTCGGCCAGGCCCGTCTCGCGAGCAACATTGCGGATCGCCGCAAGCAGAATAGACGAGGTCGAAAGACGCTGCTGGCCGTCGATAAGGTGGAACCGAGTATGCTGTCCCGGCTGTGCAAGGCCGGGGACAAACACCAGAAATCCCATGAAATGATTGCCGCGTTTGTCCGGATTCTGAATCTCCATAAGACTGTCCCAAAGCTTCTCCCATTGCGGCCTTTCCCAACGATAGTTCCGCTGAAAGACGGGTATCACGTACTGGCTTGGTGAGTAGAGAATCTGGCCGAGCGTTTGGATTGACGGTTTCATGCACCTTCCTTGTTTGACATACCCGCGCTCCCCCTGGAACAGACGGCAACGCTCAAAATGAGGATTCTAATTATTACTCCTCAACACTCATGCCAGCCCATACCGCGCCTCGACCCAGGACAGCCATTCTGCCCAAGCTCCATCGTCGTTCGTGCGGACCCATGCGACCCACTGCTGATGAGTGAAGACCGCAAAGCGGGCCCGACCTTGAAATAAGTGCGACCAATCATTGATCCGAGCTACGCCGGTTTTCCTAAGTGATTGTGCGAGAATTTCATTGCGTTCGTCCATGGCTACGCAGGATATAACAAGGTCGTACTTCCCAGACGACGCGATCCCTTCGGCAAGCGCCTGCTGGCGGAAGAGCTGGTAGCCGGCATGCGCGGCTGGACAGCAATAAAGGGCAGACCACGCCTCGCGATTGGCAACCGAGCCCAAAGTCTCCCAATACTTACGGCCCCAAATTACTTGATGACATTGGGATGCCGGGTTGTCGAGGACCACTAGTGCATTCTCACATCGCCGTGGGTCGGGATTTGCGGGCCGCTTCTCCGTGCCCGTGCGCGTTCGGGCCGAGCAAGAGTAAAACGAGTGTTCGCCCAACTTGCTCTCGGTGAGGACCAGGCCTTTGCCACCATTGACAACAAATGCGACGTCCGGAGATGTCTGTCCGCTACCGCGTGCACCACCCGCCTCACCAAGCAAGGCTGCCGGATGCAGCGCCTCTTTCTCGGCAAATTCTAGTTCCAATCCGACAACCGACAGGATCTGCTTGGCCACGCGCTCGCGCAGAAAGGTGGCAATTAATCCTCGGCTCTCTTCCGTGGCTCGGAACGGAAAGTACAGATTCGCACACATGATCCAGGAGCTCTTGAGGTTGTTCGAGCCCGTGTGCCTTTGAACCCTGCTTCCCTCCAAGTAGTCCGGCAGCGAATTGGCCGTGCCGCTGCGAATCCCAGGCCATAAGCCCTGTTCCCATGCATTGTCAGGCAGGATCCAAGGCCGCGGCCGTCCCGCATGTGCCCCCTCTAGCTGGGTGGCGACATGCTTCGTGCGCCACGCTACCTGCCGGCGCTCAAGCCATCTGTCAAAGGGTTCCGACATCATTCCGCTACGGCAAACTGCTCCGCGTCCTCATTAAGGACTTCGCCGGAAATCCACTTGGGCATCCGATATCTTCATTTTCCTCACGCAAATCCTCATCCTTTCGATCGAATTTTCACAAACAATTCCGTTGGCAATGCGCGACCCTCAACTACCACAGCCATTTCCGCTACATGTCTCGCTTGTTCTTCAATCCTAGCCGCCTCCAGACCAGTTGGTCCGGTCGGTCCGAAATCGAACCATGCGGAGAACTTTTTTGGGCTATGTGCCGGATTAATGACCCGCCAATAGCTGACGCCTTGATCGAGACGAACAGTAAGACGCTTGCCATTGGAAAAGCCGACATCCAGCACGCGCCCGTGCTGCACGACAAATTTGTCCGGCACCAACAACTTCGCATCAAGACCGAGGTATCCAAATGCCGCCCCTATCACCGCATCTCGAATGCTCAAATCCTGCCAATCCGCGTAGACCGTATTAGCGGCCCTGCTCTCGACACCGCCTCTGGATCGCGTGGTTGTGACTATAATCTTCGGATTGTCCCAACGGGGTGGTCCAACGATATCCCTAAGCCCGGCAATAATATCGAGTAGCAAGGCGATCGAAACCGGGGTAAACATGTACCTGTCGCTGTAGTGAATCGATACGACGTCCGTTTCGGCATCTTCCAACATATTTGCCGTCCCCTTATGCTCGCTCGACACGGCGTTCCAGAATCTCTTGCCGAAGCCCTGCAAATCACCATCGAGCTCCCGATGAAGAACAATTTCGCGGTCACCTTCGATTCTGGAACTTGGTCGAATTGCGTTCGGCTCGAGTTGTTTGCTCGATAGTTGAATTGTCCCAAACTCACCAACGACAAGTATGGATTCGCTCGCTCCCCATCCCGTATTGGCAATTCTGATGTTCTTGTCGGAGCACGCCCAGGCGACCGAGCGACTCCCGAATAGCACTTCCGCAACGATTTCAACGTCACTTGTATTCGGCAACGAAGAAACGGTGTGAACAGCGATGTTTGGATGGTCGGCAAGGCTGGCAAGCGAAAACCGGTCAGCCTCGGATAGTGCATCAAAATGCGCTTTCTCAATGACAATCTGAACCGCGCGCGAGAGCGCCGCCAGCCTGTAGGCAAGCAGTCTCAAGTTGGATGGCGCGAAATCGGCGAGGTCACCTGGCCCGCCTACATAAAGCCTGGTAAATGCGGCGCCCTGGCGACCGCTTTCTCTTAGCACAGCTTGGTTTATTCCAGAGAACTCTACTCTGGAGTTGTCCCCGAAATATTGCAGATCTTTAGGGAGCTTGAGCATGTCCAACCAGTGGGCCGACACTACCGCGAGAGCCATGTGCCTATTCAATGAGTTGGACTCAAAACGCTGGTCGAAATCGAGCACACAGTGCGGACAGCTACTATCGCATTCCTTTGGGCAATCCAAACGGCGTACCGCGTCACGAAACATCGCGTTGATCAAATGTTCGCTGCCGGAAGCGTATCCAGCTGCAAACCGATCAAAAATGAAGATCGATTGACAGCGTTCTCCTTCGTCGGCACGCATCTCCTGCACGTCGCAACCGAGTTCGCTTGCTTGTACACCAATCAGACTTGCCAAAGAATCCCTAAGCGCCACCGCCAAGGTCAATGCCACAGTTCGATCCGAGACCCACTGCCCATTTACATCCTTGAGCTGCATCTCGAGGACATCAGTTCGCAATTGATGACCGAGAACAATGCCATCCTTGATTGCCCAACGATTGGTGCTCCCTGGGCAGATCCTATCCTCCGCACGACTGCGAAGTTTCTTGTGCTCATTCTCGAAGACCCGCGGCAAAGTCCGATCAGCATTCATCGGTTCGGCCCGACCACAGGCAAGACAAAGTCCGTATCCCGTGCCATGAAACCCTGCCGAGTGGTGATAGACGCGGCCATCCGTTGTTGGTCGAAAGCGCCCTAGGCGCGGATTGGGTAAGGGTGACCAGTCACCTCGAGCACTAATCCATGGGCGTTCGACAGGAACAAAACGCTGCGACGACACGTCGTTATGAGGGTCGACGTAGAAATCGACAGAGAACCCCGCGGGTTCTAGGAACTGTTGAATATCATCGGAGCGCACGGGTGCGCCACATGCGTCGCAACTTGTTGCTAGTTGGAGGGAATGAGTGGTACCACTTGCGCCGCATTGACGACAACGCCAGGCAAACTTGATTGCTTGTGTCTCTCTCGCGTCCTGCTGTGTCGCGGGAATGTGCCAATTGAGCGTGATCCCTGCCGACCTATAGACAAGTCCGTCCATGACAATCTCGGACCCGGGGGCATATTCACGCAGCGCCGTTACAAGATCTCGGCTTGCCAAATCAAGGCGTTGAAATCGGTTGTCATCTCTGCTCGCGGGCCGTGCGGTGTCGCCCGCAACAGGCAATCTCTTGGCTGAGGAAACAGTGGTGTTGTCAAAAGACGCAATGAATGCGGGGAACCCATAGCCCGGAAGAAAGCTTTGGGTGGCGAGTTCCCGCAGAAGATACTCATCCGATAGTCGTTTCTTTTGAAAGCTGATGGCCCTAACTGCCGGATCCGTAGTGTTACCCGGGCCAAAAGCGCGTTCCTGCTCTATCAGCGCATCCCATTCGCTATTCCATCGCTCTCGCACTATGGACATCTCTGTACCACTCTGGCGAATCAGCCGTTCGGCGCCCCGCCCCTCAAACACACTGTGGCGGACCAACTGCCCCAAGCCTCCCTCGATTCGTGGATGCGTTTCCGCGATGTAGGCTTGACACCAGGAGATGAATCGCGCCGCCGGGCCTTGGTCGTTTTGTTCAAAAAACCATCCACAAGTCAGCTTGCTCATGTCCTGCACACTGCTTCTTAGCAAGTCGCTCAGGAATTGGGCCAACACCATCGAATTCACGTGGCGTTGGACGATGATTCCGCTATTAAGCGAAACGATCGGCGGCGGAAGTTTCGCCTCAAACGCCCACCGCGTATCCGCAAAGACGTTCAGATCGTGCGGATTCGATTTGCAAAGAGTTACGGCGGTAGAGCGAGTCTCCTGACGTCGTCCCGCTCGCCCAGCACGTTGCAGGTAATTGGCGGGATGGGGAGGCACATTGTTCATTGCGACAAGCTGGACGCCGCCAATGTCGATCCCCAACTCCATGGTTGTAGAGCACGACAACAGATTAATCTGTCCCTCCTTGAAACGCTTTTCATACTGCCCAAGCAGCTTGGAGGACTGCTGTGCCGAATGCTCGGCCGTGGAAAAGTAGGGAGCCAGCTCCACAACGCGATCATTGAGGTTTGACCACAGCCCTTCCTCGCGTAGTCGTGTTAATGCGTGCTGCGCCGATATCCATGCGCGTGCATGGCGAAGGCGCTCGGTCCCATCCGTGCTATTGCCAAACGGCGCGTCGTACATAGGAATGTCGATGACCTCACACATGGCCATGGCATCCGTTGCCTGTTTGGGGAGGTAGGGGGTGATACCACGGAGCGTGGTGTCGAGAAATCGTCGACTGACAGGGCAAATCCAAGCTCGAGCTATTGGCGCAAAAGCCAACTCCTCAAGCTTAAGAATGTAGCCGCTTCCCGTAGTCGAGAGGATCTTCTTCGCCTCCTCCCAAGCCGCAAAAAGCAAACTATCAACGGCATCCTGCCCGACTGACGTTTCGACATCAGCTTTCAAAGCATAAGCAAGCAAACGCACTAAAGTGCTCTGCAACTTGCCCCTTCTGGCGGAAGGCCAACGCCTTTGGCCTCTAGCCGTTTCGTCCTGATCTGAAGGAACAATCCAATTTCTTGGAAACCGGATGCCCAGCCAATTTCTCCAGATATCCTGCACGTCGAGGCTGCCCCCGCCGCGGACGAAGTAGTCAAACGCAATCTTTAGAAAGTCGCGCCAATCCGCAATAGTGAAGCCTCGCCCCGTCCAATCCGAGGGCGCAGAACTAATCCGGTCCAAACGCGGGTAGCGTACGGCGACCATACCCATAGTTTCTAAGTTGTTTTGCCGTCTCGGACGTCGCCCGAGTTCTCGAATCAAAAGCATTCCCGCGAGATTGTCGGCGCCCACTGCGCCACCAAACACTGTCCGGGAGAACCCCTGATAGGTATTCAGAATATTTCTGAACTCGTGTCCTTCCTGAGCAATCGCTGTTTGAATCTCGCGAAAGGAGATTGGTGCAGGCGTAGCTAGATTGGCCAACGTCGTGCGCCGTTCCTCCAACATCCTGACTATCGGAGTCTTTGCAACTTCCGGCATTCCCGGTGTCGCAAGAATGGCCTCAAACTGGGAGATCTCAGCTTGTATTTGCTTCCCGCCTGCGCCAGTCCTCGCAAGAAACCTGCCCAGTGCATGGTGATAGATCAAGCCCCGCGCCTTCGTCCGTTCAGAATCCTGTTGCAGTTTTGCGGCTAATCGAGCGGTACCTTGCCGACTATCGCTGAATGTCAGAAGGCGGCGACCCCGGTAGGGTCGATTTGCTGGATCTTCACCATCCGGAGCGAATTCAAGCAATGTCGGTAGCAACCCTCCCAACAAAAAGGGGGCGCCAATTCTTGCCTTACGAAAGAGACGTGCTTCCGATGCGTTGTACGCATTGCAAGACGGACAGGTTAAGCCGTCCCCACTATCTTCTTGAACGATGAGACGAATCGCTTCGGCATCCGTGGCCTCTACGATGCATCTGTTGGTTCGATGCACGTATAGATCGCCAGTGTGACGTAGTGCCCGGTTTGCAATCAGTAGAGCATGGCCTTTAGCCGGGCCAATGATGTTTTCGTCGGTTTCGTCAGGCAAACCCGCATCATCGGGTTCCGCTTCCAGCTCAAATTCATCAATACTCGCGACGTTGATCGGTTGTGCAATGCATCCATGCCGTTCCTCCGCATTTAGGAAGATGGCACCACATTCTTCGCACGCAACCAATTCATAGGCGGGAGCCTCGCAGGTGCAGTGATTCCTCGGGGAAAGAAACAACTTTCCAAAAGGCCAAGCTGGATCTTCCAGCTTGGTACCACGTTTATCCGAGCAAGCAGGGTCGGCACAGCACCACAGTCCCGATAGGGTCTGATGAAACAGATGGCCGCGTAGTGGCAGGAAAGGTGTGCCATCGGCGTCGATCGCCGTGGTGAGCATATCCAGCCATTCCAGGGCCTGCTGTTGCTGCTTCAGCGTGTATGCCAATGCTGGGCCGAAGACCACGGAGCAAACCTCCGACAAGCGTGCAACTGGAGATGGCTTCCGATCGACAAACAGTTCACGGATTCTTCTGGCGGTTCCATGGCGAACGAGTCCTTGATAGCGCTCAGACGTTGTCTTGGCGTCTGCATCAAGCAAAAACAGTTCGCCGATAGAATCCGACCGTGCGGCGTTGATAGCCGGGAGTTGAGGGACTTGTCGAGCACCGGTCACTACATGGACCTGGGAAACATCGACACCCGCAATTTGAGCCAAAAAGGTCCTTAAACCCTCCCCGCCTGCCCCCTCTGGGTCACCAATCGTCGCCGACGTCGCAATGAAACGAATGTTTTCGGGACGGACACCAAAAGCATGAATGACCCGTCGAATCAACAATGCCAATTCCGCGGCCTGTGATCCGACGTACGTATGCGCCTCGTCGAGTACGATCCACTCTAGCTTCTCCTGTGAAGCCTCGAGGATATTGGCATCCTGAGTGCGCACCAGCATGTATTCGAGCATGGTCGCGTTGGTCACCAGAATCGGCGGCGGAGACGCTCTTAGCGTTCTTCGGTCTAACACCTCGCAAATGACCTCCGCCGCGTCACCTGCAGGAACGGCGTCCGGGGTCACTCCGTTATAGAGGCAAAAACGAACATTTCTGCCGAACCCGCTCGTCCAAGCGCGCAGTCGGTCACGTTGACTATTGATTAGTGCATTAAGGGGATACAGGAAGAGCGCACGGACACCGATCAATTGGCCGCCCACTCTTGCTTGCTCTCTTGCGAGCCGATCCAAGATCGGAACCATGAAACACTCGGTCTTTCCCGAACCGGTTCCGCTCGTAACGACGACCGATTGAGCGCGTTCTTGCGATAGAATCCGCCAGGCGGCAAGTTGGTGTGAGTACGGCGTTCTATCCTTCGCGAAGCGATACTCTCCATCCCTGTCGTCCGGGGGGCTATTCATCGCATCAACAAGGGCCGGCGTAAGCAGATTGCCAGCGAGGTCACCCATCTGAGCAGAGCCGTGCTCCCAGCCAAATACCGCCTCGAAAGTAGGATCTGCAAGAAAGCTGCCGGTCTCGCCGTATGGACGAGAAAACACTTCCATTAGGTGGCGCCGGAGGGGCGCGTTGGCGAATCCCAACCAACTCACCGTTCCCAAGCTGGCGCGATTGGCCAGCGCCGCTAGCATGTCGGAGTAATAGCGTTGTTCCATGGGTTCCGGGCTTTCGAATTATTGAAGTTGCAGTGCGTTCGTCGCAAGGCACCGCGCGACGGTCAAGTCATACGCTTCGGCGAACCACTCTGGGTCAAATGACTGGATTGTGCGGAGGGTTCGTATTGCTACCTCTTCGTGTGCCCAGTCCATAGATTCCCCCATAACTGAGCACGCCGCCAGGATAATTGGCATATTTATGACTGCATCGCGGAAGTGGTAGCTGGTTAAGCACAAATATTGGGCGATCGATCCTTGCCGCGCTCGTTCGATCTCGGTAGAGAAGCCGCCCGGCCATTGTGCGTCGGCGTTGCTGCGCAACAAGGTTTGAAGGCGACTCTCCGAGCCTTCGAAAAGCTGCCCTTTGAAGACCACGTCCATCATGCTCATTTGTGCCACAGTTACTTCCTGTGTTGCTGTCCCAGTCACTAGCGTCCTTGCCACTTCAAGGAGAACTCGCAATGCCGGATTGGCTGAAGCGATATCTTGAATCCGCCGATCGAGATGTGGTGTGAACACCGTATTGGCAGATTCGCGCCCATACCATTCCATGCACTGATCACGAAGTCTCTCAACACCGTGTACCCAAGACGAAAGCGGAACGGTCTCCCACATAAACGGAAATTCGGCAGAAAACCGTTGAACAAAGCCGGTCTGCAATGCCCCCATCCTGATAGACATGGCGACAATGCCATCAGGTGATCGAGCGAATCTACGCCACAAATCGAGCGTCGAAAGTGGTAGATGGCCCAGTTGCGCTGCCAACTGCTCGACCTGCTGCCAGTCAGCAAGGGAGTATTTGCCAGCGAGTTGGGCCACCAATTCATCAATCGCATCATGCCGCATCGCCTCTTCACCAATGCCTAGGGCCTCGTTCAACGCGCCCTGGCCACCCGCCTCCCCATAAACCGGCCATAACAGCGGGCGGAACACGATGTTCGATGCGGATCCTGGATAGACAAGCCAAGGGCCTGGCGCCACGGTATCGGCCGGGAAGTACCAAGCGCCCGTAGGGACGCCCTCCGAGCGGATTGGCTCAAGTATTAGTGGCTCCTCTCCGGGCGCGTTCAAGCGCAAGGCACGTACAGGAATCGCCTCCAAGTCCTCTATGGTCAATTGAGCGAGATCAGTTTGTTGTAATCCAACAGCGGAATTATCGGTAAGTCTTTCCAGCGGACAGGCGTACCGTGCGATTCGCAACGTCGTCCCATGGCCATTGCCGATTTGCAGCCGAATACTCACTGAAGCGTCGAGCGTATCAGCACCGCCAAGCATGCGTTGGATGTCCTGCTCGTAGTCAATTAGTCGGATTTCCAACCGACTTTCACCTTGATTTAGCTTGATCTGCCGTGAGATGGATGCCACGGGAGTGGCTCCAGTACCTCCATGAAGGCGGAGCCTGAGTTCGGCCCGATAGCCACTTCCAAGAAAACCAACGAGGCGCACCCCGCATATTCTGCCAACGGCGATTACTGCGTCATCGGCGATTTGCCGGCCATTCGCGTCAAACGCGCGGACGCCTCTTGCGGGGAAAGGCAATCGTACCTGCGCACTATTGGGGTTGCCACGCCAAGTAAGCTCCAGATCACACCACTCTGGTGGCTTTAAGCCGGCATACTCGACCTGCACCACCAGATCGCTCCCTTCATGGACTATCTTTGAAACAACGTCAGCATTACGCACTTGCACGCTCAACAGGCCCCAGTTGGAGAAGCGAAGCCCGCCCTGCGAAGGAGTATCACCAGGTTCGATACTCAACTCGGCCTGTTCCGGCAGCAAA
>Ga0172375_10006696_pt1 | contig 16036 bp, 18 predicted proteins | sample LakKiv1m_FD_114537 | JGI IMG/M metagenome (GOLD analysis project Ga0172375, IMG submission 114537) | Freshwater microbial communities from Kabuno Bay, South-Kivu, Congo - kab_092012_11.1m | ecosystem: Environmental > Aquatic > Freshwater > Lake | place: Democratic Republic of the Congo...
TGGTGATACAATGTTTTGGCTCCATATGATCCCCCTGTTTTTTGTTTTGTTTGCACTTACAAAATAACAGGTTTTTTACGATCTGTGGAGCTTTTTTATTTGCACTTGTGATTACAATCTACTCGGCAGATTTATCGGTTAATCTTATTGTTGATATAATTGAAACAACTTTATCTAAGTCTAATTTTTTTGCTTTGTCTTTTATGTATACCTTATAATAGCCGCCCCCTTCTTCAATAAGATTACAATCAAAATAATTTGCCTGCGGCTCATAATTATAGCTGATAAAACCATTCATTTTGCCAACCTTGACTTTTACTATTTTTACGCTTGCCTGATCCCCAAGATCGGGAGTGAATATACCTTTCATGATCACAAAAAAAGCATCTTTTAAATTCCCAATTTTGTTGATTTTTGCATTCATGACTCTGGATACAAAATCATAATCATTCTTAACATCTCCCTGGGCAATTTCGGAAAAAAGATTAACAAAAAATCCTACAGGCTTTTGGACAATATAAATTGTCGAACCATTACTTATGTCTTTTTTCTTCTTATAGTATCTGATCACAATTTTTTGTTTTACAATTTTAAAGCCATCAGGAGCCTGAATACGGATCTGCTCGAGATTACATTCATGTAGATTTTCGATATAAACAGGATCAAGGCTGTTTTGATAAAATCTATCTTCGGGGGAAACGCACATAATAGGGATATCTCTGCAATTTCCGATACCAGATTCAACATAAAGTTTCAAAATTTCTGGCCCACCTTGTTTTATTACGTAAAGCAAGGATAAGGTCAAAAAAATGAGCATAATAAAATACTTAAGTAATCTGTATTTTAGTTTCATAAGCCAGCCTCCTGGAGTCCAAAATTATTTTACAATCCGAGTTTTTTAAGTTCTTCCGGTTTGATCGTAAAACTATGTTCAGGTGTTGGAAATTTCTCTTCTATAACTTCATTTTTATAATTTGTAACGACATCTAGAATTATTTGATTTAGGTTAATATACTGTTTTGCGAATTTTGGTTTAAACCGGTCAAAAAATCCGAGGATATCATTAGTAACCAGAACTTGGCCGTCGCAATAAATTCCAGAGCCGCAGCTAATCGTCGGAATATTTAATTTTTCAGTAATAATCTTGGCTAATTTATCAGGAACGCATTCTAAAACAATGGAGAAACAGCCTAATTTTTCAAGCAATAGCGCTTGTTCTATCAATTTCTTAGCCGTTTGAGCGTCCTTGCCCTGTACTCTAAATCCAGTTATTTTATCGGCAGTCTGAGGGGTAAGGCCAATATGCCCCATAACTGAAATACCGTCCTTAATTATTTTTTCTGCTACTTGCGGGCACTTATCAAACCATTCCATTTTAACCGCGTCAACTTTTGCTTCTTCAATAAATCTGCGCGCATTTTTAACTGCATCTTCAGGGTGAAGTTGAAATGAATCATATGGCATATCCCCGATAACTAAAGCATTTTTAACTGCCCGGGTTACAGCTTTAGCATGGTGCAGCATTTCAGCCATGCCCACTTGCGTGGTTGATTCCAAGCCTAAGACTACATTAGCCAAGGTATCTCCCACTAAAACAATATCTATTCCGGCTTTATCGAGAATCGCAGCCGTGGGATAATCATAAGCAGTAAGCACGGTAATCTTGCGCTTATTTTTTAATGCGATTATGTCTTTAACAGTTATATTGCTCATTTTATGCTGGGGTCAGACCCCGGTTAAAGTTGTTTGGGGTCAGACCCCAAAGTTAAATATTTATTAATTGCCTGGGCTGCCTTTTTTCCAGCGCCCATTGCTGAAATAACAGTAGCAGCACCAGTCGCAATATCCCCGCCTGCAAATACGCCTCCAATGGAAGTCATCTGATTTTTATCTGTCCAAACAGTACCATCAGGGTTAACCCTCAACTCAGGCGTGGTTTTCGATAAAAGTGGATTAGGATTCTGGCCAATAGCTACAATCAATGTGTCAACATCAAGGATAAAATTTGAATCTTTTACTGGCACAGGCCTTCTTCTGCCAGATTCATCGGCAGCTCCTAACTCCATTTTAATACACTCCAGGCCTTTTACAAAGCCAAATTCATCTCCTATCACTTTTACCGGCTGGGTTAATATTTTAAACTCAATGCCTTCTTCTTTTGCGTTTTCCTTTTCTTCCTGCCTAGCTGGCATTTCATTTTCTGTACGACGGTAGACTAACATAACTTTACGTCCAAGCCTTAAGGCAACCCTGGCACAATCAACAGCCACATTACCGCCTCCCACAACCGCAACTCTTTCACCGATATTAATAGGAGTTTCATACTCAGGAAATTTATAAGCTTTCATTAAATTTATCCTGGTCAAAAACTCATTAGCAGAATAAACTCTGCCTAAGTTTTCCCCAGGGATTCCTAAAAATTGCGGTAATCCGGCTCCGCTGGCTATAAATATAGCTTTGAATCTGTTTTCAAATAAATCTTTAACGGTAAAGGTCCTGCCGATTAAAACATCAGTTTTAATTTCTACACCAAGCTTCTTAATATTTTCAATTTCATCCTGAACAATTTTTTTGGGCAGCCTAAACTCAGGAATACCATACATCAAAACTCCGCCAGCGACATGCAAAGATTCAAATATGGTTACTTGATACCCCATTTTTGCTAAATCAGCAGCGCAGGTTAGCCCCGCCGGACCACTGCCGACCACCGCTACTTTTTTTTCGTTTACGGCCTGTCCCATTTTGGACACACCGTAGGTGTCTATGGGGGATTCCGAAGCAAAACGCTCAAGAGCACCTATATTGATAGGAATTTTTTTATTCTTGAGGATACAAGCGGCTTCGCACTGATTTTCCTGCGGGCAAACCCTTCCGCAAACTGCAGGTAAATAATTTTTTTCTTTAATCTTTTTTAAAGCTTCATCAGTTTTTCCCTCTTTTATCAATTTTATGAACGAAGGAATATCAATTTCAACCGGGCAACCTTTGACACAAGCCGGATTTTTGCATTGTAAACAGCGAGAAGCTTCTTTTAAAGCCTGCTCTTTGGTAAAACCTAAAGCAACTTCGAAAAAATTAGTCACTCTTTTTTTAATTTCCTGCTGCCTTACTTTATTTCTCATTATGTTTGCTTTCCTGACATTTAAAAATTTTCAAACGCTGGGATAATTCATCGAAATCTATACTGTGCCCGTCGAAATCCGGCCCATCAACACAAGCATATGCCGTTTTTCCATCTACTGAACACCGGCAGGAAGCGCACATGCCGGTAGCATCAACCATTATGGGATTTAAACTTACGATAGTTTTAATATTATAATCCTTAGTAAGTTGGGAAACCGCCTTCATCATCGGTACCGGGCCGATAGCATAAACTAATCCCGGATAGATTGTGTGGGTGGATTTTTCAGTTGCTTCAATCAAACCTTTTAAAATATCGGTAACCAAGCCTTTGGTTCCATAAGAACCGTCATCTGTAGCAACAAAAAGCTCGTTACAAACTTCTTTCATCTCACTCTCTAAGATCAATAAATCTTTTGTGCGCGCGCCTAATATTCCCATTACCACATTACCTGCATCTTTAAGAGCTTTTGAAACTGGAAGGATCTCAGCGATGCCCACTCCGCCGCCAATGCAAACTACGGATCCGTAATTTTTAATTTCTGTAGGATGGCCCAATGGCCCAAGAATATGTTCGATAGAATCACCTACATTCAAAGCGCCCAATCTCTTCGTGCTCTGCCCGACTTTTTGGAATATCAGCGTAATTGTACCACTGTCTTTATCCCAGCCAGCCAAGGTAAGCGGAAATCTCTCGGCGGTTTCATCGATTACTAAAATTACGAACTGTCCTGCCTGGGCTTTAGCGGCTATAAGAGGGGCTTCCACAATTATTTTATCGGTATCTTTAGTTAATGAAATCTTTCTAATTATTTTTGGCATTCGTTTCCTCAATAAGTATTACTTTATAATCCGGGAATTTATCCGCAAGAATTTGGCCTTTATCTTTGCCTAAAACTAAAATTCCGGTAGACAAAACATCGCAGGTAAGCCCTTCTTTACCGATTACTGTAACTGAAATCAGCCCTGAGTTTGCCGGTTCAAGGGTCCTGGGATCCATAATGTGCGAGAATCTTTTGCCGCTTGAAACAAAAAATTGCTGATAATCACCCGAAGTAGAAGCTCCAGTATCTACAAGCTGCATTTCCTGCGCCAAGCCATTACTTCGAGGCTGTTTGACTGCTACTTTCCAAGGTTTAGCGAATTTCTTTCCTAAGCAATAAACCTGGCCTCCCGCATTAATCAAGCAACTGTTTATTCCCAAAGTTCTTAATTTTTCAATTGCTCGATCAATTGCATAACCTTTTCCAACAGCGCCCAGATCAATTTTCATGTCTGCAGCTTCAAGCTTAATAGTTTTAAGAGCTTCATCTAAAATTATTTTATTTGTTCCAATAAGAGGCCTAATCTTTTTTAGTTGCTGCTTATTGGGCAGACGATAATTTTTATCGGTAAACCCCCAAAGATCCATTAACGGGCCTACAGTTATATCAAAGGCACCCGCGCTTGCTTCGGAAAAATCTTTAGACCTTTTAATTATATAGAAAAACTCATCACTTGCAACAATTTTACCGGTTTTGTTCAGCTTTGAAAGTTCACTGTCATCTTTATATCTGCTTATCAATCCTTCGACTCTTTTGAATTCATCAAAAACTATTTTACCTGCCTCTTTATTCGGAGAGATCACCTCGACAAAAGTACCCATTAAAAGTTGAGTATCTTTATGCAATGGATTCTGCTGGCATCCTAAAATAAGCAAAAAAATTACCGTTGCAAGCAATTTCATTTCATGATCTCCATTAATAATTGTTCAAGCGGTAAAGTATTTAACACATCATTTTTTGTAAGCCAGCCCCTGCGGGCTACATAAATCCCCAAGGCCATCTGCTTTAGCTCTTCTTTTTCATGGGAATCAGTATCAATGCTTATTTTTACTCCTTTTTCTTTCGCCCAGCGGGAATTGGAATCATTCAAGTCAAGACGATCAGGAAAAGAATTAATCTCCATTGCGGTATTCGTATCCTTAGCTACCTTAAATACTTCATTAAAATCGATCTCGTATGGATTCCTGCTGCCCCATAGCCTGCCGGTAGGATGCGCAATTATATTCACAAATTTGTTTTTACAGGCTTTTACTATCCTTTTAGTAATTTGCTCTTTTGACTGTTTAAATCCTGAATGGATCGCGCCTACAACAATATCAAATTCTTTTAGGATATCATCTTTATAATCAATATTGCCATTAAAATCAATATCAGCCTCTGTGCCGTATAAAACCCTGATTCCGGAAAGTTTTTTATTAATCTTATCCAATTCTTTCCTTTTTTCTTTGAGTTTATCCAAGCTCAGCCCGCCTGCTATTTTTAAACTTTGAGAATGGTCTGTAATTGCTATATAGGAATATCCAAGGTCTTTTGCTGCTTGAGCCATTTCTTCAATTGAATTTCCGCCGTCTGACCAATTGGAATGAGCATGCAGGTCACCTTTGATATCCGAAAGCTCAATTAACTTTGGCAATTTATTTTCCTGAGCCAGCTCAATTTCACCAGTATTTTCGCGTAATTCAGGCTCGATATATGCCATTCCTAATTCTTCAAAAACTTCTTTTTCCGTGCTTCCGGCTAAATATTTATCAGCTTTAAATATTCCATATTCATTTACCTTTAGCCCTTTTTTTATTCCGATCTGCCTTAGCTTAATATTAAAATCCTTTGATCCGGTAAAATACACGCTAGCAGCGCCAATCGATTTTTTTTCCACAACACGACAATCTACCTGTACACCATTTTTATCCCGGACAGATGATTTTGTTTCACCATGGGCTAAGATCTGTCTTACGGAAGGAGTTTTTACGAATTTATCCATGACCTCCTGCGGTTTTTTTGAACTGACTAAAATATCAATATCCCGCACAGTTTCTTTTCTCCTGCGTAAACTTCCTGCCGGAATGATAAACTCAATATGCTCTACATTTTTTAATGGAGCAATAAATTCGTCTGCTATCTGCATTGCTTCGCTTAAAAGCATCCTTTCCTTTCTTTTATTTACAATCTCAATGCCTTTAAGTATGTTTTGAATGGATTTATCCTTTACTCCTGTTATATTTTTTATCTTGTTATTTTTTATCGCCAGAGATAGTTCTTCGACACTTCTTATCTTTAACTTTTTAAATAAAAGTTCTGCGGTTTTTGGCCCTATACCGGGAATTTTTAATAGCTCCAAAACGCCTTCAGGGACAGTTTTTTTTAATTCCTCATAGGTTTTGACCTTGCCAGTTTCAAGATATTCTTTTATTTTTTCTTCCAGGTCTTTACCAATCCCGGGAATATCCCGCAACGTGCCGGTTTTAGCGAAATTTTCAATACTCTCGCTTAAGCCCTCGATATTCTGAGCAGCTCTTTCATACGCGCGGATTTTAAAAACATTATCCTTTTTTATTTCAAGGATGCTGGCGATATTAAGGAAAATTTTAGCGATTTCCGAATTTTTCATTATTTTATTCTTTTAAACCATTTTTTCTGCAGCACTCCAAGTAAATAGATTGGTTAACTTCAAGCATATTTTCAAGGTTGGAATTAAATCCTTTAGATAAATTTCCGGCTCGTTTTGAACACATTTGCCTGATTTTCACAGGCCTAACCTGCCCCCAATAAAATGTAAAACTTAAAAACATAATCACTACCCACACAGCTATAATCAGAAACCACTTTTGTATAACAGTCATTTTATTCTCCTTTTATAGCCTCAATAGTAACATTAATAAGACCTTCTTTTGAGTCCGCAATCTGCGAAAATGCCGCCTTGCTTAGATCGACAATCCTGCCTCTTACGAACAACCATTTTGCTGGACCAAAATTATTATGCTTTACCACAACACATTTACTATTGTCAATATTACAAACCTTGTAAAATTTTCCGTAATCCGTTCTGCGCATTGCACAGGTAAAGGACCGAGGATTAAATCTTTCACCAGAAGCCGTAATCCCGCCCGAATACCAGGAAGCTATGCCTTTTTGCGGATATTCTCCTAAGAAGGGAACATTATCGGTACAGCCCCATAAAAACAACATTACCGTACAAACAGCTGCAAAAACGTGTTTAGTTTTCATTGGATAATTTTTAAGGAGCAAATAATTCAAATTTTTTGCCATTCCAACGGTAAATATCCTGAAATCTTCCGCCGCTGACGTAATCCGGCGTAAAATCAGATTGCTCAAACGTTAAAGTCGCAACATCATCAATGACATCGAATTCTGTAACAGGGGTTCCTGTTTCATGCTCAAATATCACCAAACCTTTGCCATCTTGAAATTTAATAACCTTGGCCCCGCTTGAATGCGCGCCATAAAAATATAGAACAATGGCTTCATTAATCTCATCATTATCCAGGTCAATAGCTGCAATCTGCTGAATGGCGTAAGAATTACCCTCTGGCACAATTTCATGAATAATTTTTTCCTGCTCAGGCGTAAGAGGGTTGTCTTGGGCAAAAACACAGCCTACCATTAACATAATTCCAATTACACCTATAATAAACAATTTATTCAGCATTTATTGATACTTCCTATAGATCCTCAATTAAAAATTTATGTTTATCAAAACAACCACTTAGATTCTTCGCTTCGCTCAGAATGACGCGAACGAAAGAATTGACAAATTTATAGATTTTTCAGCGCCAAAAGCATGGCACTTCAGAATGACATAATTACTTATAACTGCTCTCAATCGCCTTCACCAAATCCACCAACGTCGAATTTACAGGCACAGCAATACCCAGCTCCTGCCCTAGGCGGACAATCACTCCATTTATATAATCAATTTCAGTTTGTTTTTTTCGCAGAATATCCTGCAACATAGACGAGATATTTGTTGAGGTAGCTTCGCAGACGGCTTCTACTTTTGCCAGAGGATCTTCGTAGATTAACTTAATTTTCTTTCTCTTAGCAATACGCACAGCCTCAAGCACAGCTTCCCTTAAAATTCTTTTCGTTCCTTCAAATTCAACTAATTTGCCGTTAGAAAGTTGGGTAATTGCGGTAAGAGCATTGATACCAACATTAATGATGAGTTTAGACCATAAAAGACTTTTGATGTCGCGGGAAATCCTGGTTTCTAATCCGACTTTATTAAAAATTTCTCTGATCGAGCGCATTTCAACCGGAATAGTGCCATCAATCCGGCCAATGATCGTCTCGCCTTTGCCGGCGTGCTTAATATATCCGGTATTTATTAGAGTAGCGGCTTGATTAGTAACTCCACCGATAACCTTTTCCGTACCAACGATCTCTCCAATAATTTCAATATTGCCTATACCATTTTGGAGAGTAAGGATTTTTGTGCGTTCGCCGGTCAAAGGTTTTGCGGCAGTAACAGCTTCTTTAGTATGATAAGATTTAACACCGATGAGCACCAAGTCCACAAGACCAATTTCTTTAACGTCTGTGGTAACTTTAACTTCAGCTACCCAATTCCCGGTCGCGCCTTCTACGATTATTCCCTGTTTCTTAATTTTAACTGCTTTATCTTTATTTTTTTCTAAAAGCCAGACTTCTTCTTTGGATTTTGATAAGTATGCGGCAAATAAACAACCCATTGCTCCGGGGCCTACGATCGCGATTTTCATGATTGCCTCCAGTTCTATGATTGGGGTCTGACCCCAATACTAACGTGCTGCCAAATTGAATGTTCTTAAACTCTCGACAACGCTTTCAGATTTGAGTTTTTTACCCAAATGAAAATTTAAAAATTGATTTAAGACAAAATCCAGCTCCTTTTTGATCTGAGGGTTTAGCCCCAAGTTTAAATTTGTCTTTAGATCGTTTCTTTCAATGTGCAGGATGGAAGCTACTGTTCCTCGAAATATAGAACGCGCTTTCATATCTTTAGGAGAACATTTTTCGCAGAGCAAGCCGCCAAAAATAACGCTAAACTTAGACTGCCCGGCTATTCTACTTAAACATGAAACACAAGAATCAAAGTGCGGCTTAAAACCGGATAATGCAAGAAGTTTAATTTTAAAGATCATGATAATTTTATCAGAATCATAGGCAGTCTCAAGCTCTTTTAAAGTCGACAGTGTTAACTCAAAAATCTCTTCATTTATATCTTCTTGGGGCATTATCGAATGGATTAGCTCTGTTAAAACCCCGCCTAAACCCATTTTCATCATGCTGGATCTAATACCATGGAAATTATTGACCACATCCGCTTGGCTGACTAAATGCAAAGATGAATTACGGCTTCGGTAAAATACGATCTCATTATGTGAAAACGGCTCCAAAGTAGAAGCAAATTTCTTAGGTTCTTTTCTAATGCCTTTTAGGACGCCGCTTATTTTACCAAAATCCTTGGTATAAAAATTAACAATTAGGGAGGTTTCGCGAAAATCAAATTTGTTTATTACTATAGCTTGAGTTTTATGGATTGGCATATTTTTTCTTGTTTTTTAAACATCAAAATGCGTTTTTTTTGGGTGTTATCGTTGTAACCTAGTACATGCAGGATTGCGTGTGCCACGTAAAAAAAGAGCTCATTTAATGGGGTGGTTTTGAAAATTTTTGAATTTGAAAAAACAGTGTCAGTGGAAATCGCGATCTCCGCTATCAACTCTATTGAATTACTTTGAGGTATTTTAAAGGAAATAACATCCGTAGGTCCGGCATGATCCAAGTATTTTTTATTAAGCTTCTTTATTATCTTATCTGTTACCAGGCAAATAGAAATTTCGCCTCTATTTTTATTACCTTCAAGGGATAATGTTTTTAAGGCAACCTTTTTTATTCCAGAGGATACTAAAGAATTGATCCTGATTTTGTTTTGAAGATTGATTATGTTTATTTTCACCTAATCTTTTGAGATATCGTCCTTGGTATCCGGATAAGTTATACGGCTATGATATATACCACTTAAAATCCTCTTAAAAACCGCCGCAATTTTTTCCAAGTCACGCAAGGTAAGATCGCATTCATCGAGCTGGCCGTCAATAAATTTATTATTGATCACTTTGTGCACCAATTCTTCGATACTATTGGGATTCGGGTCTTTTAAGGCACGGCTGGCTGCTTCAACGGAATCCGCTAATAAGCAAATCGCCGACTCTTTGCTCTTAGGTTTCGGCCCGGGGTAACGGAAGCCTTCCTGATTCAATTCTTCCTTTTCTTCCAAATTCTCCAGAGCTTTACGGTAAAAATAATATACCAGGCTGTTTCCATGATGTTCCTGGATAAACTCGATTATTCTCGGATTTAATTTATATTTTTTAGCCAGGTCAACGCCTTCTTTAACATGGTTCATAATAACAAGTTTGCTCATCGTAGGCTTTAACGTGTCGTGCTTTTTGGAATCTTCGACTAAAATCTGGTTTTCGCTGAAATATTCGGGCTTGGAAAGCTTACCTATGTCATGATAGTAAGAGCCAATCCTGGCCAATAAACCATTCGCACCGACTGCCTGGCAAGCAGCATCGGAAAGATTTCCCACTACGAGGCTATGGTTGTATGTGCCCGCGGCCTCCATGACCATCCTTTGCAGAAGCGGATGGCTTGAATCCGTAAGTTCCAGCAAGCTGATATTTGTAACGGTTTTAAACAAATATTCAAAAACGGGCAAAGAACCCAAAACAATAATACTGCAGATAATCCCATTTGCCAGTAAAATTAAATAACTTTGAGGATGGACTAGCTGGAAATCCTGCATTATGAACAATGTCATCGCCTGGATGATGCCCGTCACCACTCCAGCTCTGATAATTACACTTCTCTTCCTAGCCCCAAAAACCAAAATACTGGAAAAAATCCCGCTGATCAAAAAACCTAATCCTAAATAAAAATTGTTCCCCGAAATAGATGCAATAGTAAATGAAGCAGCCACGCTTAAAAGCAAAGAAACCCTAAGCTCATTAAACAAGATCGTTGATAACATGGGGATTATACAGAAAGGTATCCAAAGTGAAGAAACCCCGCTTTTGATCATGAAATAACTAATAAAAAATATTACGGTAAAAAGAAAATTTAAATTTAAAAGACTATAAGTTTTTGAATATTCGTTTTTGAGGGAAAATTTAAGATAAATAAAAAGCGTGGATAATAATATCGCAACACTTAAATCAACTTTAAGTAGCAGGCAGACTAAAAAAAGTATGGCAACGGAAACAATAAACTTAATTTTATTTTTAACGGATGCTTCGATCATAAGCTTCAATAATTTTTTGGACTAGAGTATGGCGTACAACATCAGCGCCGGTTAAATAAATGAACTTTATGCCTTCGATACCTTTTAATATTTCCTGAGCTTGGAACAACCCGATAGGTTTGCCGGTGGGTAGGTCGCTTTGAGTCATGTCCCCGGTTATAACTACCTTAGAATCAAATCCTAAACGCGTAAGAAACATTTTCATCTGTTCAGCAGTGGCATTCTGAGCTTCATCCATAATAATGAACGCGTCATTTAAAGTCCTTCCACGCATATAAGCCAATGGAGCCACCTCAATAATCCCGGTCTCTAGGTACTTCTCGATTACTTCCGCCTCCATCATATCGTAAAGAGCATCATAAAGCGGCCTTAGGTAAGGAGAAATTTTTTCATACATATCTCCGGGTAAAAATCCCAGTGATTCACCGGCTTCGATGGCAGGCCGCGTTAAAATAATCCTACGTACCTGCTGTTTTTTCAAAGCTTCTACTGCACAGGCCATTGCCAAATAGGTTTTTCCGGTACCCGCGGGACCGATGCCAAAAACTATATCATAAGCTTTAATAGCTTCTGCGTATTCAAATTGGCCTTCAGACCTAGGGCCAATCTGCTTGGCGTTGAACGCAACGTTGTTTTTTGGATTAACGAAAGTGCCAGCTTGATTCTTATCGGATTTAAAACCTTTAAGTAAATAATAAAAATCTTTTTTCCCAAGCTCTTCCTGGCCAGACCTGAAACCTGCCAAAAGATATCCGATAAGGTTAACCGCTTTATTAATATTACTGCTTATTCCCGAAACCTTAAGGTGTTCACCGCGCAAAGCCAATTTAACTTTAAATTCCTTTTCTATGGCCTTGCGGTTATCGTCAAGCAAGCCAAAAAGTTTTTGTACTTCTTCTTGTGAATCGATTTTTATTACTTTTTCCATAATTTCTACTTTGTCATTCTAAAGGGAGCGCCTGCCTGCCGGTAGGGCAGATTATTTCAGGTTTTCTTTTTCTTCTTGAACTTTGGGCATATTCTCTACAGGGATATTGATCACTTGTCCTGGATAAATACTGTTCGGGCTTTTTAAAATGTCCCTATTTGCATCATAAATTTTGGTCCATTTTTTAGTCGTACCGAAGAATTTTTGAGAAATTTTCTGCAAAGTATCATTTTTAGAAACTGTATATTTTTCGAAATTTTCTTCGACAGGAGCAGCTTCGTTAATTTCTTCATTGCCGGAAATATATCCTTTATTGCCTTCGTTTTCAACTTGTGCTTTTTTGGCTTTTTTCTTGAAATTAAAAGGATTGCGTAATTCGATCTCAGTCACGTAGGTCGCCCTATCAGCCTTCTTTACAGTTGTTTCGCTTGTCTGAGGAGCAGTTCCTTTAAGATAGCCTTTATTACCTGAAACATCCTGGTCAACTCTGTCTTTTCTTACAGAATATGTTCTTACAGCACAGCCGGTCAAAGTAAAAACAGAAAGCAAAATTAAAACGGAAAAATATTTTAGCCCTTTCATTTACTACCTCCCTTTCTTTCCTTAATTGAAATACCCAACTCTCTTAATTGTTTTTCATCTACGTCCGAAGGTGCACCGGTCATCATGCAAACAGCAGCACTAGTCTTTGGGAATGCTATCACTTCTCTAATGCTTGATTCACCGGCAATAATAGTCAAAAGCCTGTCTATGCCGAAAGCAAAGCCGCCATGAGGAGGAGCTCCATACTGAAAAGCTTCAAGAAGAAAACCGAAACGTTTCTGTGCGTCTTCTTTTTCTATCCCAATGATATTAAATATTTTTTCTTGTAATCTCGGGTCATGAATTCTTATCGAGCCGGAACCTATTTCAGTTCCGTTTAATACTAAGTCATAAGAACGGGATAATGCTTTATCGGGTGAAGTTTCCAACATATCCAGATCCTCGATCTTCGGGGAAGTAAAAGGATGATGCTCGCTTTCCCATCTTTTTTCCTCACTATTATATTTAAACATCGGAAAATCGACTATCCAAGCGAAAGCGAAATCCTTTCCCTGGTCTTTTCTTAAGTCAGGTTTATCAGAATTATATTTTTCCTGCGCTTCTTTGTAGGAAAGCCTCTGAAAAGGCACGGTTATATCGATGCCCTTCAGTTCTTTAAAAATTTTCTGCATTAATTGTTCAAATACATTAAAAATATCCTCTTCATTAACAAAAGACATCTCTAAATCCAACTGCGTAAATTCAGGCTGCCTGTCAGCGCGCAGGTCTTCATCGCGGAAACATTTTGCGATCTGGTAATATTTCTCGATTCCGGAAACCATAAGTATCTGCTTAAATAACTGCGGAGATTGAGGCAAAGCAAAAAATTTTCCCTGATTAACTCTTGAAGGAACTAAATAATCCCGAGCACCCTCCGGGGTAGATTTGGTAAGGATCGGCGTTTCGCATTCTATAAAACCTTGCTTATTTAAATAGCCGCGAATCACCTCATACATTTTATGCCTTAAGACAAAATTATTAAAAACTTTTTTTCTTCTTAGGTCCAAATAGCGGTATTTAAGGCGCATCTCCTCGGTAATATCGGCTTCATCCAAGATTTCAAAAGGCGGAGTTAAGCTGTAATTAATGATCTCCAGGTTTTTTGCCAGAACTTCAACCTCGCCAGTGGGAATTTTAGGATTAATAGTATTTCCGGGGCGCTTGTTGACAATGCCTGTAACTTTGATCACAAATTCACTGCGCAATTCCTGGGCTATCTTATAAGCATCCGCGGCATCCTTAGGCAAAAAAACTATTTGAGTCAGGCCGGCCCTATCCCTGATATCGATAAAAATTAATTTTCCGTGATCGCGGCGGGTAGCAACCCATCCGGATAAAATCACCTCTTTTCCTGCATCTGCTGCAGTTAATTCACCACAAGTATGCGTCCTGTAAATTGAACTCATATTCAATTAACTCCTTAATAATTCATTGATCAAGTTATTGACCGATACTTCTTTTTGCGTGCTATCAGCCATATTTTTTATGCTGACAACTCCCTGTTTCAGCTCATTATCGCCGATAATTAAAACAAATTTTGCTTTAATATCATTGGCCTTACGCATTGAAGCTTTTAAAGATTTATTTTCATAATCCGTATCGCAAGGAATTCCGGCTTTACGGATATCGCTGATCAATTTTAAATTTAATTTTTTCGCTTCATCACCCAGAGAGATAACATAGACTAATTTTGAACCGTCTACCGGTGATTTATGGCCAGAGACCAGCATTAATCTTTCAACTCCAAAAGCAAAACCGATAGAACCTAACTCGGGTCCGCCTAACTGGCCAACTAGATTATCATATCTTCCTCCCGCACCTATAGCATCTTGAGCACCTAAACCACAATGTTTAATCTCAAAAACCGTTCTTGTGTAATAATCCAAACCGCGGACAAGATAGGGACTGACTTCATATTGAACACCCAAAGCATCTAAACCATCCCTTACTTTTACAAAATGATCTTTACAATCAGGACAAAGATATTTATCGCCTATATCCAACTCTTCGACTATTCTTTGGCAGGTTTCATTTTTGCAGTCTAATATGCGCAGGACATTACGGTTAAATCTATCCTGGCAATCTTCGCAAAGTTGGCTGACTTTTGGTTCTAAACCTTTTTTTAAAACGGCCGAGAGCTCTTTTTTATCTTTCCCGCATCCAAGGCTGTTGATCTTGATCTGATAACCGGTAATCGAAAAGGCTTTAAGAAGGGTATCTGCCAGAGAAATTACTTCTACGTCTATATCCGGGCCAGTTAAACCGATAACTTCACATCCAATGTGATGAAATTGACGCAATCGGCCTTTTTGCGGCCTTTCCAACCTGAACATTGGCCCTAAGTAATATAATTTAGCAAATCCGGTAGTTTTATCAAGGTTATTTTCAATATAAGAACGAACTATCGCGGCAGTACCTTCGGGCCGCATAGCGTAAATGTCTTCTTTGTTATTAATAAGGAACATCTGTTTCTGGACTATTTCTGCAGTATCGCCTAAAGAACGGGTAAATAGGCTGGCATCTTCGATAATTGGCGTGCGAATTTCTTTAAAATTATATACAAAAAATACATCACGGCTTAATTGTTCAATTCTTTGCCAGTAAAAACATTCATCCGGCAGGATATCTTTAGTTCCGGCAACTTTTTTATACATTTTTGTTTTTTTATAAGGAGAGGAAAAATTATTTCATCAATTGTTTCATTTCTAAACCCGGTTTAAATATAACGGCTTTTCTAGGCGGGACTGGGACTACTTGCCCGGTGCGCGGGTTTCTGCCTGTACGGCTCTTTCTTTGCTTTATTTTAAAAACTCCAAAATTACGCAGCTCAATTTTCTCGCCGCGGACAAGTGCCTCAACAATACAATCAAAGGTTTTTTGCACCACTCTTTTTACATCTATCTGTTTTAAGTTCGTGTCGTCGGAAACTTTTAAAATAATGTCTTTTTTGGTCATTTTACCCCTCCTCTTGCAGCAAGTAAGACACCGACCCAATTCTATAAGGTCGGGGCCTATTTTGCAAAGCAAAACTTGATCCCGAGCAGCCCTGCTCTATCTCAACTGCGAGGGACAAATCTCTATCAATAATATCTGCAAGTATAATAACAACAAAAACTTACAGTGTCAAGGATTTTGTGATTGTTCCACTCTATAAGGTAAATTGTAACTCATACTGCGACAAATTTAAAGCTCTTTCCTGTTTTTTGTAAATTTTCTTGCGCCACTTGATTCGCTGTTTTATATCCCAAAATCTTCCTCGGGTAATTATTCATCCAA
>Ga0172375_10006697_pt1 | contig 16034 bp, 15 predicted proteins | sample LakKiv1m_FD_114537 | JGI IMG/M metagenome (GOLD analysis project Ga0172375, IMG submission 114537) | Freshwater microbial communities from Kabuno Bay, South-Kivu, Congo - kab_092012_11.1m | ecosystem: Environmental > Aquatic > Freshwater > Lake | place: Democratic Republic of the Congo...
AGAAGCTGCCTTTCCACTTCCCCGATCTCCATGCCATGCGCCGATTCTCGCACAAAGGCGAGAATCTCATTGACCAGCGAGAGTATCTTCGGTATTCCTCGTTCCATATCCGGTCCTCCCCAGCGGATACATCGTTCGCCAAACGCCATGTACCCCATGAGAGGACCGGAGACCACTCTTTTCTCGACGCTATCTCCGTATTTTCATTCGGAACACTTCTGACAAGAAATCGCGGCACCCTGCGGAATGTGAGACGCAGCATCCAGCATCACAACCCAAGAAATGAGGGTCGGTCTCAACGAAAGGCTTACCGGGACTAACTGATGGTCGGAGTTAGCCATCCGGCAAGCGATTCTGCCGGTTGTCGCTACACTCCAAACCAATGGCCCCACATCAGGTAATACAGGTAGGCGTTTAGGTCCTCCGTGGAATGATAAAGCCAGTAGAATGATCCCGACCAGTCCTCGTGCACAGTGTGCCCGTAAGCGTACAAAACCATATCAGATAGAAAAGGTTTTGGCGCTTCCAACGACAAAGCGCTGATGTCAAGCAAGAGCTCAGCGACGCGGTAGATGCTTGTAGCGCCGCTCGTATTGGGGTTTCCGCCAAAATAATGGTCATAGTCGCAAAGCAGGAACCCCCACGCAAGGAGCGTCCAATAGCCCCGGAGATACCCTTCGATCCCTTCCGGCCCTTCCGATCCGGCTTCGTAATTCGACGTTGCGTGGCTCCATGTCGTGTACCCAACCTGGTACTGTTGATATTGGCTTCTTACATAATCCAGTGTTTTGTCAGTCACATAATACTGCCATGGCCACAATACCTCCTTGATATACAAGGCTAGGGCATATTCAACCTCATCATACCACCACTTCTTGGCTATCTTGGCATAAACCTCATGGGCTACCTCCTGTACCACTAAATATCCTGCAAAGCACAACTCCTTGATCCACTCATCAGATGACAAGTCCAGTCCCAGCAAGTAATAACTATTCACGAACACGTAGCCCGCGTAGGTGTGGTAAATATGGACACCGTCCTCAAATCCGTAATAGAAACGAATATGTATCTTATCACTAGCATCCCACTTTCCATCGTCACCCCAGAGAACCGGTCCCCAAATGCGGTCCCATCCCATTCCGTAAACCGAGAACAGGTATGTCCAGTCCGGGATGTCCAGAAGGTAGAAACCGTAGGCATAATAATCTTCTTTGTCCCAGGTCCCGCTCCAGTCAAAGTGGATGAAGGCGTAATCAGTTTCCCAGATGACCTCGGAGCAGCATGCCTCTTCGACCGGACCGATTATGAGCGCAGCTACTACGGTCACCACAGCCATGACGACGCTCAGCCGCTCCAGCTTGCTTTTCATCGGGATTTACCCCCCTTCTGTTCGTTGCCACGGAATTTGGTCCTGTCAACCGTGCGCTACGTCCCGCGCACTATTCCCTACCCGGTATACCAACGGCCCCACATCAAATAATAGAGGTAAGCGTTCAGGTCAGCTGTGTCTTTCCACAGCCACGTATCGCCTTCGAAGTCCGCGTGAGCATGATGCCCGTAGGCGGCAAGAACAAGATCCGTCAAAGGCGTCTCGTCGTTCTGGGCAGTCCTGATGGCGAGCAACAGGTCGGCTACCCTATAAATGCTTGTGGCGCCGCTCGTGTTGGGGTTCCCACCAAAATAATGGTCATAGTCACATAGCATGAACCCCCATGCCAACAGCGTGTAGACCGCTTGACTATATTCCTCAGGGGTTACGTCCCAGTGACCGGGAACACCATTCCATACCCAATAATTCCGTTCTGCGAGATGCCATGTTGTATACGTCCCTTGCCCATGATAATACCGGTACAGGACCGCTACGGATTCCAACGAGACCTGGTTCTGTCCCCACGGCCAAAGGACGTAGGCAACATATTGAGCCAAGGAATATTCGACCTCGTTATACATGCTACTCGGTCCGGTGATCTTGTAATACACCTCATGGGCAATTTCCTTCGCCACCAATCGTCCGGTGGTGCACAGCTGGTCCACCCAGCCCCCATTGACCAGATCCAGTTCGGCGAAATAATAAGCATTCAGATACACATTGCCTTCGTGGATGTGGTAAGACAGAAGACCGTCGTCATACCCATAATATAAATTAATATGCACCTTGTCGCTATTGTCCCAGACCCCGTCAGTTCCCCACAACACAGGTCCCCAGGTGTGGTCCCAGCCCATCCCGTACACCGAGAAGAGGTAGGCCCAGTCCGGGATGTCCAGAAGGTAGAAGCCATAGGCGTAGTAATCTTCTTTGTCCCATGTCCCGCTCCAGTCGAAGTGAATGAAGGCAAAATCGGTTTCCCAGATGACCTCTTCGCAGCGTGCGTCCCGCGCGGGCCCGATTACGAGCGCAGCTACAACGGTCGCCATAGCCATGATGACGCTCAGCCGCTCCAGCCGTTTTTTCATCGTGATTTGCCCCCCTTCTGTTCGTGGCCAGGCCGAATTTGGTCTTGTCAACCGGGCGCTATGTCCGGCACTTAACCTTTTCAGACAGAAAACCCACTTCATTCTGTCGAAGTTGAACCGCTATGTCAATAAGAAATATCAACTGACTGTTCCGCAAAGTGTCTAGAAGTAAAAAAAGGGTGCACCAGAGCCCTTACAGAATTTCGGTCCGATTTCGATGTCGAAAGAGACAGGAAGGTCAGCCTACGTTCGGGTGGGGCGGGCAGGAGAAAGTGTCTCAGAATTCAGAGGTTCGGAAAAGTGGTGCCACGACCACTATGTCAGAGCGGTGATGAACTACAAGACCGCGTTCATGCCGGCATTGCGTGATGGACGAAAAGCTGCTGTAGGGGCGGGGCTTGTCCCCGCCCGTTGTCGCAAAATTGCCTCGCCGGGCGGGGACAAGCCCCGCCCCTACCGGACATCGTGCTACGGTCTTGGCCCTTCTGGAAGTTCTGACACAGTTTCGGATGCCCGCCCCACCAAAACCTCCTCCACTGGAAGCCCGCCGTGTACCTATTGTTCCTGGTCGCCTTCTCTGACTTCGTATTCTCGATAAAAACGCACGAAATAGTCTATCCCGGACCATATTGTGAGTGCCAGAGCCACATACAACAGAACCGTTCCTATCAGGTGAAAATTGACGGGGATGATCAAATCGTATTCGTAGTGCAAGATGAGAGGGACAATTGCCCCAAACTGGAAGACTGCCTTGAGCTTGCCCGCGGGGCTGGGCTTCAGGGTCGTGTCCCATGTTTTCGTGGTGGCCCTCAATGCGCTGACAGCTACCTCGCGGGAAATTATGAGCATGACTATCCACGCGGAGACTCTGCCTAAAGCAATGAGCATTATCAAAGAAGACGCCACGAGAACCTTGTCGGCGATGGGGTCCAGAAACCGGCCGAAGGAGGATTCCACCTGGAAGCGCCTGGCAATGAAGCCGTCGAAGAAATCGGTCAAGGAGGCTATCAGGAAGAGGAGCGCCGCAAGGGCAGAGGGTAATTTCCCCGGGAAAAAAAGCAGAATGACGATGGGCGGCACAAGCACAAGCCTGCCAAGGGTCAAGAAGTTAGGAATATGCCTCGTCATAGTGGCCAACCCTGCTTGTCAGCTCCCCGCAACACGGAGCGAGGGATCCTGCTTGAATTCATTGTAATAACGGATTACCTTTTTCACGTAGTTCATCGTCTCGCGGTAAGGAGGGATTCCTGCGTATTTCTGGACTGTCCCTGGACCGGCGTTATACGCGGCCAGAGCGAGCCGGAGATCTCCGTAGGATGCCATCAGCCCTTTGATGTACTTTACTCCGCCCACGATGTTCTCCCTCGGGTCAAAGGGCCGGCTCACATTCAGATCCTTTGCGGTAGAGGGCATCAGCTGCATAAGCCCCTGTGCGCCCTTGGGAGAGACAGCGTCGGAGTTGCAATTGGACTCAGCTTTGATAATGGCTTTGACCAGGCCCGCATCTATATCGAACTTGTCCGCGATTTCCGTGACTATCTCGTCAATGCTCTTGGGTTTGCCCCTCTCTGCGAACCGAATCACCGGTTCGTAGCCCGATTCGGTCATGTGGAACATCCAGCCGTTGCCGGAGGGCCTGTTCGTGAACTCCTTGCGGCCGTCCTGATGAATCCGGACGAAGATGTCGGCCCAGGATTCGGGCGTCGTTCCCGGAACCGTAAAAGCTGCGGTCAATATTGCCAGTGCAATCAGTATGCGCAGTACCATGATTCTCCTTGGTCACCTGTTAGCGAAGACTCGACTGTCCGAAAGCGAATTCTCGTCACCTTGGCGGAGAGGCCCCTGAGGCGGCTTCCCACGGATAGACCCCACTAAGGAGCCTCTCCACGGGCAGCAGTACCTCGAAGCTGGAGCCTTTGCCGGGCTCTGAAGTCACATCTATGGCTCCTCTGTGTTCTTCCACCACGAGATGAACCTTGCTCAAACCCATGCCCGCACCAGAGGTCTTGGCTGTAAAGAACGGATTGAATATCTCGTTCAAATCTTCTCCGGGAATTCCAATGCCAGTATCAACGACGGCCACTGATACGGCCGACTTGCGATTCCCCAGGATGACCTTCAGCCGGCCTCCGCGAGGCATGGCTTCATATGCATTGAGGATCAGGTTGTAGAAAACTTCTTCCAAGGCCGCACTGTCCCCGCTGACGTGCGGCAAGTCCCTGGGCACCTCCATGTTGAAGATAACCGACTCCGCCTGACGGGGCGGCAACTTCTCGATCACCCGGTCCCTGCACTTCTCGATCAGGGCCGGAAGATCAGTCTTGACGAACCGGAAAGCATGGAACTTCGAGAACCGCACGTATTCCTCGATGGTCTGAACCATTCTTTCCAGCCGTGCCACATCGTCCAGGATGATCCTGGTGTATTCCACGCAGGTGGGATTTTCGGACGTAAGCTTTGCCAGTCTCAGGCTGAACCCGCCCAGCGACGTGAGACAATTCCTTACCTCGTGGGCTACCCCTTCCACCACTTTGCCCAGCGACGCGAGCTTCTCGGATTGTTTCAGTCGTCTTTCAACCTCATGGAGGCGGGTCAGGTCGGCCACCACGATCACGATGCCCCGAACCCGTCTGTTTTCTTTGATCACCGAGGTGGACAAGTAACCGGGAAAAGTCCCTTTGTCCTTTTTCCTGAAATGGAACTCTCCCTCCACCTTGCCCAACCGTATGGTTTCCCTCACCAGATCGCGGTAAAGGAGTGTGCCGGCTTCTCCGCGGATGAGGAAATGGACGTCCTTGTCGCGAAGCTCTTCCCTTGAATAGCCCCACAGATCGGAAGCCGCGCGGTTTATGAACTGAATCCGTCCTGTTGGATCAGTCGTGATGAGGGCTTCATTGATTATTGTTGTAAGTTCGGCGAGGTATCTCTCTTTTCGGCGAACCTGATCCCGCAACCGCTGGGTTTCTTCGCCCGCGCGGCGGGTCTCGAGGAGCTTCTGCGCAAGCATCACCACGTCCGGTGTGCCAAAGGGCTTGTTCAGGTAATCGTCGGCGCCAAGTTTCATGGCTCTCACAGCGGTTTTTTCGCTGCCGGCTCCCGTCATTACCACCACCAGGGTCCTGTTGGACCTTTCCTTGATGAAGCGGAGGACTTCCATTCCATCCACTTTTGGCATCTGGATGTCAATGAAAGCTATGTCCGGGTTTTCCTTGAGGAATAAGCTCTTGGACTCCGCACCGTCAAAAGCCTGCACAACCTCGAAACCGTGTTCCTCGAACACGTCCCTGAGAATGTTGTTCAGGATCTCGGAATCGTCCGCTATGAGAATCTTTGGGGTCTCCAACTTTGCGGTCACGGCCATCACCCCTTTTCGTTGACGAACTTCCGACGGCACTCCTCAGAACAGAAATAAACAAAGCCACCTTTCGAGAAGGCTGACAAGCTGCCATGAATGGGCACGAAAACCCCGCAGACAGGATCCCTGACCATATCGCTCGTTGTCTCCTGGTCCCGAGGTGCGACAGCTTCCCGCGGCCTCGAAGAGGGCACAAGCATCCGGCGCACAAGCGAGACGCATTTCACTCCGACGTAAACCAGCAAAACAAACAGGAGAAATCTCAGGAGCATCTCAGGTCTCCGCTTGGACCGATTCGTCCAAGGGCACGATTTGCGCGGTTTCTTCCCGGGTAATCCGCCGCAAGAGAGCCTCTACGGTGCACTTCAGGACCGGGTGATAAACCTCGGCCGCGATCTCGGCCAAGGGAACCAGCACAAAACCTCGGTGGTGCATACGCGGGTGAGGGATCTCCAAATGGTCCGTACGGACCTGCTCTTCGGCGTAGAGGAGCAAATCCAGATCTATCGTCCTGGACTCGTCGCTCCGGTGATCCGGTGACTTTCCGAGCCTTCCCTCAATTTCACGCATTGCCGCTGCGAGCTCGGTCGGATTCAGGGACGTCTCCAGCTGGATGACAGCGTTGAGAAATCTCTTGCCTCCGTCAGTCAGGCCCACGGGGTCGGTTTCGTAGAGCCTCGAGCATCTTTCAACCGTCGTGGCCGGAAGTCCGCGCAGGGATTCCACGGCCGCGAGGAAAGTCTTTTGTCGGTCTCCCATGTTGGAGCCGAACCCGATGTAAACAGTGGCACTCATGGTTCAGCGTGCGCCGTCCTGTTGATCAGCGACCCTATTCCTTCAATGCGGACCTCGACTGTGTCGCCCGGGCCCATGGGGCCTATTCCCGCCGGTGTCCCCGTGGCGATAACGTCGCCCGGGTACAGGGTCATTACTCCCGAGATAAACTCTACGAGTCGCTTCGGATCAAAGATCAGGTTGGATGTCCTGGATCGCTGCTTGAGTTCTCCGTTGAGGAAAAGCTCTATTTTGAGATCCGAGGTGTCCAGTTCGGTCTCGATCCAAGGTCCTATGGGGCAGAAAGTGTCGAAACCCTTGCTCCGGGTCCACTGTCCGTCCTTGGTTTGAAGATCCCGTGCAGTGACGTCGTTGAGGCAGGCGTAACCGAGAATGTAATCAGTCGCCTGGCCGTAGTTGACCCGGTGAGCAGTTCTGCCTATTACGATTGCAAGCTCGGCCTCGTAATCCACCCGAGCGCTCTGGGGAGGCAGCACAATAGTGTCACCCGGACCGATGACGCTTGAAGAGGGCTTCATGAACAGCAACGGCTCGCAGGGGAGTTGGAGCTTCAGTTCCTCGGCATGGTCCCGGTAATTGAGCCCGACCGCGACGATCTTGGTCGGCTCGGAGGGGGCCAGCAACCGGACATCTTCCAGAGGCAACTCCCTTGGTGCAGCCCCGCCTTCATCCGAGCGTACCGTCTTCCCGGCTATGCGGCCCGTAAATAATTGTCCGTTTGCCTCGAATCTTGCCAGTCTCATCGTTGCACCTTCAAGCCTAACACATCCTGCATATCATAGATTCCTGCGGGCTTTGAGAACAGCCAGACGGCGGCCTGAACCGCACCTCCTGCAAGAGCGTCTCTGCTGTGGGCCCTGTGGATCAACTCGATCCGCTCGCCTCTGGTCACGAAGGTCACCGTATGCTCGCCCACTATGTCACCGCCCCTGACGGCGAGTACGCCTATTTCACCGGGTTTTCGTTCGCCCACTTGCCCCTGCCTGCCGTATACGGCGTCCTCGGAGAGCTTCCTTCCGAGCGCGTCGGCTATCACTTCGGCCAGCTTAATGGCTGTACCGCTGGGTGCGTCTTTCTTCATCCTGTGGTGGGCTTCCACTATCTCCACGTCGTAGCTTTCCCCCAGTGCCGCGGCCACCTGACCCGCGATGCTGAAAAGCAGATTCACACCCCTGCTCATGTTGGGTGCTATCAGGCATCTCGTGGAAGCACCGATCTTCACGATCTCCTGCTTCTGATCTTCGGAAAATCCGGTGGTCCCGACGACGATGGCCTTACCCGCCGCCGCGGCAGCCTTAGTGTTGGCAACCGAGGCAGACGGCGAAGAGAAATCCACAAGAACGTCGCAATCCTTGAGGATCTCTTCCACATTATCCGAAATAGGAACGCCTATGTGACCGATCCCCGCGTTTTCTCCCGCGTCCTTGCCCACTAGGGGATTGCCCTTAGCCTCCAGAGCCCCCGAGATCTCTACTTCGGTGTGCTCGTGAGCCAGAGCGAGGATCCTCTTGCCCATTCTGCCGCCGGCGCCGCTTACAGCTAGTTTCATTGCTCGATCACACTCCTATATGAGCTCGTATTTCCGGAGCACTACCCGGAGCTTCTCCAGATTGGCCGGGGCCATGGGGCAGAGCGGAAGCCTGTACTCGGGAACTATGACGCCCATGAGACCGAGAGCGGCTTTCGCAGGGATGGGATTGGTCTCTATGAACATCGCCTGACACAGCTCGTACAGGTCGAAGTGCATCGCTCGAGCCTTTGCCGTGTCGCCGGCGAGCATGCTGTTGACCATAGTGGACATCCTTGCGGGAGCAACGTTGCTAACCACCGATATGACACCCTTCCCGCCGAGAGCCATTAGCGGAAACGTCATCTGATCATCGCCGGAGAGCACGTCAAAATCGGGCCCACACAGCCTGATGACCTCGCTCATCTGGAGAATGGATCCGGACGCCTCTTTTATTCCAACGATGTTCGGGATCATTGAAAGCCGCTGTACCGTAGCGTTCTCTATATTTATGGCGGTCCTGCCCTGGATGTTGTAGAGCAGCATGGGGATGTCCGCGGCTTCCGCAACGGCCTTGAAGTGCTGATAGAGGCCTTCCTGGGTCGGTTTGTTGTAATAGGGCGACACCAGAAGCGCAGCGTCGGCCCCGACTTTTTTCGCATGGCGCGTCAAAGCCACGGCCTCCGAAGTGCTGTTGGAACCCGTGCCTGCGATCACCTTGACCTGTCCGGCCACTTCCTTGACTGTGAACTCGATGACCTGGTTGTGTTCTTCGTGGCTCAGGGTAGGGGACTCGCCGGTCGTACCGCACGGAACGAATCCGCTGACCCCGCCTTCGATCCCGGCCCGGATGAGCTTGCTCAGAGCCTTCTCATCCACTCGGCCGTCCCTGAACGGAGTTACTATGGCGGTAAAGGTTCCTGAAAACATCCTCTCCTCCTCTATTTTGATTGGAGAAGACCGGGAGGGATCTGTTCACCACGAACAAGATCCTTGTAAGTTTCCCGGTCGCGAATCACGTAATAATAGTCGCCGTCAACGAGAACCTCCGCAGCCCGCGGGCGGGAGTTGTAATTGGACGACATGGAGAACCCGTAGGCTCCGGCGCTCATAAGGGCAAGAATATCGCCGGCTGCCACCGCCTCCATGTCTCTACCCTTGGCGAGGAAGTCCGCGGACTCGCAAATGGGCCCGACAACATCGGCGATCACCCTGGCGTCCTTCGATCCGTTTGCCTTAGATCGGTTCACCTTCCACACCGAGTGGTAAGCATTGTAGAGACTCGGTCGGACGAGATCGTTCATGGCCGCATCCACAATTATGAAGCGCTTTTCCGGTCCTTCCTTCTGGTAAAGGACCCTTGTGAGCACTATGCCCGCATTGCCCACAAGGACCCGGCCGGGCTCAAGGATTAGCTTCACTTTCATGTCCTCGATCTTGCCCACGATGGCCTTCCCATAATCCGCGGGCGGCGGAGGCTGCTCATCGTCGTAGGGAATCCCAAGCCCGCCGCCAATGTCCAGATAGCGGACTTCTACCCCTTCGGACCGGAGCCGGTCAACAAGCTTCCTCAACCTATCAAGGGCTTCCATGAAGGGAGAGAGTTCGGTTAACTGGCTGCCGATATGGCAATCAACGCCGACGGGTTCTATGCCTTTCATCTCACGAGCTTTGCGATAGAGCTTCACCGAGCGCTGGACGTCTATGCCGAACTTATTTTTTTTCAGCCCCGTAGAAATGTACGGGTGTGTAAGGGGGTCTACATCCGGGTTTACTCGGAGCGCTATGCGGGCCTTCTTGCCCAGGGCTTGGGCCCTGTGATCCAGAAGTAGCAGCTCCTCTTCGGATTCCACATTGAACATGAGGATACCAGCGCTCAAGGCCTCGTCCATCTCAGAGGGCTTCTTGCCCACTCCGGAATAGACGATGCGGCCCGGATCAATCCCCGCGCTGAGGGCCCGGTAAAGCTCGCCGCCGGATACGATATCCGCTCCTGCTCCCAGATTGGCGAAGAGCCTTAGAATGGCCAAGTTGGAACACGCCTTCATGGAATAGCAGACCAGGTAATCCACGGAACCAAAGGGGGCTTCAAAGATCCTAAAGTGCCTTTCAAGGGTCTCACGGCTGTACACGAACACCGGTGTCCCCACCTGGTCGCAGATATGCTCAAGCGGCACGTTTTCGCAGTATAAGTGATCGTTTACATAATGAAAATGGTGCATAGGTACCTTGTCATGGTGAATATTTTACGGCCTCCGAACCGGCGCGGGCCGATTCGTCTTCGGTCCGATCCTTCGGGAACGCCGTAACCGCGTAGCGATAAGATCTGCCCGCGACTACCCTCTTGTCCACGAACCACGGCTTTGGGAGAGGTTCCGAGTTGATCTTCTCGAATACCTTACCAGTTTCGGAGCGATATATGTTGTAACGAGTATCTTTCTTCTCGATCTTCACCGGGTCCCAGTACACGCGTATTCCTTCGCGGGTGGCGGCCGTGTTCACATTCTCGGGCGGACTCCACAGCACAGCGGGAACTTCCGCCCTCACCGACTGGGAAGGGTTGGACTCGAGAGAAATGCCCCGGTTCATCTTCAGCGAGCGGACTTGATAGTAGTACGACTTATCCCTCTGCACGTCCTTGTCCAGGAAAGTAGTCTCGCCCGAAGTCGTGCCGCCGACGGATTTCATTTCGTCCGGTTTGTAGCTGGTCCCTCGGTAGAGCCTGTAATTCTCGATTCCCGACGCTCTCGGAGGACCTTCCCACTCGAGCAAGACACCCTTGGGATCGACCCGAACCCGAAGACCGGCCGGCGGTGGAGGCGGTTCTTCGAAGACCACCGGCACTTCCGCGCTGATTTTGGCCTCCCGGCCTTTGAGGTTGTACGCGCTCACCGAATAGGAATATGTAGAGCCGGGACGTACTGTTTTGTCGGTGTACACGACCTCTCCCTTTTCGATCACGGCATCCACGGGTTTCTGAAAGTCCACGTTAGCGTGGGGTTTCCTCTTTTCTTCGCACGTTTCGCATTCTTCGCCGATCTTCTCGGCCCTACGGTAGACCTTGAATCCTGAGATGTCGTCCAACGGCGAACCGTCCGTGTTAAAGGCCGGGACACCCCATTTCAAGACAACACGGTCAGGAAACGCATAGGCCGTCACCAGCCCCACCTCGCCGGGAATGGTCGCTGTCGCGGGCCGAGGGTTGGTCTTGAATCCACAACCAGCTATCAAGCATGAGACAATGAGAATCCAAACGCCACAGCACGGATTCCTCAACCTTGCCTCTTTCTCCCGGTGCCGCGTGGCCGGGAAGTGCTCTGCCCGCCCTGTTCCCTGATGAACCCTCGCGCCACGCGGATCTGTTCCCGGACTCTTTCCCGGGCCGTACCACCCGGATGGTTACGGGCTTCGCACATGTCGTCGGGAGTAGGGATTGCGCCGGTGGCCTCGCCCTTTCCGCGCCCCTGAGCCTGCTCTCGGATCATCGCCCCTATTCTTGCATGGGCCTCCCGGAAAGGAACGCCTTCCCGGACCAGGCCGTCCGCCAGGTCCGTGGCCGCTAGAGAAGGATCCGAAGCGGCCTCCAGCATCTTTACGTCATTGAACCGTATTCCAGGCAGAAGTCCCGACATTATCCCGAGACATCCCCTCAAAGTGTCAACCGCATCGAAAACCGGTTCCTTATCCTCCTGGAGATCCTTGTTGTACGTCAGAGGCAATGCCTTCATGGTCGTCAGCATCGCGATCAGATCGCCATAGACTCGGCCTGTCTTTCCTCTGACAAGTTCGCACGCGTCCGGGTTCTTCTTCTGGGGCATTATGCTGGAACCTGAACAGAACTCGTCAGGTAAAGTGCAGAACCCGAACTCGGATGAGGACCATAATATGAGTTCTTCCGACAGCCGGGAAAGATGCATCATGGTCATCGAAGCACAGAAGATGAATTCTACGGCGAAGTCCCTGTCAGAGACCGCGTCCATGGAGTTCGCAGTGAGCGCCGGGAATCCGAGCTCCCGTGCCACGGCCTCACGATCCACCGGGAATGTGGTCCCGGCCAGCGCAGCTGACCCCAAGGGCATTTCCCCGGCCCGGACGTTACAGTCCCGGAAACGGTCCCAGTCCCGCCGGAACATCTGAAAATAGGCCATGAGATGATGCGCCAGACGTACCGGTTGAGCCCGTTGGAGATGAGTGAAACCGGGCATTATGATGTCCACGCTTTCTTCGGCCTTGTCCACCAAGGCCAACATCACGGAACCGAGGTCGCCCATTACAAGACGGCACTGGTTCCTCAAATAGAGACGCAGATCCAGAGCCACCTGATCGTTGCGGCTCCTCGCGGTGTGAAGCTTCCCCGCGACCTCGCCGATGCGTTCTCTGAGGGCTGCCTCTATGTTGATGTGGACGTCCTCCAACTCTTCCTTGAACTGCAGCTTTCCATCCCGGACATCGCGTAGAACCGCTTTCAGGCCCTTCTCGATTGCAGCCGCGTCCTTCGGTTCGATTATGCCTTGCGATCCAAGCATACGGACATGGGCAATGCTGCCCGTGACATCCTCGGCAGCGAGCCGCTTGTCGAATGAAATCGAGGCGTTGAAGCGTGCAAACAAAGGGTCCATCGCAGTCGCGAATCGTCCCTTGCGGATTCCCGAGGATTCGCCCTGCCGTGTGGACGCCTTCTCTTTCTTAGTAGTGGGTTTCATGAATTCCGTAACCCATCTTTAGACGCTGGAGATTGCTTCGTCGCTCCGCTCCTCGCAACGACATGCTCCGGACCTGTCGTTGCGAGCGAAGCGAAGCAATCTCATTGGGCGAGAATACGAGGGCACATTTCCTCAGCAAAGTATTTGGCACTCGGCACTAAATTCTCCGGGTTTGCCAAGTTATCTCGATCCGTCAGCGATTCTTCCGCTCCATTAGAGAGCGTATTCTCAACCGCAATGCGTTGAGCCGAATAAAGCCCTCCGCATCAGCCTGGGAGTAAACCTGGTCCTCCTCAAACGTGGCGAAGCGTTCATCGTAGAGCGATCTCTCCGACCTCCGGCCCACCACGGTTACCGATCCTTTGTAAAGCCTGAGCCTCACATCGCCGGAGACTTCTTTGGCTGCTTCGTCTATGGCTGCCTGCAGCATTTGCCTCTCAGGCGCAAACCAATACCCGTAGTAAACGAGAGAAGCGTAACGCGGAATCCACTCATCCTTGAGATGTACAACCTCGCGGTCCAGGGTTATGGATTCCAGGGCCCGCCTTGCAGCGTGGATCACCGTACCGCCCGGTGTCTCGTAAACGCCGCGGCACTTCATTCCCACGTAACGATTTTCCACCATGTCCACTCTGCCAACGCCGTGCCGGCCGGCAACCTCGTTAAGGTGCGCCAGCAGGGTCGCAGGGGACAACGGGCGGCCGTCCACGGCTACAGGATCACCGGCCTTGAAGCTGATGACTATCTCCTCTGGGGTATTGGGCGCGTCCCTCGGATCCGTGGTAAAGACGAACATATCTCTCGGGGGCTCGGCCCAGGGGTCTTCGAGAATCCCGCCCTCGAAGCTCAGATGAAGCAGATTCCGGTCCATGCTGTAAGGCTTCTCCGCCGTGGAAGTGACTGGAATTCCCTTTTCCTGGGCATAGGCGATGAGGTCCGAGCGGGAACGCATGTCCCAGACACGCCAGGGGGCGATCACCGTGATGCTTGGATTGATGGTTAGGTATGCCAGTTCAAACCGCACCTGATCGTTGCCTTTTCCCGTTGCGCCGTGGCTTACCGCATCGGCCCCTTCCAATTGAGCGACATCCATCTGAGCCTTGGCAATGCACGGACGAGCTATCGAGGTTCCGAGCAGATAACAACCCTCGTAGACCGCATTTGCCCGAAAGATCGGAAACACGAAATCTCGGACGAACTCCTCCTTCAGATCCACTATATGAACCGACGAAGCGCCGGTGGCCTTGGCTTTCTCAATGACCGGGTCCAATTCCTCGCCCTGACCCAGGTCCGCCGAAAAAGCCGCAACCGGGCACTGGTAAGTCTCGACGAGCCATTTCAGTATTACGGAGGTATCCAGCCCTCCCGAATACGCCAGGACTATCTTGTTGACCTTCTTGTCCTTCACGGAACCTCCTCGTCGCATCAATACTTGAGCAGCATCTCAAGGATAGCTTTCTGCACGTGCAGCCGGTTCTCGGCCTGATCCCAAATCAGGGAGCGGTCCGACTCCATAACGTCGTCGGTGATCTCTTCGCCTCTGTGGGCCGGAAGACAGTGCAGGACATAAATGGGTTTGCCGGCATGATTTAGCAATGCCTCGTTCACCTGATAGTTTCGGAATATGTTCTTCCTGACTTCGATCTCGTCTTCCTGGCCCATGGACGCCCACACGTCCGTGGAAACCACGTCAGCCCCGCGGATGGCCTCAACCGGGTCCCGTGTCAATACCACGTTGTGGTTGTCGGAATTCACCGTGGGGTCGTATCCCTCCGGGCAGGCCAGCGCAAGCCGAAAACCAAGAATGCGGGCAGCACCGATCCACGAGTTGGCAACGTTGTTCCCGTCGCCGACCCATGCGGCGTTCATCTTGGTGATGTCCAGGCCTGCTTCCTTCAGAGTTTGAAGGTCACCCAGCACCTGACATGGATGCTGGAGATCCGACAGCCCGTTGATCACCGGCACCGTGGCCCACCGGGAAAATTCCTCCAGCACGACGTGGCCGAAGGTCCGGATCACTATGGCGTCCAGGTACCGGGACAGCACCCTGGCAGTGTCCCGGATGGGTTCGCCGCGGCCGATCTGTATGTCGCGCGCGTTGAGAAAGATCGCGTGCCCGCCGAGCTGATAAACGGCCACGTCAAAAGAAACCCTGGTTCTCGTCGAGGGCTTCTCGAAGATCATGCCCACGCTGCGTCCCTCGAGGGGGCGTGGCAAACCTGTCCCGGCAATCCCCTTTTTGATCTCGACGGCCCGGTCAATAAGGTGCAGGACTTCGTCCCTCGAATAGTCGTCCAGACTGATAAAATGCCTTACAGCCTTCACTCTCAACTACTCCCGGCCCTGGTCAGAACCTGATCCAGAGCGACAACCATCCGGTCAATCTCCCTCTCGGTCACCACAAGAGGCGGCAGGAACCTCAACACCGTTTCGGATGTACAGTTGACTAAAACCCCAGCCTCCCTCAGCCGCACTGTAAGCTCCGCTCCAGCAACGGTCAACTCCAGGGCCTGGATCAACCCGGGACCTCGAACCTCCTTCACTAGAGCGTGCCTTGAGGCGAGATCCTCCAGCTTTGAGCGCAGATAGCGGCCCCTGGATGTTACGCCTTCCAGAAACCCGGGGGACAGTATCTCCTTGATCGCGAACAATCCAGCCGCAGAAGCGAGGGGATTGCCGCCGAACGTAGATGCGTGATTACCCGGCTCGAACGCTTCAGCCACCCTGTCCGTCGCAAGCAACGCGCCCATGGCGACCCCCCCGGCAATACCCTTGGCCATGGTCATCACGTCAGGAACTACGCCGTAGTGCTCGTGAGCGAACAACTTGCCCGTACGGCCCATGCCGGTCTGAACTTCGTCCAGGATGAGCAGACACCCTGTCGCGTCGCAGAGTTCCCTGACTCCGGGCAGGTAATCCTCTGGAGGGACACGCACACCGCCCTCGCCCTGGATGGGTTCGAGGAGCACAGCGGCGGTGGTGTTCGTGACGGCAGCCTTCAGGGCCGCCAAGTCGCCGAAGGGAACGTGAGAAAACCCCTGCACGGTCGGCTCGAAGCCATTTCGGTACTTGGTCTGGCCCGTGGCGGCCAGAGTCGCGAGCGTCCTCCCGTGGAAGGAATTTTCCGCGGTCACCACGTGAAAACGATCATGCTCACCACGGTTGTGGAAGAACTTCCTTGCAAGCTTTATGGCCCCTTCGTTGGCCTCGGCCCCGGAGG
>Ga0172375_10006698_pt1 | contig 16033 bp, 11 predicted proteins | sample LakKiv1m_FD_114537 | JGI IMG/M metagenome (GOLD analysis project Ga0172375, IMG submission 114537) | Freshwater microbial communities from Kabuno Bay, South-Kivu, Congo - kab_092012_11.1m | ecosystem: Environmental > Aquatic > Freshwater > Lake | place: Democratic Republic of the Congo...
ATATTTCGCCGACAAGAGGTTCTCCGTTCTATGAAATCTAACCTCGCACTAGTATTATCCGGCGGCTTTGTCAAAGGCGTTGCTCACATCAGCATTGCCGAAGAAATGTATAACAAGGGATATATCCCTGGTGTTTTTGTCGGGACCTCTATTGGTGCGGTATTTTCTGTTCTTCTCGGCCTATATGATGACCCAAAGATAGTAAAACAAATAACTCAGAAATTCATAAAAAGCCATATCTGGCCGCAGTTGATCTCGATAGATATATTCTCAAAAGCGGGACTGTTTGAATCAAAAGAAGCGGTTAAGTTGATAGCAAAGGAAGCAGGATTTGAGGGAAAGACGTTTGCAGATCTTAAGAAGCCGGTATATGTGACGGCGACGGATCTCAATACAGGGAGATTGGCGGTGTTCGGTGAAAGCGTCGAACGGCTGCGCGACTGGGATCGTTATACGCCGGGCGGTTGCGGCCGAACAACGTATGACGATAGACGTTTCGAGCCGCGCAACCGCAACCAAGTGACAAACATCACAAGCCTTACAGAAGCTCTGGAAGCCTCGATCAGTTTTCCAGTCATATTCAAACCAAAAAAAATGAGGATTAACGGGAGGTTAGCAGCTCTCGCTGATGGCGGCATCCGTGAAAACTGCCCGATCTCGGTTGCGGCAAAGATACCCGGAGTTAAAAGGGTAATAGCCTGTGATCTCGGCTACTGCGGACAATCAAAAGGCGACTTTAACAGAAAAAACGCGCTGGATGTGTTTATGCAATGCCTTGATCTTACGACTTCGTTCTCCCAGATAAACCGGTATATCAACGATGAAGTATTTATTAAGAACAAAATAGCGGTCAGGATAATCAATCCCGGCATATTCGATGTGCTGCCGTTTGATTTTAAAGAGATCCCATCGATTATTAATAGAGCTTCGAGGACAGCTGCAAACATCTTTGGCAGGTTCAAAACACCGGATTCTTTCTTCCGTTTTTGGAAATCCGATCCGTTCAGAAAAGAATATATGACTGTTGAACATATAGGGAGGAATAAATCTAACGCTTATGAAATGATAGACTTTTCATGAGCGAATGCGCCTGCCCTGCCTGCCGCCGAAGTCCCGATCCGTTCGGGACGAAGGAGGGTTTGAGATGATCGAGTGCTATATTGGGTATTTGAAAGGAGGAAACAGATGAACAACGATAAAATGGCGGTATTTAAGGGGAAAACGATAAGAAGGGCAATTCATAATGATGAATGGTGGTTTGCAATAGTTGATGTTGTTGAAGCGCTGACAGATTCTGCCCAACCTGACGGGTATTTAAAGGATATGCGGAGGCGTGATCCCGAGTTGTCCAAAGGGTGGGGGCAAATTGCCACCCCCCTTTCGATCCAAACTGAAGGGGGAAAGTGGTGACCTTCTGATGGAATATCTGATGATCTGCCTGGCCGCGTTCTTCACTTCCTTCATAACACTGTACTCCGGTTTCGGCCTCGGGACTGTCCTGATGCCCGTGCTTGCCGTCTTTTTCCCCGTTCAGGCAGCCGTTGCCTCAACTGCTGTGGTGCATCTTGCCAATAACATCTTCAAGGTCTTCCTGGTCGGCAGGCATGTCAACCGGCAGGCGCTGTTAAGGTTCACGGCGCCCGCATTCTTTTCAGCTCTGATAGGAGCTTCACTGCTCACTTATGCTTCAATGCTGCCTGTCATTGCATCCTACCAACTTGGAGGCAGTGTAAGGGAGATCACAACCGTCAAGCTCGCCATCGGCACCCTCATAGTGTTCTTTGCTCTGCTGGAGCTCGTGCCTTTTTTTTCATCATTGTCGATTGACAGGAAATATCTGCCCCTGGGCGGGGCGCTTTCAGGTTTCTTCGGCGGGCTTTCCGGAAATCAGGGCGCTTTCAGGTCGATGTTCCTTATCAAGGCGGGCCTGAGCAAAGAAGAGTTTGTGGGGACGAACGTTGTGTCGGCGGTCATTGTGGATACCGGAAGATTGTTCGTTTACGGGGCCGGGTTCTATTCTGCGAGCTTCGCGCACGCCTCAAAAATGCCGCTGCTGATAACTTTGGCGACCCTGTCCGCCTTTGCAGGGGCCTTCATCGGCAAAAGATACCTGAAAAAGGTCACTGTCGGCACGATACAGAACATCGTCGGCGCAACACTTCTGCTGCTGGGCTTTGCCCTTGCGGCAGGGGTAATATAATTTGTGTTATAATGTATCCAGTGGGAAGACCCCACACAAACAAACCCCTTTATAAAGGCACTTGAGGGATACTTTGCGCTTTTATTCGGGAAAAATAGAAAGGACGGAACGCACATGGCTTCAAAAAAAAGCTCGGGGTCCAAAAAGTTCGTTTACTTCTTCGGAGGAGGAAAAGCCGACGGCAACGAAAAGATGAAGAACCTTCTCGGCGGGAAAGGAGCGAACCTGGCGGAAATGGCGGGCCATCCCAAACTGAAGCTCCCTGTGCCTCCCGGTTTCACGATCACGACCGATGTCTGCACCTATTACTACGAGAACCGCAAAAAGTACCCCAAAGAGCTGGAAAAACAGGTAAAGGCCGCTATTGAAAAAATAGAAAAGATAATGGGCAAGAAATTCGGGGATACAGAGAACCCTCTTCTTGTTTCCGTAAGGTCGGGCGCGAGAAAATCGATGCCGGGCATGATGGAGACGGTCCTGAACGTCGGGCTCACGTCAAAAACAATACCCGGCCTCATCAGGCAGACCGGCGGGAATGAAAGGTTCGTTTACGACGCCTACAGGCGGCTGATCATGATGTACAGCGATGTTGTCATGGAAAAAGCCGCAGGCATCGAACCGAAAGACGATATGGGCATCAGGAAGCAGCTGGACCACATGATGGACAAGGTAAAGACGCAGAACGGCTATAAGAGCGATACCGACCTGACGGCAAACGATCTGAAAAAGCTCTGCGAATCCTTCAAGAAAAGAGTTAAAGAGGTCCTCGGAAAAGACTTCCCTGACGACCACATGGAGCAGCTGTGGGGAGGCGTTGGAGCGGTATTTTCTTCGTGGAACGGCAAAAGGGCCATTTCTTACAGAAGGATAGAGAACATTCCCGATGAATGGGGAACAGCCGTTAACGTACAGACGATGGTGTTCGGCAACATGGGCAATGATTGCGCCACCGGCGTAGCTTTCACAAGGAACCCCGGCAACGGCGACGCTCATTTTTACGGGGAATATCTGATCAACGCGCAGGGCGAGGACGTGGTCGCGGGAACAAGGACCCCCGCCCCCATCAATACCGTCAGCCAGAGCGAACACAACAAAGATCTTTTGACGCTCGAAAAAGGGATGCCTAAGCTGTATAAAGAACTGTTCGATATCCAGAAGAGGCTTGAAAAACATTACAGGGATATGCAGGACATCGAGTTCACGATAGAAAAAGGCGTGCTTTTCATGCTGCAGTGCCGGATCGGAAAAAGGAACGGTCCTGCGGCCGTAAAGATGGCCGTTGACATGGTCAAAGAGAAACTTATAACAAAAGAAGAAGCCGTTGGAAGAGTGACCCCTGCTCAGCTCGATGAGCTGCTGCACCCGATAGTTGACCCCGCAGCTGAAAAGGCCAACAAGCCGGTCGCAAAAGGCCTTCCGGCCGGCCCGGGCGGAGCCTGCGGAATGATCGTCTTTAACGCAAATGACGCTGTTGAATGGTTCAATAAAGGCAAAAAGGTGATCCTTGTAAGGGAAGAGACCAATCCCGAGGACGTTGAAGGGATGAGAGCGGCGGAGGCGATACTGACGGCAAGAGGCGGAATGACCTCGCATGCCGCGCTGGTAGCCAGGGGCTGGGGAAAATGCTGCGTTGTCGGCTGCAGCGCCCTGGAAATAGATGCTTCAAAAAAAACGATATCCGTCGGCGGAAAGACGCTTAAAGAAGGCGACTGGATCACTCTTAACGGCACAAAAGGAAATGTTTATGCGGGAAAGCTGCCGATGATAGACGCGACCGAAGAATCAAGCCTGCTTGATTCGTTCCTTACCCTGTGCGACGGGATAAGGAAGCTCAAAGTAAGGACCAACGCAGACACTCCGGAGGACGCAAAAAAAGCCAGGCAGTTCGGGGCTGAAGGCATCGGACTTTTCAGGATCGAGCACATGTTCTACGGCGAGGGAGCTGAAGCTCCCCTGTTCATCCTGAGAAAGATGATCCTTTCAAAGACGCTTGAAGAAAGAAAAGCCGCGCTGAAAGAGCTTTATCCTTATATGAAGTCCGACATCAAGGCGACTCTGGAGGCGATGAGGGGCCTTCCCGTCACGATCAGGCTGATCGATCCTCCTCTTCATGAGTTCGTGCCTCACGAGGAAGCAAAGCTGGAGGAGCTTGCAAAAGCTCTCAACATCAGCATGGAAGAGCTGGATAAAAGGGCAAGCGTCCTTCGCGAGAGCAACCCGATGATGGGGCACCGCGGGGTCAGGCTCGGCATCACCTATCCCGAAATAACCGAGATCGAGGTAAGAGCGATATTCGAATCCGCGGCGGAACTTATCAAAGCCGGCAAAAAGGCGTATCCCGAGATAATGGTCCCCGTGGTCGCCATGGTGAAGGAGATCGATGACCAGACGGTCGTCATAAAGAAGGTTTATGAAGAGGTGAAAGCTAAGTTCAAGATCAACCTCCCCTACTCCGTCGGAACAATGATCGAGATACCCAGGGCTGCGCTGGTGGCCGACAAGATAGCGCAGTCCGCGCAGTTCTTCTCGTTCGGAACGAACGACCTGACACAGATGAGCTTCGGCTTCTCCAGGGATGATATAGGCTCCTTCCTGCCTGAATACATTGAAAAGAAGATCATCAAGGTCGATCCTTTCGTGACCCTTGACCAGAGCGGCGTCGGAGAACTGGTAAAAATGGGCGTGTGCAAAGGCAGGCTGACCAGGGCCGATCTTAAGGTGGGCATCTGCGGAGAGCACGGCGGGGACCCCGCATCCGTAGAGTTCTGCCACAACGTAGGGCTTAATTATGTCAGCTGTTCTCCTTTCAGGGTACCTATCGCAAGGCTCGCTGCGGCCCAGGCGGCTTTAAAAGAAAAGTCCGGCAAAGCATATAAAACAAAATAGGTATGCAAAACATCCGCGAAGCGGCAGAAAAAAGGGAAAGCCAGACGCTTTCTAAGAGAGCTTGCCTGTCGTCAAAAAGCACGGGCAGGCGCCGGAGCGAAAAGGAATGCAGCATCCGCACCGCTTTTCAGCATGACAGGGACAGGATCATTCATTCCAAGGCCTTCCGCAGGCTTAAGCATAAGACGCAGGTCTTCATCTCCCCTGCCGGGGACCATTACAGGACAAGGCTGACGCACACGCTTGAGGTCTCGCAGATCGCACGAACGATCGCAAGGGCCCTCGGGCTTAACGAAGATCTTGCCGAAGCGGTCGCGCTGGGGCATGACCTCGGACACACGCCTTTCGGCCACGCGGGAGAAGCGGTGCTTGACGATCTGCTGAAAAAGTACGGGATGCGCTTTGACCACAACGAGCAGAGCCTTCATGTGATCGATGACCTTGAAAAGCTTAACCTTTCCGCCGAGGTGCGCGACGGCATACTGAACCATCCCTGGACGTACCCTTCGGCAAAGACGCTTGAAGGGCAGATAGTCAGGTTCGCCGACAGGATCGCCTATATCAACCATGATATCGATGATTCCTTAAGGTCCGGGCTCCTGAAGAGAAAAGAGATCCCCAAAAAGTTCAGGGATTTTATAGGGAGGAGCCCGATCGACGCTTTTGTGAAGGACGTCATCGCAGGCAGCAGGGACCTGAAAAAGGTCCGGATGAGCAAAAAGGCCCTCTCCTGCCTCAAGGGGCTCTACGATTTTATGTATAAAAAGATCTACACCGGCCCGGCAGCCAGGCACGAAGCGGCAAAGATCGAGCAGGTCCTGACCAGGCTGTTCAACTATTTTTTGAATAACCCGCAAAAAATGCCGGGGTACAAAAAGGCGGCAGGCAAAAAAGCTCTTGTCGCGTCCGTAAGGGATTTTATCGCGGGAATGACCGACAGGTATGCCATCCTTACTTTTGACGGCCTCTTTGTACCGTCGGAGTGGAGCAGATGATAGACAATAAAGTGATCGAAGAGATCAGAGGTAAAACCGATATAGTCAATATTGTTTCGGACTATGTCGCGCTTAAAAAGAGAGGCAGGAACTATCTGGCGCTCTGCCCTTTTCACAGCGAAAAGACGGCCTCTTTTACCGTGAGCCAGGAAAAACAGATGTTCCACTGCTTCGGCTGCAGCGAGGGCGGCAACGTTTTTTCATTTCTGATGAAGATCGAGAATGTATCTTTTATTGAATCGGTGAAATTGCTCGCCGACAAGCTCGGCATCCCTCTGGAGATCGGGAAAAGCGGGCCCGGCCCGGACACAAGGAACCGGAAGCTTTTTGACATCCTTGCCCTGGCAGCGGAGTTCTATCAACAGGAGCTCTGGAACTCCTCCTTTGCAAAGGAATACGCGTCAAAGAGAGGCCTTGACGAAAAGGCAATATCCTCCTTCAGGCTCGGCTACTCTCCGGACTCCTGGGATAAAGTTTACAGGCATCTTACTTCCAAGGGATATCTGCCCATCGACATCGAAACGGCCGGACTGGTCCTTAAAAAAGAAGGCTCTGCGTCATACTATGACCGCTTCAGGAACCGCCTTATGTTCCCTATCTTTGACGCCAAGGGAAGATGCGTCGGCTTCGGCGCAAGGTCCCTTGACGGCCTGCCTGCCGGCCAGGCAGGGAGCGAGCCGAAATATCTCAATTCGCCCGACTCTCCGGTCTATAACAAAGGCAGCATCGTCTTCGGGCTGAACTTTGCCAGGGAGCACATAAAAGAAAAAGACCGGGTCCTTATCATGGAAGGCTACATGGACGTGATAACCTCGGTCATGGCAGGCTTTAACAACGCGGTAGCAAGCTCCGGGACATCCCTTTCGATGAACCAGGTGAAGGCGCTTCAGCGCTTCACCGAAAATATGGTGCTTGTTTTTGACAGCGACGCGGCGGGCTCATCAGCGACCGACAGGAGCATTGAACTGTTGAAGCAGGCCGGGATCTATCCCAGGGTAGCCCTGCTCTCCGGAGGCAAGGACCCGGACGAGATAATCAGAAAAGAAGGCAAAGATAAATTCGCCGAGCTTATAAACAAAGCCGTGCCCTGGCTGGTCTTTAAGCTAGGAGCTGTCCTCAAAAAGCATAAAATTACCGAGCCGGAGGGAAAGGCAAAAGCCGTCAAAGAAGCGGCCCAGCTGCTTTCAAAAGAGACCGACCCTGTGATACAGAGCGAGTACGCAAGGCTTTTGGGGAAAAAGCTGGGGATCAGCGAAGAGCACATCCTCTCGGAGATCAAAAGCCTGAGGCCTTATTATTCCCGCTCCCGGGGGAGCCGCCAGGACATCGTCAAGCCCGTTTCAAAGATAGACAAGGCCGAAAAGACGCTGATCAAGCTCTGCCTTGACGACCCTAAGATCAGGGACACGGTCTTTGAGGGGGTAAAGCCGGAGGACCTTTTGTACCCGGTGAACAGGGAGATATTTGAAAAGCTGCCCCTGCTTGAAAGCGGCGAAAAAGACGACGCCCTGGCGGGACTGGTCGACGCTTTGCCAAGCGATGAGGCAAAAAGGGCCCTTACCGCCATAGCTTTTGACGACAACGAGCTGATGGACCCTGAAAGGACCCTGACCGACTGCGTTAACGCCCTCAAGGCCAACGCCCTCAAGATAAGGATCGACGGCCTCAAGGCCGGGATCCTGGAAGCCGAAAAGAAAAAGGACCTTGAAAGCATCGCCTCCCTGCAGGAGGAGTACAAGAAGTGCCACGAGGAGATGAGGGCCTTTTAAGCGGGAAATTGCAGATCAAGTGAAATTGTCGTCAAAAGATGACGATATATTATTGAACGGTATTGTATAAGTACCGTTCGGAAAACAGGAGGATCAAAGTGACCCAAGCACAAGATGGGCAGACCGCCAAGCGCGGCAGAAAAAGCTCGTTCCATCACAACGAGGACTATGTCTCGGTGTTCCCTGACGCCTCAAAAAGCATCGAGGACATTGAATATCTTTTAAAGAACGCCGAGGGCGCGGAAGACAAACTGAAAAAGCTCCCTGTCGCCTCTGATGAAGAAGCTCACGCGCACGACGCGGCCGATTTCAAGGGGCCCGGCGTGGATGATACGGTAAAGATGTACCTGAGAGAGATCGGAAAGTTCCCGCTTCTGACCTTTGCCGAAGAAGTCTCTCTGGCAAAAAGGATGAAGCGCGGCGACATGAGGGCCAAGCACAAGCTGGTCAACTCGAACCTCCGCCTGGTGGTGAGCATCGCAAAAAAATATACCGGACGCGGGATGCTTTTCCTTGACCTGATCCAGGAAGGCAACCTGGGGCTGATCCGCGCGGTGGAAAAATTTGACCACAGGAAGGGCTACAAATTTTCGACATACGCCACGTGGTGGATAAGACAGGCCATTACACGGTCCATTGCCGACCAGGCCAGGACCATCAGGATACCCGTGCACATGGTCGAGACCATCAACAAGATGAGAAAGATAACCAGGACCCTCCTGCAGAAGCTCGGGCGAAAGCCGACCGAAGAGGAGATCGCCAGGAGGGCCAGGGTGTCGGTCGACAAAGTAAGGGAAATTATAAAAGTATCCCAGCTGCCGCTGTCGCTTGAGATACCCATCGGCGACGAGGAAAGCTCGCACCTCGGCGATTTTGTGGAGGACTCGACCATCGCTCATCCCGATGAGACCGTGCTGCATGGGATGCTCAGGGACGACCTTGAAGAGGTCATGAACTCGCTTTCCGAAAGAGAGCGCACGGTCATAAAACTCCGCTTCGGGCTTGAGGACGGCAGGCCGCGGACGCTTGAGGAGGTCGGCCAGCTTTACAAAGTGACCAGAGAGCGCATCAGGCAGATCGAAGCAAAGGCCCTGCGCAAGTTCAAGCACCCGACCAGGAGCAGGAAACTTCGCGAATATTTGAAATAAACTTCCCGATGTATGCTACAATTATCCCTAAATCGGAACAGGAGGGATAATATGAAGAAACTCATCTGCGCATGCATGCTGATCGCTCTTATTTCCACTGCCGCATTTGCGATGCCGTCCGGCACTCTGCCTTACGGCGTCAGCGCCAGGTACGCTGCGATGGGCGGAGCCGGGGCTTCACTGGTGGATGATATCGCTTCCGCATATTACAATCCAGCCGGTATGGCAAGAGGCCAGGCGATCGCGCTGAAACTTGGCGGCGGTTTTGCCTCTCAGGGCAGCGACCAGCTTTTGGCGGTGCTCAGCAGTGTGTCTAACCCCGCCAAGTTCCTGGCCGACAATTACAGCAAGGAATACAATTTGCGCGGGAACCTTGACCTGTTCCTGGGCCTGAGCTCCAAGAACTTCGGGATAAGCGCCACACCCGTCACCCACCTTTACCTTAACAAAGCAGCGAACACTGTCAGCGGGAATGTGACTGCCGTGGTGAACTCCGACTCTGCCCTGACATTCGGGTACGGGATCGGCGTCCCCTATCTTGCAGACCTGAACATCGGGTTCAACGCAAAATACATCCATAACGCCACTGCGGACGCTTCCGCGACGGCGACCAGCGCCTCAACGACGGAGATCACGAACACTTATGATTATTACAGCGGCTTCGGAATGGACGTCGGCATCCAGGGAAAGACAACCGCCATTCCCATGTGGCCCGTCTATTTCGGCGTTGTATATAAAGACCTGTTCGCCAACCTTACCGGAAAAAGGCAGGTGACAAAAGCCAATTACGACAATTCCACCGGCTCTCAGGTTGGATCAACAACGACCGTATCGGACACCTCTCTTCCCGCATCACCAGTTCCGAACACGCTCGTTCTCAGCGCGGCAACAGAGATACCCGTCGTGGGGCTCAAGGCCGCGGTGGACCTGGACAGCGTTTCTTCGGGATATTCCGTTACGCATATAGGGCTTGAATATCCTGTCGCAATGGGGCTTGTCGATCTGAGACTGGGTTCTGTATCCGGAGGGAGCAGCAGCAATCCGATCAATATGGTGACCTACGGCATCGGTATCATGGATACGGTTAACATCGCACTTGTGTCCGACAACAACCGCCCCAGCAATAACCAGACGACGTTTGATGTGCACATAGGGTTCTGACAAGGGTTGCTGTTTAGCAAAAGAGAGGCCAAAAGCCTCCCTTTTTTATTGCCTTGTTGATATCAACAAGACTATCAGTCCTATCATCCGGTCTTTGTCAGCAGGTTTGCTTTCCGCCACAAGGAGAGTTAACGCAGTGAGAGCTTCCGAATTTAAGTGTGTGATATTAAGCAATCCGGCCCTGTTCAAGAACCATACGAACGAAAATGCACCCGATCTTTTATTGCCGTCTGTAAAGGGATGACCCTTTGCAATGAAATAAAGAAGATGAGCGGCCTTCTCTTCTACAGAGGGATAGAGGTCTCTACCGCCGAAAGATTGGAAGACGTTCCCAACTATCGAGGAAAGAGCCCCTTCGTGCCTTTCCATCGCAAAAAGGGTGCTCGCTTCCTTCTTGCTACCAAGCTGTTCTTTAAGTTGAAAAATAGCCTCTGAAAGTTCTTCCGCAGTGATCTCCACGGCCTTTTTGTTAATGCCGGCTTTTGGCAAGGAAGATCTATCATAAGCATCAAGGGAAAACCATGTATCGCCAAAAACTCTGATAAGTTCAATTATGTCTTTTGCCTCTTTTGTTTCTAAAGTCCCTTGAGGCAATAGCTTTTTTATGGAATCGACCGCGCGGATAAATTGCTGATAATTCTTGGCTATTCTTGACTTGTTTATGGTATAACCTTTTATTATATGTTCACGTAAAATCTTTGTGGCCCATTGGCGAAATTTTGTCGCATTTACAGAATTAACTCTATAGCCAACAGAAAGGATCAAATCAAGATTGTAATATTCGATCTTTCTGGCAATTCTTCTTTTACCTTCTGTTTGAACTGTTTCCAAAATGGAAACAGTTGATTTTTTGTCAAGTTCACCGGAATCAAAGATATTCTTTAAATGTTTTGAGATTGCCGCTTTTTGGACATTGAAGAGCTGTCCCACCTGTTTCTGGGTAAGCAAAACGGTGTCTATATCCTTATCGAGACGCACCTCCATAGCACCGTTTGGAGCCTGATAAATCACAACATGCTTATTTTTGATATTCATATATTTCTTATTTGCTCACTATTTTATCATTCTGTACGGAATTAATCAAAAAAGATGAAAATCCTCTTCTTATTTGCTAGAATTGAATCTGTGGCCCCATCGTCTAACGGTTAGGACATCAGCTTTTCAAGCTGACGGTCGGGGTTCGATTCCCCGTGGGGCTATTAAATAATGAAACGCTTTGTAATAGCGGCTTTAATAGTTGCGTGCTTGTCTGCTATGAGCATTTCCGGCGGCTATCAAAGCAAATCTCTCCTCAACAACACCAACTTCGCCTCATATTTCCGCAGTTACCTCGGTTTTCTCTATGACAGCCACGGCTGCCTGCATTTCACGCCGTCTGATATATATCTTTTATATAAAACCGTTCCAAAAGGGACGCCGCTCATAATAAAACCCTACAGCGATAAAGATCCGGGCTTTCAGGACAGCGGGATCGCTTTTTTTGACGATGCGGTGATGAACGAAAAGGATGTGGAATATTACGCTTCGGTCTTTTCCTATTTCAGGACGGCTGTTGTAGTCTATCCTTCTTTGTCAAGGCTGTATATTTACGTTGACGGCAAGCCTTTTGTAAAGGTCCTTACGCACGCCGGCCCGCCCTATTATTTTGCGATGCTTGAGGATGTAGTAAAAGGAGGGCCTCTCGGCAGGGATTTTATGACTGCAACGCCGACAGACCCGGGAAGGTACAGCATACTTGGAAAGACCGATTTTTACAGGAGCCCCACCTATCCCCAGATGACCGCGATGCCCTTTGGCGCTTATCTGAAAAACGACCGCGGCGCCTGGTATTACAAAAAGAACGGAAGGTTTTTCCGCGCTCCGGCATTTATCCAGGAAGATCTCGGCAGGAACGATGAGGACAGGGAATATAATTACTATGATATTGAAATAAATAATAAGGGGGACATCGTTTCTGCCCGCTGGGGAGGCCATGATTTCGGAAAATATGTCGTGACCTGGACCGGGGACGGAAGGTCAAAATATCCCGAGATAGGATACTGCAGCGGCCAGCTTTTGTTCGAACAGCACAACCTTGTCAGCCAGATCGCCGATATTCTGACGATGCCGGGGACCGATGATCTTGACGAGCTGGTCAGAAAAAACGCCGCCTTCAGCTCCTACAATGACGCTTTCGATTTTGTTTCCTCGTCCGGGGCTTCCGGACATCTGATACCCGAAGAGGCCGCTTTTTACAGGCTGTTCCATGGCATCCCTCTGACCTCTCAGGACAGGAAGACCCTGGACCCTCGTCTTGCGGACGCTTATCGCATTTTTAAGTCGGGGAACCTTCCGAAGGACAGACAAAAAAGACAGGATGTACTCAGCCTTTATAATTATTTAAGAGTTTACAACGAAACGATAAAAAAGAACGCTTTATGGTATTCGATGCTTAAAAGGGACTGGGGGATCTGGGGCAATTTAAGGCGGAAGCTTACCGAAGACTTCGACAAGAGCTCTTTCCCGCGGGAAAAGAGAAAAAGCGCTGTCGAAGACTGGCTGAACCGGAGGCTGGAGTTCAAAACGGTCAGATGATCCTTTGCCGTTCCGGTCAGTACAGCACGTTCACCACCCCTGCCCCATCCTTATAGACCAGCTTGCTCTGCGTGCTCGAATAATAGATCGAATTGTTCGGCGCACCGGCGTCATCGGATGTTACCGGGGTAAAGAACTTGTTGGAATCTATCATCGTTGTCCCTCCGACGCTCAAAGCAGCGGCATCAATATTGCCGGTGACCGAAACAGCGGAAAAGGTGCCTGTTGCCGTTGAATTGAACGCGGTCACCTGGGTCGTTCCGTCGGGGAATTTCACTCCGCCGGTCCCTTTTGTTTCCATGGTACCGTATACGGTCAAAAGGGAGGTCGCGGTATTGCCGCCGATAACTTCCTGAGTAGCTTTTATCGTGCCGTTGACGTCAAGCAGAGTGACGGGAGCCGTTGTCCCTATCCCCACTCTTCCGAGGTTCCCTATTCTCATCTTTTCAGTTGATGAACCGCCGCCGGAAGATGTCCAGAATTTTATTTCCTGTGAGTTCCCGGCTGAGCTGTCAGTCCCTGTGCCTTCCGTGAACTGGACGCCTCCCCAATGACTGGTCATTACTCCGTTAGTCGTCCCCAGCCCTACTTTCCTGTCAACAAGATTTCCGGCCGTGAAATTATTAAGCGATATATCTCCGCCCATCATCTCGATGGTGCCGTAAACGGTCAAGGGATTTCCAAGCGCCGTCCCGCCGTTCAGGACCTCCTGCGTCGCTCTTATCGTTCCATTCACATCCAGCGCAACGACCGGGTTTGAGGTCCCGACGCCGACCATGCCTGCGGAGGAGGCCAGATAGGAATTGCCGGTCACTGATATGGCGGAGAACGTTCCGGCTCCTGTTGAGGTGAAAGCGGTCGTCTGGATCGTCGCGTCAGGGAATTTGAAGCCCCCGACCGTGCTCTCTATTGTCCCGTTCCCCGTAACGGTCGAAGCAACAGAGACAGGCCCGTTAAGATTTATCTTTCCGGAGCCCTTTGGGGTGAGGATAAGGTCAAGATTAGCCGCACCAGTGCCGGCAGATTCCGCAGTGACGCCGACATGGGAACCTGAAACGCCCGAAATTGAGAATCGTTCGTAATTGGCGGGAGTAGTGATGCTTGAATATTTATTGTAGATCTGAAAGATCCCGGGAGTTGTTGAGCCGCCTGTAACACCCATGGCCGCAGGAGCAGTTCTATACAATAAAACATCCGCCCACCTGAACGGGAAGAGAGTATTTGCAACGAACAACCCGCTGGAGCTTGTCCTGAAGATTTCGGTGCCTCCCTGATAAAAACTCAACTGTTCGTCCCCGCCCTTGAACCATGCCCAGCTCGGATCTCCCGGATGAGCGAATACAAGCCTTGTTGCTGGACCATTTATAATGAGGTCGCCGGACACCTCCAAACTTCCCCCTGCCACCAGCGAAGGCGTCGCGCTCATTTGGGTGACAGAGATGGAGGATATCTGCAGCCTGTCTGTATTTCCCGGAGTGATTATCAGGTTTGCATTGCCTGTTGCCGTAATATAATAGGTCCTTGTACCTGTTGTGGTCCCCACGAACCACGAAACCCCTCCCAGAGACATAGACGTGGTAGCATAACTGCCTACTGTCAGAGAATCAATGACTACGACTACCTTATAGGTATACGTCGCCGCCGTTGTTATCGCCACAGCCGGCTTCGCGGTCCCTGTACCGTCCGCGTTCTTGTTCAAGACCCCTCCGGCTATCGGGCTTTCCCATCCTGTTCCTAATGTCCAGTTGCCGGCGGCAATCGCGGGAGCAAGCTCGGCCCCGAAGGTACCTGAAGTATCGATATTACCGGTTATCTTAGTGGAAGCCAGCGAAGTTATCCACGCTGGATCGGCATAACTGCCTGTCGTGTAGACCCCGTTAGTCACTGTTTCAGCGGTAACTGCGGTCGCCGCCTCAACGTTCGTAACAAGCGACCCGTCTCCCACAAAAGTGCCGTATACTTTTCCGGTAGAAGCTTCGATGGACGCTCCCGCAGATCCGACCTTGAAGTCGCCCACTGAGACCTCCAGGGAAACTGTGGGCGTGGTTGTCCCGATACCGACATTGCCGGCAGAAGTGATCCTAACTCTTTCTGCCAGAGTGGTGGAATTGACCGGTGTTGTGCTTAATGTGAGATATGTTGGTGTTGATGTGCTAGACCATAATCCGCCTGTTATCGCCTGAAAAGCCGCTTTTGAACCGGTGTATGCCGAACCGTCATAACCGGCAAAACCAAAGTATCCTATCACGTGTGCGTTTGGCGTTGCCGTAGGTGCGGCTGATGTCCCACCGACTTTAACAGTGCTCCATACAGGGGCCAAATTCGAATCATTATATTCTATTAAACGAACTGTTGGCTGCGAGCCGCTTTTCATTATATCCAGGGTATTTGTTGGCGTTATACCAAGCCCCATTCTCCTGTTTGTTGTGTCAAAAATGACAAAGTCCGTGCCATCTGCTTGAGCAATGTTTATTGCGGTAGTCGAATTTACTGTCGGACGTATATCATTGCCGGACGTAATCGTAATATTTCCATTCACCGACAAAGCGCTCAGCGTCCCCACCCCTGTCGCCGTCCCGGCAGTCGTTGCGTATCCCGCCGCGTCAGCCGTTGTTGCCGATGTCGCTGTCGCCGCCGCAACGTTCGTAACAAGCGACCCATCGCCAACAAAAGTCCCGTAAACCTTCCCTGTAGAGGCTTCGATGGAGGCGCCGGCGGAGCCGATTTTCACATCACCGTTGACTTCAAGAGAAACGGAAGGGGTTGTTGTACCGATGCCGACTTTGCCGACATTATCTACCCGGAGCCTTTCTGTCAAAGTCCCGTTGTTCTTTGTCTGAAAACTGAGAAAACCGTCCTCAACGCCTGTTGAAACGTCCGACAGGACGCCGTTAATATTCGCGGCTTCAACAGCAGTAGCGCCCGAATTGCCTGCCCGCAGCGCGATCCCCGTTCCCACTCCGCCGGTCACGGCGTTATATGAAGTATGGTCCAGCGCCAGAACATTGGTTATTCCTGCATTATTGCCGTCAACCTCAACAACGTTCAGTTGATATGTAGAAGCGGATGTACCGATCGAGACATTCGCGCCGTTGGGATTGATCAATAAAGGTAAGCCAATATTTAATATGTCCCTGTTGGTAGACTGCATCCAGGCGCCTTCATTTGCTATTCCCATATCAAGTGTGCTTCCGTTATAGGTATAACCCGCAGTAATCCTTAATATTCCTGTTTGCACGGTTCCGGACGTTGCGGGTAATCCCATCGGTCCGCCTACAGAAAGAGGTAATTGCGGGTTTC
>Ga0172375_10006699_pt1 | contig 16029 bp, 19 predicted proteins | sample LakKiv1m_FD_114537 | JGI IMG/M metagenome (GOLD analysis project Ga0172375, IMG submission 114537) | Freshwater microbial communities from Kabuno Bay, South-Kivu, Congo - kab_092012_11.1m | ecosystem: Environmental > Aquatic > Freshwater > Lake | place: Democratic Republic of the Congo...
CCGTAAATGAATAATGGATTATATGCTTTGGCCGGTGAATTAGCCACGGCTAGGGAATACGCGTGTGCGTGACGGTTGCCGGAACCAACCACAAAATTATCAAAGGTGTACCTTGAATTAAGATTGATAAAGCCGGCAGATACTTTTACCTCTGTGGCAGGAGCGCTATCTGGTATAGTTTGGGGGGCCTGGATAGCGCGCACAGTCAGTTCGATTAACAGTTTATCCAAGCCGCGCTGGTTCAGAGCTTCTTGCATGAGCGCAAGGTAATGTTGTTGTACCCAATCCTTAAAAAATTGATCCGGCGCCTCAATACTGATTACCCGGTCATCCTGAATAGACCATTTTAAAGGCGCAATCCAGGTGGTAAACGCAGGCTCCCCCAGCTTATTTTTTAAATCAGCAAGAGTGTCTTCCCAAAAACGGCTAATTTCGGACATACTCAATAATCTACCTTAAAAATAAAAAATTACCTGATAAGGATCTTGCATGTAGTGATGATTTAGTCTCGTTATTAAGATGAGGCCTGCAGTAATCCATAGAATCCACAGATTATGCACAACGTGAATAAATCTGTGGATAAAATAGAAAACAAAAATTTTCCAAGACTTGCATTATTATAACAGAGACTAAATTCCTTGCAAGAAAAAAAGTTAGCGCTTGGTAAAAAATTATAAGCGCGCAGAAGGAAGTATAGCATAGATTCGTACGGGGTCAATAAAAAACTTGACCGACTGATAATTGTGTGTTACAATTCACAAAATTAAGATCTTTATTTTTAAAAAAGAGGAGTGCAGCAATGAAGAAAAATTTAAAGACACCCACGCGCATCGTGGGTAAGCGCAGTCGCGGGTTTCGCAGCAAAATGGCCAGCAGGTCCGGCCGTAAACTTTTAGCACGTCGTCGGCAAAAGGGCAGAAAGAGACTTACTATTTGAAGCGCGTTAATGTACCAATAATCCTTATTACTTGGTATCAGCGGTACATGCGGCCGATCTTGCCTCTTGTATGCCGCTTTGAGCCAAGCTGCTCCGAATACACCAAACAAGCAATTGAAAAATACGGAATATTAAAAGGAGTATTTAAGGGGATAGCTAGAATAAGCCGGTGTCATCCATTCTCCGGCAGTTCCGGCTATGATCCCTTGGTATAAATTTATGGAAAAACGCTTAATAATAGCAATAGCTTTGTCTTTACTAATTATGTTAGGTTGGTCTGCTCTGTTTACCAAGCCACAACCTATTGATAGTACACAACTTAAGCAACAAAGCGTCAACGGTCCGGTAACTCTGTCATCTCAGCCAAGCATAGAACTAACGCAATCTAAACTCGCCTCGCCTCAAGAGCTAGTTACCTTTCTTCATGATACTCGGGAAATTATTTTTGATGTACCTCATGCCGCTATCAGTGAGGTTGTATTTAAAGCGAATCTTGAACATCGCTTTCCTTTGGGGTTGGGATTATATAGTGATTTAGGTTATGTATTTAAACTGGATAAAGTAACCAAAGATACGATCTCGTTTATTGCCCAAGATAGTACTAAGCGAATCGTTAAAACACTCAATTTCTCTAACAATAATTATACCATAGACTTAGAGATAGTTACTACTAATCTTTCTAACGCCTCTATTTTATTAAAATCCCAACTGATTCTTGGCAGATTGGATCTATCTGCTAAGAATATCCAATCTCGTTATTATGGTGTTTATATGGCAGGTAAGGAAAAAAATTTACACCTTGGCGTTGCTAAGGATTTTAATGGCCAGGATATCAGATTTATTGGTTTGCGCGATCAATATTTTTGTTCTATTGCCGAACCCATGACAAAAGATAATATCGGGTATATTAAGAAAATCAGTAGCCAGGAATCTGAAATCGGTCTTATTGTTCCGGAAATCAGTCTAAATCCTGGAATTCAGATTGGACAATTATATCATATATATTTGGGACCACAAGATTTAAAAACATTAAATAGCATAAAACCAGAATGGACATCAATTATATACTATGGGACCTTTGATTTTATTGCTCAATTATTATTACAGCTACTAGAGTTCTTTTATAATTTAGTGCATAATTGGGGTTGGGCACTGATCATTTTAAGTCTTGCAGTTTATTTGATTCTTTTTCCGCTTACTTTGAAGCAAATGCGTTCAATGAAAGAAATGCAATTGCTGCAACCGAAAATTGAAGCTTTACGAAAAGAACATAAAGATAATCCACAGGCCTTAAATAAAGAAATAATGGAGCTGTATAAAGAGCATAAAGTTAACCCATTAGGCGGCTGTTTACCCTTAATATTACAAATGCCGATCTTTTTTGCGCTTTATCAGGCGTTGATGCGCTCTGTATCATTGCGTGGGGCGAAATTTTTATGGATCAAGGATCTTTCTGCGCCGGATCAGCTTTTTACACTTAAAAATTCATTACCATTTCTTGGCAATCAAGTAAATATTTTGCCAATTTTAATGGCTATTGGCATGTTTGTGCAACAAAAAATATCTATGGTTAAAACTACTGGCGAGGCAGCGCAACAGCAAAAAATAATGTCCATTATTATGCCGGTTATGTTCGGTGTCATTTTTTATCAAATGCCTTCAGGCTTAGTTTTATATTGGTTTGTTAACAGTACATTAATGTTGATATATCAATTCCGTATTAATATGCAGAAATGAAAAAAACAAAGTATATCGAAGCTGAGGGCAAGACAGTTGAAGAGGCCATAGAAAAAGCATTAGCAGTATTAAAACTACCACGTAACTGCGTGACTATTGAAACTCTAACTGAAGAAAAAAAGGGACTTTTTGGCATGCCAGGTGAAAAACCAGCTAAGGTTCGAGTAACAGTTAAGTCAGGTAAAGAAAACACTTGACAAATTCGGAGTTTATTTGATAATAATATTAGCTCATTTCGTATGTTCCACGGGGAACAATGTATAACTTGAATAAATACAATGGGTAAAATAATTGCCATTTGTAATCAAAAGGGCGGTGTAGGTAAAACCACCACTTCAATTAATCTCTCCACATGTCTAGCTATGGCTGGCAAAAGAGTTATGCTCATAGACCTAGATCCTCAAGCAAATGCTACCAGCGGCATTGGTATTAATAAGCACGATATACAGAAAAGCACTTATCATGTTTTATTAGAAGAATTGACCTTGGCAGAAATATTGCAAAAAACAGCAATCGCCAATCTTTTTTTAGCTCCTTCAAATCTGGATTTAACTGGCGCAGAAGTAGAATTAGTAGGTGCACTGGGTAGAGAATATAGATTAAAAAGAGCTCTGCAAAAAGAAAAAGAAAATTATGATTTTATTATTATTGATTCTCCTCCGTCATTAGGGCTTTTAACTATTAATGGATTATGCGCAGCTGACTCTGTAATTATTCCTGTACAGTGCGAATATTATGCATTAGAAGGATTGACGCAACTGCATAATACCATTAGACTTGTGAAAGAAAATCTTAACCCTGGATTAGAGATAGAAGGTGTTTTATTAACCATGGCAGATTTCCGTACTAACCTGACTAAAGAAGTGATCCAGGAGGCCCGGAATCACTTTAAAAATAAAGTTTATGAAACTGTTATCCCGCGTAATGTACGCCTTACCGAAGCTCCGAGTTTTGGACAGCCAATTGCTTTATATGATCACCATTCTTTAGGCGCTACCAAATATGAAGAATTAAGCAAAGAGATATTAGGCTTACCTCTGAATTCAAAAATAACAGCAGGAGAAAATTAATGGAAAGACGAGCATTGGGTAAAGGTTTAGGTGCGTTAATTCCAGAGCGATCATCTGAAGATGTAAATGTCCAATATAAAAAAGAAGAGATTGTTTATGTCCAATCTGATAAAATTAAAACTAATCCATTTCAACCCCGCGAAGAATTCAATCAAGAAAGTATTGAAGAGCTTGCCCAGTCCATAAAAGAAAAAGGAATCATTCAGCCGCTTTTAGTAAGGCACAAAGGTGATAATTTTGAATTAATCGCTGGTGAAAGAAGATTGCGGGCTTGTAACTCTTTGGGGCTTAAAGAGATACCAATAATCGTCCGCGAAGTTACGGACCAAGATTCTTTAGAGCTGGCCTTAATTGAAAATATTCAAAGAGAGGGCTTAAATCCTATTGAGGAAGCGCATGCTTATCAACATCTCATTGATAAGTTTCAGGTAACTCAGGAAAAAATAAGTGAAGTGTTAGGTAAGGCCAGAGTTTCAGTAACGAATACTTTGCGTCTTTTAAAGCTGCCTCATGAGATTCAGGATGAAATGAAAAAAGGGCGCATTACTTTTGCCCATGGCCGGGCGCTGCTGGAAATCGAGGATGTTAATTACCAGCGTCTATTGGCTCAGGACATTATCGGTAAGGGTTTATCAGTGCGCGAGCTGGAGAACCTTATTAAAACTAAGCGCCCCAAAAGTTTTAAGCGTAGGATGGCTCAGGCGCAGCGCGAACCGTTGGTCGTGGTACTGGAAGAGCAGCTGCAACATGCCCTGGCGACGAAGGTGCGGATCAGTAAAAGAAAGAAGCGCGGGAACATCAATATCGAATTTTATTCTACGGAGGATCTAGAGCGCATTGCGCAGGTGATTAAAGGAGGAAGTAAATAATGAATCAAGCTGTTTTAATACTCATTAAGCCCGACGGATTAAAGAAATCTCTGACGGGAAATATTCTGACGCGTTTGTCGGAAACAAAACTGGAAATCGTCGCCGCCAAAATGGTGCGCGTTTCCAAGGATCTGGCCGAAGAGCATTACAAGCATTTGAATGACAAGCCGTTTTTCGGAGAGATCATCAAATATCTGCAAGGGGAATTGCATGACCGTAAAAAAGTAATGGCCTTGGTGTATTGGGGTGAAGAGGCGATTAAGAAGTGCCGCGATTTGGCCGGGGCCACTAATCCCGAGGAGGCGGATCCAACTTCTATCCGCGGCTCTTATGGCCGGATTACTACCTCGGGCGTTTATGAAAACGTGATTCATGTGTCTTCTAACCAATCCGAGGCAGAAAGAGAGATCAAGCTTTGGTTTAAGCCCGGCGAGATTATCGTTAATCTTTATCCGGTAAAGGATCTGGTGCTGAAAGAAAGCAAAGAAAGGGTGTGGGCCTAAGAGATGATTAATAGCATGACCGGTTTTGGCGCCTGTGAAGCGCAGATAGATTCCTTGGGAAGAATTTCCGTGGAACTAAGATGCACAAACCATAAATTCTTGGAAAGTGTTTTCCATTTGCCGGAGGGGCTGCTTTCCTTGGAGGATAAATTAAAAAAAGAAATCGAGGCCAATATCCGCCGGGGAAGAGTTTTTTGCGCCGTGAATATCAAGGGTCAGGCTGCCCAGGGTATCTTTGTAAATCGTAAGCTTTTAAAAAATTATCTCTCCGAATTAACCAGTATCAAGAAGGAGTTTAAAATCAAGGATGGATTGACCCTGGATGCGTTGATCCGCCTGCCGGGGATTCTATCGCTTAAAGAGGATAAGCCTGCCGGCGCGCATATTTGGAGCCACCTTGCGTTTTTATTGCAGCAGGCGCTGGTAGAATTATCCAAGACCCGCCAAAAAGAGGGCAGGGCGCTGGCAGGGCTGCTGAAGAATAGGTGCGAGCTGCTTAAAAAAGATCTGCTTTTGGTGAAGAAGCGTTTTGGGGTAGCGGTGAAGGCCCGCGTGAAAAAGATCCGCCTTGAGGAAGAACGTTCCGCCTTTTTAAAAAGCGCGGATATCGCCGAAGAGATTGACCGTCTGAATTTCCACATCAAAAACTTCCAGCAGAAGATCGTTAAAGGCGGAGCGGTGGGGAAGGAGCTGGATTTTATCACCCAGGAGATGCAGCGCGAGGCAAACACCCTGGCCGCTAAATCATTTGATCTATTCATTTCCGGCCGCGCCGTACAAATGAAGAGCCAGATCGAAAAGATCCGCGAACAGGTGCAAAATATAGAGTAGTGAAAACCGCAGAACTCCACAAAAAACAGGGGAAAATTTTTGTACTTTCCGGGCCCTCGGGCTCAGGCAAAACCACCCTTCTGAGCAGCCTAATCCAGGATAAAAAAATTGGCAATATACTAACCAAGTCCCGCTCTTTTACTACGCGCCCCAGGCGTTCGCAGGAGAAGGATGGAAAGGATTATTTTTTTGTTTCTGCGCAAGAGTTTAGGCAACTGTTAAAAGCTAAAAAAATTCTTGAATGGACCAAATATTTGGGTTATTATTACGGAACGCCCAAGGAGTTGGTGGAAGCCCAGCTTAAAAAAGGCAGAAGCATGGGGTTTTGCTTGGACTTAAAAGGCGCTTCCTTACTGAAGAAAATCTATCCAAAAAACACGGTAACCATTTTCGTCCTTCCGCCTTCTTTAGATACGCTAAAGACCAGAATTCAAGGACGTTGTAAAAGTACGGATGCACAAGAAGTCAAACAGCGTTTAAAACTTGCGCGCAAAGAGCTGTTGGCCGCGCCTGCTTTTGACTACTGTGTTTTGAATAGTAATCTTAAGGTAGCGCTTAAAGAGTTAAAAGCAATTGTGTTAGCACAGGTAAATTCATAATCGCAGAAACGGTTTAATCGGAGGTTGGCATGGGATATGAAGGCAGGGAAAAACTTTTGTCTAAGAGCTTAGGTTCGATTTATAAACTGGTAATCCTTGCCTCCAAAAGGGCGCTTGAGATTGCCGAAGGCCAACCGCGCCTGGTAGATGACCCTGTGGCGGTCAAGCCTTCAACGGTTGCTTTGCATGAAATTGCCGAGGGCAAGGTGGAGGCCAAGAAAATAAAGGGTAAGGAATAATGCCGAAATCCGAAAAAAACATTATCTTAGGCGTAACCGCCAGCATAGCCATCTATAAATCCTGCGATTTAATCCGCAAGCTAAAAGAATGCGGATTTACGGTGACGGTAGTAATGACTAAAGAGGCGGAGGAATTAATTAAGCCGATTTTATTCCAGGGGTTAAGCGGTAGAAAGGTATATCAAGCTGGGATTTTTGAAGCCCCGGAAACCTGGGAGATCGAGCATGTATCTTTAGCCGAGCAAGCAGATTTAATTCTGATCGCCCCGGCAACCGCAAATATTATTGGTAAAATTGCCGGCGGTATTTGTGATGATTTATTGACTTGCGTGGTTGCGGCTACGCAGGCTAAGGTTTTGATCGTCCCGGCGATGAATGAAAATATGTACAATAATAAAATTACGCAGACGAACATCCAAAAATTAAAATCTTGCGGTTATAAATTTATTCCTCCGCGTAAAGGCTTGCTTGCTTGCGGTAAGCAGGGGATTGGTTGTTTAGCCCAGCTGGACGAGATTGTCCAAGAAGTGAAGAGAAGCTTATAGTTTTGGCGGCTCGTAAAATCCGCCTGCGGCGGACCACGGGACAGCCACGTGATGAGCAAGGTACATTTTACATGGCGACGTAGCCAAGTGGTAAGGCAGTTGTCTGCAAAACAACTATTCAGCGGTTCAATTCCGCTCGTCGCCTCTTTTAAATTTTTACGACAAGCAAAAATTTAAATGACACTCAAACGAGCGTAGGCGAGGCGACAAGCCGAGCAGCGAGCGTTAGTGTAAATTTCGGGCAAGTGGTGGAATGGCATACACGACAGACTTAAAATCTGTTGGCCGCAAGGTCGTAAGGGTCCGACTCCCTTCTTGCCCACTTAAATTTTTGTGGCGCAATAGTAATAGTGTGGTTTCTATAGACGCACAAAATCTCAATTTGGATAAAACGGGTTTTAACAGCTATCCTCCGTAGGAGGAGTTAAACAATAATATTAATTACAGCTGTTAAAAACCTAAAGGGGTGTGGGGAAAACTTTCCCCACGATTGGGGGAGAACAGCGTCTCGCTATAATAAAGATTAAAAGCGTTAGGAGGGGGCCTGCCCCCTCCTAAGGAGTGAACGTCCTAGAAATGCGAGATTAGTGATAGATGTAGCAACAAGTGTTATAGGTTTACTTGATAGCATCGGATAAGCAATAGTGAACGACGGGCTCATAGCTCAGTTGGTTAGAGCGTTGCGTTGACATCGCAAAGGTCAGAGGTCCGAATCCTCTTGGGCCCATTTAAAAATCCTTATCGGATTTTTTAAATGGTACTAAACGAGCAGCGAGCGTAGTGCATTGGTAAACTAAAAAATGGAATTAAATACTTTAAGACATTCTTGCGCACACATTATGGCTGAAGCAGTTAAAAGCTTATGGCCGGAAACCAAACTCGGTATAGGGCCATCTATAGAGGATGGGTTTTATTATGATTTTGATAAAAAAGATCCGTTCTCCGAAGAAGATCTGGCGCGCATTGAAGACAAAATGCGTAAAATTATCGTAGAGAACAAACCTTTTATTAGAAAAGAGGTTACAAAAAAAGAAGCGCTGGAGTTGTTTAGTAAATTACAGGAGAATTACAAGATCGATTTGATCAATCGTATCCCCGAGGGAGAAACCGTTTCTTTGTATCAAACCGGAAAGGATTTTCTGGATCTTTGCCGCGGTCCACATGTTGCATCAACCGGAGAGATTAAAGCGTTTAAATTACTTTCTGTTGCCGGAGCTTACTGGCACGGGATTGAAACTAATCCCATGTTACAGCGTATTTATGGGACCTGTTTTGAGACGCAAAAGGAACTGGATGCTTATTTAAAAAATATCGCGGAGGCTAAAGAGCGGGATCACCGTAAGCTCGGGCCCCAATTAGGGTTCTTTGATATTTATCATGAAGAAGCAGGGGCTGGTCTGGTTTTTTATCACCCCAAAGGCGCTTTGCTGCGTAAGCTAATCGAGGATTATGAAAAAGAAGAGCATTTAAAGCGCGGTTATCAAATGGTGATCACTCCGCATATTATGCAGGCGGATTTATGGAAAACCTCCGGGCATTACGATTACTATAAGGAAAATATGTATACCTTGCAGGTCGAGGATAAAGAGTTTGTGCTCAAGCCTATGAATTGCCCCGGGCATATCCTGATCTATAAATCGCAGACCCGTAGTTACCGTGATCTGCCGCTGCGTTTATTTGAGCTGGGCACGGTTTACCGACGGGAGAAGGCGGGTGTCTTGCATGGCTTATTACGCGTGCGCGGGTTTACCCAGGATGATGCGCATATATTTTGCCTTCCGGAGCAGTTAAAAACGGAAATCGAAAAGATCATCGAATTTGTGTTTGAGACCATGCAGGTATTTGGCTTTAAGGAACTGGGCATAGAATTAAGCACCCGGCCGGATAAATATATCGGTTCGGAAAATGACTGGCAGGCGGCAACCAGCGCCCTGGAAGATGTGTTGAAAGAAAAAGGATTGGCTTACGAGATCAACGAAGGGGACGGGGCTTTTTACGGCCCTAAAATCGATATTAAACTAAAAGACGCATTAAAAAGAACATGGCAATGCGCCACCATTCAATGCGATTTTGCCTTACCCAAAAGATTTAATCTGGCTTATATCGACGCAGAAGGTAAAGAAAGGCAGCCGATTATGCTGCACCGTGTGTTATTAGGAAGCTTGGAACGGTTTATCGGCGCATTGATCGAAAATTATAAGGGTGAATTGCCGGTTTGGCTGTCTCCGGTACAGGTTTTATTGATTCCGATTAAGGATACAGTTAATGCTTACGCCGCAGAGGTAAAGGCACAATTGGAAAAGCATAATATCCGCGTGGAAGTAGATCTGCGTAACGAGACGCTGGATAAGCGTATCCGCAGCGCCGAATTAGATAAGGTGCCTTACTGTTTAGTGATCGGCGAACGGGAAGCCAAACAGAATCAGGTAAGCGTGCGTAAAAAGGGGAGTGGTAATCAAGGCGCGGTGGCGCTGGGTAAATTTATTGAAGATTTAATTACTCAAATTAAGGAACACAAATAGAAAGTGAGGTGGTTGCTATAAAAAAGTTCATCCGTATTAACGAGAGAATCAATGCGGCACAGGTACGGGTTATCGGCCATGACGGCAGTCAGTTAGGGGTGATGACGGTGCAGCGGGCGCTGGAAATCGCCGGTCAGCACGATTTAGATTTAGTCGAGGTAGCTCCTTCGGCTACTCCGCCGGTTTGCCGGATTGTTGAGTTCAGTAAATTCAAGTATGACCAGGAGAAGAAAGAGCGAGAGGCTAAAAAACATCAAAAGCAGGGCCGCTTAAAAGAGATCCGTCTGAAACCGAATATCGACGAGCATGATTTTCAAACCAAGGCTAAACAAGCGATCAGTTTCCTGAAAAAGAAAGATAAGGTTAAGGTTAATCTTTTCTTCCGCGGCCGGCAAATGGAGCATCTGGATCTGGGGAGAAAGGTTTTAGATAATTTCATTGTGGCATTAGAGGGGGACGGGCAGCTAGAGAAGACGCCGTCTATGGAAGGCAGAATAATGTCCTTTGTGATTGCCCCAAAATAAGATATAATGGCTTAATCTTTATTCATAGCTAATTACGAAAAACGGCTATAGTTGCAGGCGCGTTTAGTTAGAGCCGGCCGTTTATTTAAGGAGAAAAAATGGGAAAGTTAAAGACCAAAAGAGGCGTAGCCAAACGTTTCAGAAAAACCAAAAAAGGCAAGGTTAAATATGTTGGCGGAGGCAAGAGCCATTTGGCCTCCAGTAAACAAGCCAAGCGTCTGCGTAAATTAAGAAAAAGCAAAACGCTGGCTGGTAAAAAAGAGGAGCGCTTTATTAAATCCATGCTGCCTTATGGCTAGCAGTGCGGAGCATAAATCTCGAAAAGGAGTCAAATCATGGCAAAGGTGAAACATAGCGTAGCAACCCGTAAAAGAAAGAAAAGGGTTTTAAAACAGGCGAAAGGATTCTGGGGGGATCGCAGCAAACAATACCAGCAGGCTAAAAGGGTATTGCTGCATGCGTTGAAGTATGCCTACCGTGACCGCCGCAACAAAAAGCGTGAGTTCCGCAGTTTGTGGATCGCGCGGATCAATGCCGCCTGCCGGCAGGCCGGGATCACTTATAGTGTTTTTATCAGCGGGTTGAAAAAATCCAAAATTAATCTGGATCGTAAGATTCTGGCGGAGTTAGCGGTAAAAGACGATGCCGCTTTTAAAAAGCTGGTGGAAATTATCAAGAAATAAAGGCCGTTTATGTATGTGATTATCGTGGGTTGCGGGAGAGTAGGCGCGGAGCTGGCCAAACTCTTGTCGAACGAAGGCCATGATGTGGTGATTATCGATAAGGCCCGTGAATCCTTTAATCGCTTAGGGGATACCTTTAACGGCCTGACTATGGTTGGTAATGGTTTTGATCTGATCCTGCTCAAGCAGGTGGGGATCGAGAAAGCCGACGCCTTTTGTGCCGTCACTAACGGCGACAATACGAACCTGATCAGCGCGCAGGTAGCCAAAAAAATCTTTCGCGTGCCTAAGGTTTTTGCCCGCGTCTACGATCCGCAGCGGGCGCATATCTATGCCGCGCTGGGTTTGGATATCATCAGCGGCACCATGCTTTTTTCCTCGATGCTGCGCGACAAAATCATCGAAAGCAGATTCTCCAGCTACTTAATCGAATCCAAGGATTTAGGGGTAATTGAGATAGAGGTAAAAAATAACCTGGTGGGCAAAACCATCGAGGATATTAATATCCCCGGGAATTTTATCGTGGTGGCGATCAGAAAGATGCAGGGAGTCGTTATCCCGGAGCCGAAGACCGTATTGAAACATAAAGATGTCCTGATGGGCGTGGTGCAGGTCTCCAGCCTCCAGGCAGTTAGGGAGAAGTTTCATTTGGGAGCTGAGTAGGCATGTATATTTTAATTATCGGAGCAGGCAAGGTCGGGTATTTTTTAGCCAAGCGGCTCTGCCAGGGTAAACATACCGTAAGTATCGTCGATAAGGATCGTATAATTTGCGATGAGATTGCCAAGGAGCTCGAGGCTTTAATTGTTAACGGCGACGGATGCGACCCGCGCATACTGGAAGAAGCCGGGATCCAGCGTGCGGATGTCTTAGCCGCGGTAACCGGTGACGATGAGGATAACCTGATCATCTGCCAGCTGGCCAAAGAGAAATTTAATCTGCAGCGCACCGTGGGACGGGTAAATAACCCGGATAACGAACATACCTTTAGCGAATTAGGCATTGATGTGCCGGTTGATTCCACAAAAATCATCGCTAAGATTATCGAAGAAGAGGTCTCCTTCTCTGATTTTGTAAACTTGATGAGTTTTAAACGCGGGAAGCTGGCGATCGTGCGCGTGGATCTCCCTGAGGATTCCCCGGTAATCAATAAGGAAGTAAAGGATATTACCTTGCCCCAGGACGCGGTCCTGGTTTCCATTTTGCGCGGAGAAGAGGTGATCCTGCCTAAAGGTAATACCGTGCTTAAATCCGGGGATGATATCATCGCTCTTACCTTAATCGGCAATGAACCGCAGCTGTTAAATCTTTTAGCCGGGAAGTTTTAAAAAACCATGAGATTAAAACCCGCATTAAATATTATCTTCGGCATTACCACGGAAATTTTATACGTGGCTGCCATTATGCTTGCGGCATTTTTAATCTGTACGGCAATCTATTTTAAATTATGATCCTGCGGCCGCGGCTGGAAGATTTTAAGATTATCGGTTTTTATCTGGGTAAGATCATTCTGGGGTTAGCCTTTACTATGGCGATACCCATTGCCGCCGGGTTGTGTTTTGGCGAGCTTAATCCCACTCTGGATTTTTTGATTGGGATCGAGATATCCGCTCTATTAGGTTTACTGCTCTTAAAAATCTGTTACACGGACAAGGACCTCAACTGGATGCAGGGGATGATCGTGGTAAGCCTCTCCTGGGTTGTGGCGATGTTATTGGGCGCGATTCCTTTATATTTAAGCGGGCATTGGAGGTCTTATTTAGATGCTAACTTTGACGCGATGTCCGGATTTGCCACTACCGGTTTAAGTTTGGTGCAGGACCTGGACCATCTCTCGCGTACGCATAACCTCTGGCGGCACCTGATTATGTTCCTTGGCGGCCAGGGTATCGTGGTGATCGCGCTTTCTTTTTTTGTGCGGGGTTTCTCTGGAGCGTTTAAGATGTACGTAGGGGAGGCGCGCGATGAAAAGATACTGCCAAATGTTATCCATACCTCCCGTTTTATCTGGCTGGTAAGTATTGTTTATCTAATCCTAGGTACTTTGGCCCTGGGCATCACCGGTATTTTTGACGGGATGAAGCCGGTAAATTCTTTTTTCCACGGCGCCTGCGTGTTTATGGCCGCATTTGATACCGGAGGGTTTGCCCCGCAATCACAGAACATACTTTATTATCATAGTTCGGTTTACGAAGCGATTACCGTGATCATTATGCTTTTGGGAGCGCTTAATTTTAAATTGCATTATCATCTTTGGACAGGAAACCGCAAAGAGATATTCAGGAATATTGAAACCGTCACGCTTTTTATTACTATTATCGCTACTTTTTCCATTGTGGCCGCAGGCCTTGCGCAAATAGGCAGTTATCCTCAGTCCGGGATCTTGTTCAGAAAAGGATTCTATCAGCTTATTTCCGGCCATACCGGCACGGGATTCCAGACGGTTTATCCGCAGCAGTTTATTACGGATTGGAGTCATTTGGCATTAGCGGGTGTAGTGGGGGCCATGGCATTAGGCGGAGCAATTTGTTCCACTACCGGAGCGGTTAAGATGTTGCGTATCGGCATTATCTGTAAAGCCTTTAAAGAAGATTTAAAAAGAATTATCATGCCCGAACGGGCAATTATTATCGAGAAATTCCACCATATCCGGGAGGTATTCCTGGAGGATAAGATGGTGCGCAGCGCGTTGATGATTACCTTGGCTTATATAATTCTATATGGTATCGGCGCGTTGATAGGGATGTTCTACGGCTATCCATTTTTGAATGCTCTTTTTGAATCTACCTCTGCGGCAGCCAATGTCGGGTTATCCTGCGGTATTACCAATATTGCTATGCCAAACGCTTTAAAAATAACCTATATAGTGCAAATGTGGGCGGGCCGGCTGGAATTTATGTCGGTATTTACGATTATCGGTTTTTTTGTCGCATCTTTGAAAGGAAAATGAAAACCGGATTTGGTATAATATATCTGGTTGTGTTTCTTGCGGTATTGGCATCAGCGCAAGGTATCTTTGCCCAAAATATAAGCAGCAAGGAGTTGATTGACCGGGCCAGCCAATACGACGGTAAATTGGTAGTTTATTCCGGGGAGGCGGTGGGTGAAGTAATGCCGCGCCAAGAGTTTGCCTGGATAAACGTCCATGACGGCAGCAATGCTTTGGGTATTTGGCTCAGCCGCGCATTAGCGCAAGAAATAAATTTCACGGGCAGCTTCCAATCCCGCGGAGATTTCTTAGAAGTTACCGGTATATTTCATCGCGCCTGCCCTGAACACGGAGGAGACCTGGATATCCATGCCCAGGGAATACGTATGCTGCGGAAGGGGGAAGTATTCCAGTATAAGATTAATTTGGATAAAAGAAATTTAACCCTTGTTTTACTGGGGATCTTAAGTATATGGACATTAACCTTATTAAAACGCAAATAGACGGCGAGTTATCCGTAGTTGCCAACACGCAAGCTTTAGAAGAGCTGCGTCTGAAATATCTGGGCAGAAAAGGTATTATTACCGAGCTTACCGCGTCGATTCCTGCGCTGGCATCGGAAAACCGCGCTGCTTTCGGTAAAGAGGTAAATGCTTTAAAAAATAAAATCGTCAGCCTGATCGATGAGAAGCAGAAATCTTTTGGAGCAACACAAGAGAATGGCCTTACGGATCATCTGGATATCGGCATGCCCGGTATTGCCCAAGATCTTGGCCGCCGGCATCCGCTTACGCAAATTATGGATGAGATCTGCGGTATTTTTAACCGCATGGGTTTCTCGGTAGTGGAGGGCCCGGAGATAGAAACAGAGTATAATAATTTTACGGGGTTAAATATTCCTCTGGAGCATCCGTCGCGCGACGCCTTTGATACCTTTTATTTGAAGGATTACGCCAAGCTGCTTTTACGCAGCCATACTTCTCCGGTACAAGTCCGCGCGATGAAGGCGCACCGTCCGCCGCTGGCGATTATCGTGCCGGGCAGGGTGTACCGGCCGGATGCCGTGGATGCCAGCCATCTTTTTATGTTTCATCAGATCGAAGGATTCATGGTTGATGAAAATATCAGGTTTTCGGACTTAGAGGGAGTGTTGGAGCTTTTTGCGAAAAGAGTGTTTGGACCAGAGATCAAGATGCGTTTCCGGCCGCATTTTTTTCCTTTTACCGAACCGTCAGTAGAAGTGGATATCTCTTGTATTATCTGTAAGGGTCAGGGGTGTTCTGTATGCGGCAGAAAAGGCTGGTTGGAAATTTTAGGTGCTGGTATGATTCATCCGAATGTCTTTAAGCACGTGGGGTATGACCCGGATAAATATACCGGTTTTGCGTTTGGTATGGGTATAGAGCGTATTGCCATGCTCAAATACGGCATTAATGATATCCGGTTATTTTTTGAAAACGACTTAAGATTTTTAAAACAGTTCTAAAAATGAAAGTTACCTATCAGTGGTTAAAAGATTTTTTAGAGATTAAAGTTTCTCCTAAGGCGTTAGCGGAAAGATTGACCCTGGCAGGTCTAGAGGTAGTATCTTTTGAGACGCGGGAGGGGGATTTTATTTTTGAGATCGAGATTACCTCTAACCGGCCGGATTGGTTAAGCGTATTGGGTATTGCCCGGGAGGTGGCCGCGCTTACCGGAAGTAAGCTAAAAAAAGATTTCTCGCACTATGCATTGTCTAAAAATAAATATCGCGATCTTAAGATTCAAATCGCGGATAAGAAAGACTGCCCGCTCTATACGGCGCAGGTAATTAAAGACGTTAAAATCGCGCCATCCCCGGATTGGCTGCGCAAGAGGCTGGAATTGGTCGGCTGCCGGAGTGTCAATAATATCGTGGATATCACCAATTACGTTTTATTTGCCACGGGCCAGCCGCTGCATGCTTTTGATCTGGATCTTTTGGCACCGGGTAAAATTATCGTGCGCCGGGCAAAACTAGAAGAAAAAATAACTACCATAGACGGCCAGGTAAAGGTTTTAA
>Ga0172375_10006703_pt1 | contig 16027 bp, 16 predicted proteins | sample LakKiv1m_FD_114537 | JGI IMG/M metagenome (GOLD analysis project Ga0172375, IMG submission 114537) | Freshwater microbial communities from Kabuno Bay, South-Kivu, Congo - kab_092012_11.1m | ecosystem: Environmental > Aquatic > Freshwater > Lake | place: Democratic Republic of the Congo...
CAACATCCAGCAACTCAGCCCCGACCAACGCATCGCCTCCGTCGGCTATGCGATGATGGCGGACAACGTGCCCGATGGCGCCATCACCACGAACAAGCTCGCCCCCGGTCTGGCCACCCCGGCGAACACGGCCAACACGGTCGTCATGAGAGATGCATCGGGGAATGTCGCGGTCCAGAGTATCTCAGCACAGAGTGTCGGCTTGCCGGGTAGTGTGTCATTGACCGTCCAGCACATCACGGATCCCGAGAGTAACGTTCATTCAAACACTTTGGTGTTTGCCACCGGTGAGGGAACAAAAATGATATTGGATCAAAGCGGCATGCTTGTTCTTTTTGGGAAATTGGTTTCGGAAGGCAGCATTGATTGCAATGGCGCTTTCTGGGCCACCTCGATTTCCACCACCGGTTCAATCAACACAACCACCAACATCTGGGCGGCCGGGGAAATTTCGTCAGGCACCAAGGTGTCGAGTTGGGGTGATATCCACGCCGGGGGAAACCTCTCGGCGGGTGGTAATGTTTCCGCACATGGGGATATCATGTGCGAAGGCACGAAGTATTTCATTCAACCACATCCGTCCGACCTGTCGAAAGAGATCGCATACGTTTGCTTGGAGGGGCCGGAAGCCGGGACCTACGTTCGCGGGTCGGCGGAGTTGGTCAACGGCGAAGCGATCGTCAGACTGCCGGATCACTTTGGCATGGTCACCTCCACGAACGCATTGACGGTGCAGTTGACCCCGCGAGGAGCGTGGCTGCAACTGTATGCAACCGACGCCACCGTTGCCGGGATCACGGTGCGCGAAGCATCGGGGCGCAACGGCAAGTTTGATTACCTCGTTCAAGGCGTTCGTCTCGGATACGAGAACTCCTCGGTCATCCGCGAACGTCGCAAGTAAGGAGGACAAGATTGATGAACTCATCTCATCATGGTTTGTCATGGTTCTTGTGGCTTCTGTTCCTCACCCTGCCGGGCTTGGCTGTCCAAATGACCGGCTCCTTTGACAGCGGCGGCGGAGTTTCCACCTCCGAAAATTTCCGGGTGGCAGCCAGCCTCGGTCCGGTGGGAGGGAATTCAAGCAACGGTTCGGTCAGCAACAACGGAGGCGGCCCCGTGACACAGCCATCGGTGAAAACCCTCACCGTCACCGCGTCGCCGGCTTCCGTCAGCGAATGCAGCACCAGCCAACTCAGCGGCGTGGCCACGATGGATGATGCAACGGTTGCGATGCTGACGGGCGCCGACCTGAACTGGGATGCTCCCTCATCCCCCATCGTTTCTATCAACAGCAACGGCATGGCGACGGTTGCAGCGGTCTATCAAAATACCGCCGGGAACTTCAGCGGATGGTATCTTGGCGCGGTTGGTTCCAATTCCCTTCTGGTGCAAGATACGCTGCCCGACAACTACGGCATCTACGACAGCGATGGCATTGCCGATTCATGGCAAATCCAGTTCTTCGGCCTCGACAACCCCAACGCCGCGCCTTCCGTGGATGTCACCGGCACCGGCCAGAACAACCTGTTCAAGTATGTCGCCGGCCTTGACCCGACCAATGCAGCTTCCGTGTTTCGGCTGCGGGTCGAGAGCGTTGTTGGACAGTCGAATCAGAAACGATTGATCTTCACTCCGCGCTGGGACGAACGGACCTACACGCCCATGTTCCGCACGAATCTCGTCAGCGGCACATGGATCACGTTGACCGACACCAACGTCACAGACAACGGCACCGAGCGCACTCTGATTGACACCAACGCCACCGGCAACACCCGTTTCTACCGCATCCAAATCAATTCCCCATAACCGAAAACTTCGCGTTGCCACGGTGCGTGGTCACGCTATACTCCGAGCGTGAATCGCATCCGGCTCCTATCCGAGCACGTCGCCAACCAGATCGCCGCCGGCGAAGTGGTCGAGCGACCCGCCTCGGTCGTCAAGGAACTCGTCGAAAACTCTCTCGACGCCGAAGCGCATCGCATCACCGTCACCGTCAAGAACGGCGGACGCACCGCCATCGTCGTCACCGACGACGGCTACGGCATGAGCCGCGACGACGCGTTGCTCGCGCTCGAACGCCACGCCACCAGCAAAATCACCAAAGCTGAAGACCTTCACGAAATCACCACGCTCGGCTTTCGCGGCGAAGCGATTCCCAGCATTGCCGCCGTCTCCCGCTTCACGCTCACGACGCGCGAACGCGGCACGCTTGCCGGAACACAAATCGAAATCGCCGGTGGCAGAATTGTCAGCGTCAAAGACACCGGTGCCGCCGAAGGCACCATCGTTGAAGTTCGAAATCTGTTCTTCAACCTGCCGGCGCGACGGAAATTCCTCCGTTCCCCGCCGACCGAGACGGCGCACATCGAACACATCGTCACGCTCTGCGCGCTGGCTCATGTTCCGGTTTTGTTCCGGCTGACCGTGGATGACCGGGAAATCTTCAATCTCGCGCCCGCGCCCGACCTTTTGACGCGCCTGCGCGAGCTGTACGGCAAACAACTCGCCGAACAGGTGATCCCTGTAGGGGCGCACTGCGTGCGCCCCGCCGTTCCGGCCGACGCACACGGGGGCGCACGCAGTGCGCCCCTACAAGACATTCGCGTCACCGGCTACATCGGCAAACCCGGTGTGAGCCGCGCCGACCGTAGCCAGCAACACACCTTCGTCAACGGACGCCCCGTCGAGAGTAAAGGAATCAACTACGCGCTGCGCGAAGGCTACCACACCGCGTTGATGCGCGGACAATTCCCCGTCACGTTTCTGTTCGTCGAAGTTGATCCGGCGTCGGTGGACGTGAACATCCACCCAACGAAACGCGAAGTCCGTTTCCGCGATGAGTTCGCTGTCCGCCAAGCCGTGATTGATGCCGTCCGCGCCGCGCTCGAACCAAAAGGCGCGATGGCGAAGCCGCTGCCGGTCTCCGCCGCTACCGCCGTCGAACTGAATGTGGGAGCGGCCTCAGTGCCGCGACCGGCGGACGACTCGGCGAGTCGTCCCTACCAACAGACGTTGCCCGCCGCCGAAGTCCAGACCGAGGAAGGCACGTGGCGAATCATCGGCGTGCTCAGCGACTTATACGTGCTCGTCCAGTCGCCGGAAGGTTTGGTGTTGATGGACCAGCACGCGGCACACGAGCGCGTGCTCTTCGAGAAGATGCTCAAGGAACTCGCCGCCGGCAATGCGCCCTCGCAGAAGCTGCTCTTGCCACAAACGCTCGAACTCGATGCGCGCGATGCCGCATTTCTCCGCGCCAACCTCGCGACGCTCCACAAGCTCGGCGTCGGCATCAGCGAGTTCGGCGACAAGACGTTCCTCATTGATGCCGTCCCGCCGTATTTCGAGATGTCGAACCTGCTCCAGACGTTCCGCGATATCGTGGACGAACTCCACCAAACCGGCGAACAGATTCACGCCCGGCGTCTCGGCGAGGACAAAATCGCGACGACCGTTTGTCGGCACGCGGTCAAGGCGCGCGATCCGTTGCGCGGCGAGGAACTGCGCGCATTGCTCCAGCAGCTTCACCGTTGCGATCTGCCCTACACCTGTCCGCACGGTCGTCCCACAATGATCCAGTTCAGCTACGCCGAACTGGAGAAGAAGTTCGGGAGGAAAGTGTGAGCGATTGTCCTCGTTGCGCGAAGCCGCTGGAGCCGGCGCAAGTGGACAACTACACTGTTCGTCATTGCTCCGCTTGTTCGGGAGTTCTCGCCGCACACCGTGACATAGCCGAAATCCTCGATGGCAGTTGGCGCTGTATCCCGTCAGCGGTTGCCGAGTCCACGCCATTCCTGAAGCCCGAAAGAACAGCCGAGGCGACGTTGCGTTGTCCCGATTGTCTCCAGCCGATGGAGAAATACGGCTACATGAGTTTGGCGGCGATCAGCATTGACCGTTGTGATCGTTGTGCACTTCTCTGGCTCGACGCCAGCGAACTCCAAAACATGCTTCTGGCGCTTGCCAAATCCAACTACCGAACTGAAAAAAGGCTGCGCGATAAACGGAATGAGTTCAGTCCACTGAGCGCCGGTCTGGTTGGCGCCATCCCGGGCAACATGGCTCCTCTTACTGACGTTATTCTCCGTTACCATACCCAGAAGATGGCAGACGATGCAAAACAGGTTGCCCTGGCAGTGCTCCTTCGGATCCTGCTCCGGCTTTGACTGACAGCCCGCTTTGCTTCGCCTGCGCCAACGTTGCCGGAACAAAACCGGAACACAATACAGTGCGCGGGGAATGATACATCGGATAACGATGCATCATCGCATGGTGACACCATCGTTGCCGGCTTGCCCGTCGTGGGTGGGAAGGAAACTGCTCGCGCGACTGAGGGCCGATACCTCGTACTACGAGGTATCATCCGTCCGCGGCCAAGGGATGAACGCCAACGACAAGAGACAAAAGGAATTGCGGACTTCGCGAAGTCCGCAATTCTTCTTTTTGGTGTGACCGCTCTTGTCACCGAACTGAGCACACGCTAGAATCAGTGTTTATGAACTTTCCCAAGTTCTGGGCAAAGGCCTCGAATGAGGCGCTGACTTGCTGGCGCTGGTCGAACGCCAGTCTCCACGAAGCACAACAGCTTGCCGATCAAGCTCTGCAACAACTCGCCGACCGCGTGCGCGTCTCCGGGTGGCCGACGCAGCGTTACGGCTATAGCGACCGACCGCTGCGCGAGCCGGTCTTGCAGGAACTCACCGACGCCGTCGTCACGCGCAACGCCTACGGCTGCCATGTGCTGAACACGACGCGGGCGTTGTTCGTGGACATTGACCTGCCGGAACCGAAACCTGCAAGCGGCGGTCTATTCAAGAAACTCTTCGGCAAACCGGAACGAGGAAACGAGCCGTCACCCGAAGCCGCTGCACTGGCACGGATCGAGACATGGACACGCAGCAAGCCGGGTTGGGGTTGGCGTATCTACCGAACGCGAGCGGGACTGCGATTACTGGCCACGCACGCGTTGTTTGAACCGGATGCAACGGAGACGGATGTCGTGTTTGAGGAGTTGGGCAGCGATCCGTTGTATCGCCGGCTTTGCCGGGCGCAGAAAAGTTTCCGCGCCCGCCTGACGCCGAAGCCGTGGCGGTGCGGGCTGCGTCCACCGGACGTACGCTGGCCTTGGACGGACGCGAAGGCGGAAGCGAAATTCGCCTCGTGGGAAAAGCGCTACCAAGACGCCAGCCGCAACAACGCAACCTGCGCGTTGGTGAAGGCGCTGGGCAACGCGCAAATCCATCCGTCCATCGCACCGTTGGTGACGCTGCACGACAACACCACGCGCGTCGGCGCGTCGTTGCCTCTCGCTTGAATCTCAGCCACTGCGGAACGAATCTGATCCGGTTCCCTGGCCGAGCTATTACGCGAGCAGCCGCTGGGCGTTGGCGCAGCGGACGGCGCGCAGTTGTTCTTCGTTCAATGGTGATTCTTTCAGTTTCAGCGAAGCCGACTCGAAATAAAACATCGGCGCATACGAACCAAACAGCACGCACTCGGTGGGCGCTTGCGCGAGAAGTTTGCTGACGCCGCCCACGCCTTCGAGCATGGCAATTTCCACGCACACATCGCCGGTCTTGAGCAGATCGAGCGGCGGCACCTTGCAGTTGAGAAGTTCCAAACGGAGTCCCGGCGTTTTCTTCACGACATCGGCGAGCGGTTTCAGGCTGGGTGGCTCGACTTGCAACAGCGGATGCATCATCCGGCGATCTTCCATGATGAATGCCATCTGCACGAGCAACCCGCGTTTGGCCGCCAGCCGCAGCAGCTTCGCGAAGTCGGGATCCTCCAGCTTGTAACCGTGGTAGTTCGGATGCAGGCGGATGCCGGGCATCCGGTGTTGCTCCGCGCAGCGGCGCAAGTCGTCTTCCCAGTCCGGCAATTTCGGATTCACGGATCCAAACGGCACGAGCAGCCCGCCGCCGTGCCGGCGACATTCCTCCGCGAGCCGGGCATTCGCGGTGGCGATGTCGCGGTACAACAGGGCGTCGAAGCTGCCGGCCCACGCTTGCGTCACGCCGTTGGCGCGGAGTTTGGTGACGAGCTTGGCGGTCTCATCGCACGGCAGCCGGCGCAACGGCCAATGGGAAAGATAAACGTTGGTGTCTATCAAACCTTCCGCAGGTTTTGCGGCGGCAGCGTTGCGGAGCAACACCGCTCCTGCGGCGACCGCGGCGGTCTTAAGGAAGTCGCGACGCGATGGTTCAGGGTTCATACGTTGATTCCTTTCTCGCGCAAAATGGGTTTCAGAATCCGCTTTGTGTTTTCGGCGAGGACCAGTCGTTTCGCCGAATTGGGGATGTCCGCTCCAAGCACCTTTGCCAGTTGTGATGCGAAGCTCCGCCCGCCGGCGTCGCTGCCGTAGAGGACGCGTTCTGCGCCGAGTTCGCGCACGGCCATTTCGGTGTAACCCGACGTTGGATCGCCGCCGTCAATGTCAGCATAGACATTCGGGTGCGGCCGGATGGCGCGGATGCCGCGTTCCCAATCGCCGCCGGTGTGGGCGCAGATGATCGTCGCGCGCGGATGACGGGCCGCCAGTTCCGCCACATCCATCGGCGTGGATTCGCCGGGCAGGTTGCCGGTGATTTTCAACCACGTGTGCTGGAGCACGACGGCTTTCAGTTCCGTGGCGCGGGCGACGATCGGGTCGAGCGTCGGTTCGTTGCAGTGCTGGGCGACCCAGAGTTTCACGCCGACCATCGGGCCGTCTCGGACGCAGCGGTTGAGTTCGTCGAGACTGGCTTGCGTGTGTTTCGGGTTGAGATAGACGAAGCCGAATGTGCGGTCGGGACAGCGACGAACGGCGCGAAGCACTTCGTCGTTGTGTTGGCGGAGTTGGTCGGGGGTCGGGTCGTATTGTCTTCCAAATCCGAGAAACACACAGAGTTTCGCAATACCCATCCGATCGGCGTATTCGAGCAATCGCGGAAGACGTTCTTCCGGCGTGCTGCCGGGAACACCGGTCAGGTGCGTGTGGACGTCCCAAATCTCGAACGAGGTCACAGTTTGATTCCTTTTGCGCGCAGGATGGGTTGCAGGATTCGCTTCGTGTTTTCGGCGAGGATGAGTCGTTTCGCCGAATCGGGAATGTTCGCGCCAAGCACCTTTGCCAGTTGCGAGGAAAAGCTGCGCCCGCCGGCGTCGCTGCCGTAGAGAACGCGCTCCGCGCCTAATTCGCGCACGGCCATTTCAGTTATGCCTGCCGTCGGGTCGCCGCCATTGATGTCAGCATAGATGTTTGGGTACGGCCGGATCGCGCGGATGCCGCGTTCCCAGTCGCCGCCGGTGTGGATGCAGGAGAATGTGGCCTTCGGATGCCGCGCGGCGAGTTCGGCGAGGTCCATCGGCGTGGACTCGCCGGGCAAGTTGCCCGTGATCTTGAGCCAACAGTGTTGCGTCACGACGGTTTTCAGTTCCGTGGCGCGCTCGACGATCGGGTCGAGTCTTGCGTCGTTGCAGTGCAGCGCCACCCAGAGTTTGACGCCAACCATCGGGCCGTCGCGGACGCAACGATTGAGTTCGTCGAGGCTGGCTTGCGTGTGTTTCGGGTTGAGATAGACAAAGCCAAATGCGCGGTCGGGGAATCGTTTGACGGCGCGCATCACCTCGTCGTTGCTCTGCCGCATAAACTCCGGCGTCGGGTCATAATTCCATTTCATCCCCATCATGACACACAGCCGCGCGATGCCTACGCGGTCGGCATATTCCAGCAGACGCTCAAGCCTCTCTTCCGGCGTCGCGCCCGGCACGCCGGCGAGGTGAGTGTGCACATCCCAAATCTCAAACTTCATTTTCGGTCTCGTTCTACTCTGTCCCGATGAAAATGCAAGCCCGCGGCTGTCGTCACGCGCTGTTTCTGGCTCGCCACTCACGGAACAGCATCCACGCACCGCAGACCGACAACAAAAACCAGATGGTCGCGTGCGGACCGATCTTTCGTCCCTCGGGTCGCCACGGCAACGGGATGCTGAACCACGTGTCGTACCACCAATCCGGATAGATGGCCACTTTCGGCACCCACGGCAACAACCACGGGAAATGCCCGTGCGACACAAGATCGAAGCAGAGGTGCGAGAATACGCCGATGGCGAGACTGAACACCACGTTGCGATGCAAAGGTGCGATGCGCCGGACAAGTGCCCGTATCAACAGTCCCGCAGGAACACAGAGCAAAACCAGTCCCAAAAGCGAATGCCCGATGCCTTGGCCGAAACGCCCCCGAAAAATCCCGATGGCTCCGTCCACGATATCCGGCATCGCAGCGCCCACGCAGAGCGCGACCACATCAAAACGCCCCGGCCACCGACGCCACAATGGCGCAATCAAGCCTTGATGCGCTGGAAACGTCATCGGCATCGGCAGAACCTCAACTCAGCAACCGTCACCGCTGGACGCGGGCGCTGCCGCCGGCCATGAGTTTTTCGACTTCCTTGAGCGTGGCCATCGAAGTGTCGCCGGGCGTGGTCATCGCCAACGCGCCATGCGCGGCGCCGTAATCCACTGCCTTCTGCGGGTCTCCGGTCTTCATGAAACCATAAATCAACCCGCTGGCGAAACTGTCGCCGCCGCCGACGCGGTCGAGAATTTCGAGGCCGGGATATTTCCGGCTCTCGTAGAACTTGCCGTTGTGCCAGCAGATGGCGCTCCAGTCGTTGCGGGTCGCGGTGATGACGCCGCGCAACGTGGTGGCGACGACTTTGAAGTTCTTATACTCGGCCACCGCCATCGCGATCATCTTCTTGAACACGTCGGTCTCAATCTTTTTGAAGTCTGCCTCAAAACCGAGGCATGCCGAGAAGTCCTCTTCGTTACCGATCATCACGTCCACGTATTGAGCAATCTCGCGGTTCACTTCGCGTGCCTTGGCTTGGCCGCCGATGCTCTTCCAAAGGCTCGGACGATAGTTCAAGTCATAGCTGACGATTGTGCCGTGTTTGGAAGCCGCTTTGACGGCCTCGATGACAAGCGCCGCGGTCGTCTCGCTCAATGCCGCGAAGATGCCGCCGGTATGGAACCAGCGCACGCCGAGTTTGCCGAAGATTCTTTCCCAGTTGAAATCGCCGGGCTTGAGTTGGCTGGCGGCGGTGTTGCCGCGGTCGGAGACGCCGACCGCGCCACGCACACCAAAACCGCGCTCGGTGAAGTTCAATCCGTTGCGGACGGTCCGCCCGATACCGTCGTCGGGTCGCCAGAGGATGAAGTCGGTGGCGACGCCGCCCTGCAGGATGAAATCCTCGATGAGATGGCCGACTTCGTTGTCCACGAACGCCGTGCAGACGGCGGTCTTCAGTCCGAAACATTTCCGCAGGCCGCGAGCGACATTGTATTCGCCGCCGCCCTCCCATGCAGTGAACGAGCGGGCTGTGCGGATGCGCCCCTCGCCGGGATCGAGGCGCAACATGATTTCGCCAAGCGAGAGTTGGTCAAAGGTGTATTTGTCGCGGAGTTTCAGTGTCATGGCAGATTTCTAACCACGAAATACACGAAATACACGAAAAATTTTGCTGGTCCGTAGGGGCGCACTGCGTGCGCCCCCGCCGTGATGTGACTCAAAAAGGGCGCACGCAGTGCGCCCCTACAGCGTCAAGCTTATCTTTGCACCCGGGCGTTGCCCTTCCAGATGCTCCAGATTTGGTCTTCGTCGGCGGGTTGAGCGTAGTCGGTCAACATCGTCGTCGCCAACGCGCCGCTGGCCCAGCCGAATTGAATCCATTTCTCCGGCTCCCAGCCCTTGAGAATGGCGTAGAGCATGCCGCCGACAAATCCGTCGCCGCCACCGATGCGGTCGAGCACGGTGATGTCGCGCGGCTCGACAACATGCCACTCGTTGCCCGCCGCCATGATCGCGCCCCAGAGGTGATGGTTTGCGTCCACGACTTCGCGCAACGTCGTCGCGAAAGCTGAAGCATTCGGATACGCCTTCTTCACGCGCTCGATCATGCCTTTGAATCCGTCAATCTTCGACTTGAGTCCTTTGCCGCCGGCTTCAGGGCCTTGGATACCGAGACAGAGTTGGAAATCTTCCTCATTGCCGACGAGCACGTCCGCGATGCTCGCGATCTCGGCGAAGATGGCGGAGAGTTCTTTCTCGCGGCCTTTCCAGAACGTCGCACGATAATTCAAATCGAAGGAAATCTTCGTGCCGTTTTTCTTTGCGGCGCGGGCAAGTTCGAGACAGAACTTGCTGGTTTCCGGCGACAGCGCGCCGATCAGTCCGGACAAATGGATGATCTGGACGCCTTCCTTGCCGAAAATCCGGTCGAGATCGAAATCCTTCACGTTCAGCGTGCGGCCAACTTCACCGGCGCGGTCGTTCCAAACGCGCGGGCCGCGCGAACCATAACCGCTGTCGGCGATGTTGAACTGGTGACGGTAACCCCACGGGCCGCCTTGCGGGACTTCCGCTCCTTCGAAGTCCATGCCGCGACTGCGAAGGTTGTTCTTGATCAGTTGCGCGATCGGGCTGCCCTTGACGAACGTCGTCAGGATCTTGACCGGCAGACCGAGGAACGAGGAGATGCTGGCCACGTTCGACTCGGCGCTGGTGACCTGCATGATGAACGTCCCGCCAACATTGACCGGCTGCCCGGCAAGCGGCGTAATGCGGATGCCCATGCTCGTCGGCACGACGAGCGCGTATTTACAGTTCTGTTTTAGTTCGATTTTCATTGGATGTTCCTTTTTGTTTGAAACCACGAAATACACGAAAACATTGTGCGATTCATCGGATGATTCTCTCCCACTCGACCTTCGGGTAGTGGCCGAAGTTCACCAGCAGGCCGAGCCGGTAGCTGGTGGCTTTGAGGTAATTGTGAACTTGCGCGCGGTGTTCATCAGCGAGTTGGGTGACGGCCTTTAGCTCGACGATGATTTTGTCGTAGCAGATGAAGTCCGGCACGTACACCTGTTTCAGCCGGTGGCCTTTGTACTCAAGCTGAAGTTTGATTTGGGCACGGAAGGGAATACCGGCCAAACCGAACTCGATTTGCAGACACTCTTGGTACACCGCTTCCAAGAAACCACAGCCTTTGTCTTTGTACACCTCGAAACACGCGCCCATAATCGCGTGGCATTCGTCTTTATAGAGAATCTCCATCAGCGAAGATGACAGCAGCCGCAGCGGTCACGTCCGTGTGACCGCTGCTCTGTTTTCGTGTGTTTCGTGTATTTCGTGGTTTCCAATTCCTAAACGGTGTACGTGCGGGCGGTGGTGGAACCACCGCGGCCGGTCCAATTGGTGTGGAAGAATTCGCCGCGCGGTTTGTCCACCCGCTCGTAGGTGTGCGCGCCGAAATAGTCGCGCTGCGCCTGAAGCAGGTTCGCGGGCAAACGTTCGCTGCGGTAACCGTCGAAGTATGACAACGCAGCCGACAAACACGGCGCCGGGATGCCGAGCTTGGTGGCTTGGATGATGACGCGGCGCCACGCAGCCTGACGTTTGACAACCGCCCGACGGAAGAACGGGTCGAGCAGCAGATTGACGAGGTCGGGGTTGCGTTTGAACGCCTTTTTGATGTCGCCGAGGAACGCGCTGCGGATGATGCAACCACCGCGCCACATGAGCGCGATGCCGCCGTTGTTGAGGTTCCACTTGTAGGTCTTGGCGGCAGTGCGCATGAGTTGGTAACCTTGCGCGTAGCTGACGATCTTCGAGGCGAACAACGCCTGACGGAGGTCGTTGACGAATTTCGCCTTGTCGCCCTTGAACGGCTTGGCCTTGGACGGGATTTCCTTGCTGGCGGCGACGCGCTCTTCCTTGACGGCGGAGAGGCAACGCGCAAACACGGCTTCGCCGATGAGCGTGAGCGGCATCCCTTCATCAAGAGCGGCGACGGCGGTCCACTTACCGGTGCCTTTTTGTCCGGCGGTGTCCAGAATGAGGTCAATGACTTCTTTGCCTTCCTCGTCCTTGTAGCCGAGGATGTCGCGCGTGATCTCGATGAGGTAGCTGTCGAGTTCGCCCTGATTCCATTCGGTGAACGCCGCGTGCATCTCGGCGTTGGTCATGCCGAGGCCGCGTTTCATCAGGTCATAGACTTCGCAGATCAACTGCATGTCGCCGTACTCAATGCCGTTGTGGACCATCTTGACGAAATGGCCCGCGCCGTTTTCGCCGACCCAATCGCAGCACGGTTCGCCTTGCGGCGTCTTGGCGCAAACCGCTTGGAAAATCGGTTTGACATGCGGCCACGCGGCGGGGCTGCCGCCGGGCATCATCGAGGGACCTTTGAGCGCGCCTTCTTCGCCACCGCTGACGCCAGTGCCGATGTAGAGCAGACCCTTGCTCTCGACGTAGGCGGCGCGACGGATCGTATCGGGGAAATGGCTGTTGCCGCCGTCAATGATGATGTCGCCGGCTTCGAGGCGGGGGATGAGCAGTTCGATGAAATCGTCCACGGCTTTGCCGGCCTTGACGAGCATCATGACTTTGCGGGGCTTCTCCAGCTTCGAGACAAATTCCTCGATGCTGTGACAACCGATGATGTTCTTGCCCTTGGCGCGACCCGCGAGAAAGTCGTCCACCTTCGAGGTGGTGCGGTTGAAGGCGGCGACGGTGAAGCCTTTGCTTTCCATGTTGAGGATGATGTTCTCGCCCATGACGGCGAGGCCGATGAGACCGATGTCTGCTTTTTCTTTCATTTTGGTTGTTCCTTTCTGAAAACTTGTTGTCCTAACTGCCCTGAATTGCGCTGAATGTCAATGTTTCTGCGCGAGGGTTGCCACGGCGAGTTGGCCTTGGCGAGCGTAGTCAATCGCTTCCCCGAGGATGCGGGCGGCTTCCTGCGGCGCGTGGAACCCCATCGAGTTCTCGGCGTTGATGTAATCCACCCGCCACTGGGCTTTGCGGTGTGACTCATGAGCCGGCTTGAGTTGGTCGTCGGTCGCGCCGGCTTTGGCGGCGTCCTTGACGGCGGCAATGAGCGCGACGATGGCGTCCTCGGCGCGCAACATGAGTTTGTGGTTGCGGTCCTGAATGATCTCGACGCGCTGTTTGATTTCGGCTTCGGGGAAATGATGGCAGACTTGGCAGGCATTGTTGATGTGGAGCAACGGGCTGCGGACCCAGTGGTCGCTGATCTTGATGGCGCCTTCGCGTTTATACGGCATGTGGCAATCGGCACAGGAAACGCCGCTGCGGGCGTGGATGCCTTGGCTCCACAACTCGAATTCGGGATGCTGCGCCTTGAGCATCTCGGTGCCGGCTTCGGCGTGTTTCCAGTCGGAGAACGGCGTGCCGTCGCTGAACTTGTAGCCGTTGTAGTAGGCTTCGATCTGCTCGACCTTCAGGCCGTTGTTCCAAGGGAAGAACAACGTGGCCTTCGGCCCGCAGTAGTATTCGACGTGGCATTGAGCGCAGACGAACGAGCGCATCTCTTGGCGCGAAGCGAGAAGGTTGGCGTCGTAGCCTTCTTTGCGGTCGCCGCGCCGCCATTTCTCGACGGACGGCAGGTGCGGCACGGGGTCGGCGGATGCGGCGAGCGCTTTGATGCCGTTGATGAAACCGGGGCGCGTGACGCGCAGTTGCATCGTTTGCGGGTCGTGGCAATCCACGCAGGCGATGGGATGCGTGACGAGTTTGGTGGCGTTGCTGTAAGTCATCTTGCCGATGAGTTCAAAACCTTTCTGGAGTTGCGCATAACCGTTGGCGCTGCCGAGCGGGTCATCCAATTTGCCCGGCGCGCCGGCATCGAGGCCGGCTTTGCGGTAGGCGACGGTATTGGCGGCGTGGCAATGGAGGCAGGCACCGGTCTGCGGGCGCTGGGTGACGCGCTTGGTTTCGCGCTGGTCGCTGAGCATGTAGGCGTGGCCGCGCCGGGCGCGGTAATCAATGCCGAACGCGTATCCGTTGAACATGGCGACGAGGCGCGGGTCTTCGGCGAGTTTGCTGGGCGCGAGCGAATCCGAGCCGCCGCCGCCGTACTTCGTGCCGGTGTGTTCGGCGGTGCGGAGATAGGCGTCGTATTGGCGCGGGAAATTCTTGCCCCACTCGACGGGGTCAACCGTCATCTCGGTGAGGTTGGCGATTTTGAATGCAACCTGTTTCGCTTCCTGTTTGCGGGTGACAATGTTCTCGTACAGCCACATCACGCCGACCGTCGCAGCGGCAGCCACCAACAGCAGTAAAATGTATTTGATTGTCTTCATGGCATCGTCTCCTAGCGGCGCGGCCCGTGCCCGACGCTGTTGTGGCAACGGACACAGTACAGTTCCTCATCGTTCAACACGCGGTGCGCGGTGATCTCGCGCGTGAAATCCTTGTGGCAATGCAGGCAGTTGGCGTTGAGCACGGCGGCGTTGCCCGGCTTGATGCGAACCGGCTCGTGAAAATCCTGAAGCGTGAACCCGCGCGAATGATGCCAGCCGTTCTCAGCCTTGGTGAGCCATTTCCCGATGAAACCGCGCGGCACGTGGCAATCGTTGCAGACCGCGTGCGCGTGATGGCTCGCCTTCTGCCAGCCGTCAAACTGCTCGCGCATGATGTGGCAGTTCACGCACGCGCGCGGGTCGTCGGAAAGATAGGACAAGCCGCGCGCGTAGAAGAACGTGTATCCGCCCGCGCCGGCCAACGTGCCGAACAGAATTGCCAAAAGGGTTTTCACTTATCGCAGTGCAAACATCAGCAGCGCACCGAACACGAGCGAGTGCGCCACTTCCGACCAACCGAGACGTTTCACGCGCAACGGCGACGCCAGCCGCCCTACCCCAATCGCGGCCCGCGCCGCCGCCGGCACAAACGCCAACAGCACGCGGAAGGAAACCACATCCGCCAACGCCAACGCAAGCACGAACAACAACAGCGCGCCATAAAACGCCAACACCGGCCATCGCGGTCCCGTCCGCTCGATGCGCAACCGCACGTACAACACACCGCCAGCGAAATAGAGCGTGTTCCAAAGCCAGAGCCAGAACGCCGTCGCATCGAGCGCGCCCGTCGCTGCATACCACGCCGCCGGCGCCGTCAACGTCAGGCCGCCGACAGCGACCACTTGCATCGCAAGCCCGCGCGGATTTGGACGCGCCGCGAACGCGGCGGCCACGGCGCTGAACGCGGCGAGCCACCAAAGTTTCCAGACCAGAAACAACGGCGCGGCGGCGGCGAGACTGGCGGCCAGCAACAGAGCCATCCATTTGAACTGCCGCTTCAACCAACTGGCGCGCGCAACGTAAAAACAAAGCGTGCTCGCCAGCAGTAGCGCCACTTTCCCATCGAAAATACCGCTGACAGCAACAGCGGTCGCGAAGGGCACCAGCAACATGCCCCACGCGCCGTGTTCGCGCGGCATCGGTAGCCGGTCGGTTGTGTTCACAACCGCGCCAACACGCCCTTGTTGACTTCGGCGACCTTCTCGGGTCCGCAGAGAACCTCAACCAGTTTGAACGCAAACTCCATCGCCGTGCCCGCGCTGCGGCTGGTCACGACGGGGCCGTCCACGACGACGCGCTCCTCGCTGTACCGCGCCGCGCGCGCGGCGACTTCATCGCGAGCGACCGGGTGCGACGTGGCGGCGCGCCCTTCGAGTACGCCGTACGCGGCGAGAATGCCGGGCGCAGCGCAAATCGCCGCGATGCGACCGTTTCGCTGCTGAATGTTCTCAATGATCCTTCGGATGCGCGGGTCGGCGCGGAGATTGTTCGTGCCGGGCTGGCCGCCTGGCAGCACGATCATATCGAAATCGCCGGCGTTCACATCGCCGAGCGCGCAGTCTGGTATATGTCGCGTCCCGCGTGAGGCAGTAATGGGTTGTGATGTTGTGCCCGCAGTAATCACTTCGACGCCGGCGCGGCGCAGGATGTCAATGACGGTGATCGCTTCGATCTCCTCGAAGCCGGGCGCGAGCGGGACGAGGACTTTCATGGCGGCGTGAGCGGCGGCAACGGGACAGGGTTGGTGTCCACTTTGATGCGGACGACGAGATTGGAAGTGACGCGGAGTTTGAGGTAGTCGCCGGGTTTGAGTTTGTCGGCGGTGAGTTTTTCTTCGCCGCGAAAGATGTAGGTGCGCGGCGTGAGCCAGTAGGTGCGTTCA
>Ga0172375_10006704_pt1 | contig 16027 bp, 15 predicted proteins | sample LakKiv1m_FD_114537 | JGI IMG/M metagenome (GOLD analysis project Ga0172375, IMG submission 114537) | Freshwater microbial communities from Kabuno Bay, South-Kivu, Congo - kab_092012_11.1m | ecosystem: Environmental > Aquatic > Freshwater > Lake | place: Democratic Republic of the Congo...
GCATGACCTTTACCACTCTGGCCGGTTCAGTGGGCGGCGGCGTGCAGACTCCGGGCTTTTTAGGAGTGGGTAAGTTGTACCTGACCAGCAGGAAGTTTATCTCCTGTGAAGGCGGATTGAAAAGACTGGTCTGGATGCCCAAGGAGCTCAAAGAACTGCTCATGGATAAGCTTAAGCAGCGCGCCCAGGAATTAGGGGACCCTGTGCTTCTGGATAAGATTGCCGATGAAACAGTGGCTACCAGTTCCGAAGAATTGCTTGATTTCTTGAGCAAGGTCGGGCATCCGGCATTGAATATGCCGCCGATAATATAACTAAAGTTTCACTTGACCTGAGATAGTTTTTCTTATATATTTAAGATAGCAATGTCAAGCCACCCCTCTCGATTTCTTCCTATCTATGTAATAGCAGTCCTGTTTCTTCTGGTAACAGCAGGTTTTTCTGCTGAGTCAGAATTGACGGAATTCCAGAAACAGGCCAGGATTTATCGTATCCAGGGCTATGAACTGCAGAAAGAGGGAGACCTGGAAGGCGCGTTCTCCTACTACCAGAAGGCAATCTACCTAGATCCCAATTACGTGGTTGTATACAACGATATCGGCATTCTTTATGAGAGCGCAGGCGATATCGAACATGCGAAAGAAATGTATCTGAGGGCGATAGATGTAGCCCCTACTTATCCTAATAGTTATTCCAATCTCGCGCTTATTTATGAAGGAGAAAAGGATTACGCCAAGGCAGTTGTCTGTTGGATAAGAAGGGCAATACTGGGAGACCAGAATGACCCCTGGTCAGAGATAGCCAGGAAGCGGCTGGGAGATATCGTGAACGCCGCCCCGGAGGCATATAGCAATATCGAAGAGCAGTTTAAAGCCAATATCCAGCAGTTATCCGGCAAAGAGCCCTCCCTGGCACAATTCGGGTTTCTTACCCCGGAAAGCCCTAAGGTCACTTTGTTTAAAGAAGAAAAGGCTCCTGCAGAGGCTGTGAAGCCGGATAATAAGGCCCGCTCGGAAACTTATCTGAAACGCGCCAGGGATAATTTTTCGAAAGGAGAATACGTCACTGCTTTAAAGGAGGCTACGGTAGCAAGCTATCTGGATCCCTCCAACAGCGAGATAAATGAGTTTGTCGATAAAATTCGCAAGAAGCTTTTGGAATAGAAGGCTACACCTTCACACCCCCTATTTAGTTCCCATGTTTAATTAATGCAAAAAAAGAAGTTCTATTTAATCGACGCTACTGCTCTTTGCTATCGTGCGTTCTACGGCGTAAGCGCTCTCTCTACGACATTCGGACAGCCCACAGGCGCCATCTACGGATTTATAAACATACTCCAGAAGATACTAAAGGATAATAAGCCTGATTATCTGGCGATATGTTTTGACGTCTCCCGGGATACCTTCAGGCAGAAGAAATTTAAAGAGTATAAAATACAGCGTCCTCCTATGCCGGACGGGCTCTCCAGCCAGATACCGTTTATAAAAAAGATAGTCTTAGCCTACGGCCTTGCCCTTTTCGAAAAAGAAGGTTTTGAGGCGGATGATATTATCGCCACCCTCGCCAGCAAGGCGGCAGAGTTGGGCCTCTCTACTGTTATTGTAAGTTCCGATAAAGATATATTGCAGCTGGTTGATGAGGATACGCAGGTCTTCAGCCCCTACAAAGACGAAGGCGTGTTCTATGACCAGGAGAAGGTGCTGAAGCGTTTTGGCGTAGAGCCCCCGAGGATAGTTGATATCATCGCTCTTATGGGCGATAGCGTAGACAATATACCCGGCGTCCCGGGGATAGGCGAGAAAACAGCAGCGTCCCTGATCAAGGAGTTCGGCTCCCTGGATAAGTTATTGCGGGAGAGGGATAAGATAAAGCAGGAGAAGGTAAACCGCTCGATTGCCCAGAATTTAGAGATGATAAAATTAAACCGGGAATTAGCGCAGCTTGACAGTAAGGTAGATATAGACTTTGATTTAAAGAAGGCCAAACCCGCGGGGCCGGACCTGGTAGAGCTCTACCGGCTTTTCAAGCATCTTGAGTTTAAGCGTTTCTTAAAAGACCTGCCTTACGAAGAAGAGAAGCGCGAGCACGCCCAGGCGGTCCTTATAGAAGAGGAGGAGTTAAAAGCCCTGCTTTCTAAAAAGGAAGAGCTCTTCTTATACGGATTAAAACTAGAAGAGCTTATATTTGCTATCGGGGATAAGGTGTTTCAGGTAAAGAAACCATACAGAGAGTTAAAGGATATGCTGGCAGACCCCGGGATAAAGAAAACAGGGCATGATCTTAAGAAAACAAAAGTATCCCTGGCCAGGGAGGGGATTGTTCTGGAGGGGATTGATTTCGATACCATGATCGCAGCCTACCTGCTCAATCCTTCCAAGTCGAATTATGGCCTGCAAGACGTATCCTGGGATTATCTGGGGATCAGGCCCGCGGATTCCCTGGATCCCGTAGCTGCTATCGGCATGTTACGTGATTTAAAGCCAAAGTTAAAAAAAGAGCTAGCAGAAAAATCTCTCGACAAGCTGTTTACGGACCTCGAGATGCCGCTGGTTGAGGTTTTGGCGCAAATGGAGCTTTGCGGGATAAAGCTCGATCTGGATATCCTCAAACAGCTCTCCAAGGACATAGACAAGAGGCTGATAAAGCTGATAGAGGAGATCTACTCCATCAGCGGGTGCGAGTTCAATATAAATTCACCCAAGCAATTAAGAGAGATCCTTTTTGAGAAATTAAAATTGCCGGTGGTAAAGAAGACCAAGACCGGGCCTTCCACTGACGAGGAGGTGCTTAAAGCGCTCTCCGGCAGAAACGAGCTCCCGGCGCTGCTCCTTGAATACCGCCAGTTGACCAAACTAAAAAATACCTATATAGACGCGCTCCCTGAGTTGGTGGATGAGGCCTCTGGCCGGGTGCATACCTCTTTTAATCAGACCGGGACTGAAACAGGCAGGTTAAGTTCAAGCAACCCGAACCTGCAGAATATACCTATCAAGACAGATATAGGCAGGAATATCAGGCGTTCGATAATTTCATCAGGCAGCCGGAATTATCTCTTGTCCTGCGATTATTCCCAGATAGAGTTGAGGATACTGGCGCATTTATCCAAGGACGACGATCTTATAGAGGCATTCAGGCAGAACAGGGATATACACAGGATAACCGCATCTTTAGTCTATGGCCTTGATGAGGCAGATGTAGACCAGAAACAGCGCGAGATGGCCAAGAGGGTCAATTTCGGGATCGTCTACGGGCTTACCGCGTATGGCCTCAGCCGCGACTTAGGCATATCGGTTGACGAAGCGCAGAGGTTTATCGATGCCTATTTCCTGCGTTATCCTAAGGTCCAGGAGTACATACAAGAGCAGATTGAAAAGGCTAAGGCCGACGGCTTTGTTACCACTCTTTTAGGCAGGAGAAGATATATCCCGCAGATTAATGATAAAAACCTCGGGGTCAGGCAGTTTGCCCAGCGTCAGGCAGTGAATACGCCTATACAGGGCTCAGCCTCTGACCTGATAAAATTAGCCATGGTGCAGATACAGCGTAAGCTGGCCAGCGCAGGATTAAAATCAACGATGATACTACAGATTCACGATGAGCTGCTTTTTGATGTGGCGCATTCGGAGCTTAAAGAAGTAGTGGCCCTGGTCAGAGAGAGAATGGAAGGCGTATTGAAACTGGACGTGCCTATAAGAGTTGATATAAAAATGGGAAAAAACTGGTTAGAGATGAAGGAGGTCGAATGAAAATAGCAATCTGTGCTTCTGAGGTCGTGCCTTTTGCAAAAACAGGGGGTTTGGCGGATGTCGCCGGAGCCCTGCCCTTGGCGTTGGAAGAGCTAAAGCAGGAAGTAATTATTATTATGCCTAAATATAAGGCTATCCAGGAGCCGAAATTTAAAATCAAGAAATCCAGGGAGGGTATTCCTTATTCGGTGATAGGCGAAGATATCAGGGTGTATTTTATCGAGAACGACGCCTATTTTAATCGCGACTCTCTCTACGGCGATAAGACCGGAGACTACCCAGACAATTTGGAGAGGTTTTCTTATTTCAGCCGCGCTGCCTTAGACCTGCTTAAAAAGATAAACTTCAAGGCGGATATCATACATGTGCATGACTGGCAATCATCGCTCGTCCCGGTTTACCTGAAGACCCTTTACAGGGATAACCCGTTCTATAAGCAAATGAAGACCATACTTACCGTGCACAATATAGGCTACCAGGGCCTTTTCAAGAAAGAAGAATTCCCCAAGCTCGGGCTTGACTGGGGCCTGTTTAACATGGAGCTCCTTGAGTTTTACGATAGGGTCAACATCTTAAAAGGGGGGATGCTCTTTTGCGATATCATCAATACGGTCAGCGAGGCCTATAGCCGCGAGATCCAGAGTAAAGAGTTCGGGTATGGCCTGGAAGGGGTATTGAGTAAGCGTAAACTCGACCTCTTCGGGATATTGAACGGACTCGACTATTCCATCTGGAAACCGGAGCAGGATGAATTCATCCTGAAGAACTATTCCGGCTCTGGCCTGGAGGGGAAATACAAAGATAAGCAGAACCTGCAGGAGATATGCAAGCTCCCCGCCAAGAAAGAAGTGCCGCTTTTCGGTATAGTCTCAAGGCTCGCCGAACAAAAGGGGTTGGATATCTTAAGCGAGGCGATGGAAGAGATCTGCGGGATGAACCTGCAGATGGTGATCCTGGGTACGGGTGACCTGAAATACCATCTTATCCTTGAGGAGATGGTAGAGAAATACCCCAAGGTTATATCTCTGCATCTTAAGTTTGACGATTCACTGGCACACAAGATTTACGCCGGCTCGGATATATTCCTGATGCCTTCTAAATACGAACCCTGCGGCCTGGGGCAGATGATCAGTCTAAGATACGGCACCATCCCCCTGGTCTTTAAGACCGGAGGCCTGGCTGATACCGTAAACGAGAAGAACGGTTTTGTGTTTGATCAATACACGGCACCCCAGCTGGTTGCCACAATCAAGAAGTCTATGCAGGCTTTTAAGGATAAAAAGAAGTGGTCCGGGCTAGTCTCCCGCGCCATGAAGTGTAATTTCTCCTGGGCTGAGTCCGCCAAGAGGTATATCCAGTTGTATGAAAAGGCAAAGGCAAAATAGAAAAAGGATAGTCTTAGGCCTGACCGGTAGCTTTGGCAGCGGTAAGTCCACGGTAGCCGGCATGCTTAAGTCCCGCACAGTCAAGATAATAGACGCGGACAGGATCGCGCATAGCCTCCTCTTGCCCGGCACAGCTGTATATAGGAAGGTAGGGCGCCTTTTCAAGGGAGTGGTCTTAAGAAAAGGCCAGCCGGGCCGCGATAAGTTGGGCAAGGCAGTATTTGGCGATAAAAGGCTGTTAAGAAAACTGCAGGATATAATGCATCCTGAAATCATCCGTATTATCAAAGACGAAATAAAGGCAAATCCAGGTAAGGATATTATTTTAGATGCGCCCCTGCTTATCGAGGCCGGATTAGAGCGCCTGGCGGATAAGGTGCTGGTGGTTAAGGCAGGCAGGGCGAAACAGGTCCAGCGGCTTCTTCGTAAAACCAATTTATCTAGAAGCGATATCTTAAGGAGGATAAACGCGCAGATTCCTCTTTCAACAAAGGTCCGTATGGCGGATTTTGTAATAGATAATAACGGTACTCTAGACAAAACAAAGAAACAGGCCCAGGTAATAAGGAGGTTGTTGTGGAGAAATTAGATATCAGAAAACTAAAAGAAACCAAAATCAGCGAATTAAATAAACTGGCCAAAGAATTCAATGTAAACGGCGCAGGCGGCCTGAAGAAGCAGGACCTCATCTTTAAGATCCTGCAGGCCCAGGCAGAAAAAGAGGGCCTTATGTTCGGGGAGGGGATCCTGGAGATCCTGCCGGAGGGGTTCGGTTTTTTAAGGTCTACAAATTATAACTATCTGCCCTGCCCGGACGATATCTACGTCTCTCCCTCTCAGATAAGGAAATTTGACCTGCGCACCGGGGATACGGTTAGCGGGGAGATCAGGCCTCCGAAAGAAGGAGAAAAATATTTCGCGCTGCTTAAGGTTGAAGCGGTTAATTTCGAGAATCCCGAAGAGGCGAAAGAGAAGATACTTTTCGATAATCTCACTCCTATCTATCCGCAGGAGCAGTTTGTCCTGGAGACTAAGCCGGAAGAGGTATCTACGCGCATAATGGACCTGCTTACTCCTTTAGGCAAAGGGCAGCGCGGCCTGATCGTTGCGCAGCCTTATAGCGGAAAGACCGTCCTTCTGCAGAAGATAGCTAATTCCATTACTACCAATAATCCTGACGCTATACTGATCGTGCTTTTGATTGATGAGCGCCCGGAAGAGGTAACTGATATGCAGCGGCACGTAAAGGGCGAGGTAATCTCATCTACGTTTGATGAGCCTCCGGAGAGGCACGTGCAGGTTGCCGAGATAGTGCTGGAAAAGGCCAAGAGGCTGGTAGAGCATAAGAGAGATGTGGTTGTCCTGCTGGACAGTATAACCCGCCTGGCCAGGGCTTATAACTCTGTAGTCCCGCATAGCGGCAAGGTTCTCTCCGGAGGCATAGATTCAAATGCCCTGCAGAAGCCCAAAAGATTTTTTGGTGCTGCGCGCGGAGTGGAAGAAGGCGGAAGCCTTACCATTATCGCCACGGCCCTGGTGGATACGGGCAGCCGCATGGATGAAGTCATCTTTGAAGAATTCAAGGGAACCGGCAACATGGAGCTTCAGCTGGACAGAAACCTCTTCCAGCGCAGGATTTACCCGGCCATAGATATAAAGCGTTCTAATACCAGGCACGAAGAGCTGCTTATGAAAGAAGAGGTGCTGCAGAAGGTCTGGGTCTTAAGGAAGGTCCTGAACGAATTAAATAACGTAGAGGCTATGGAGCTTTTGATAGAGAAGCTTTCTAAGACCAAGAATAATTCTGAGTTCTTAAAAAGCATGAATCAGTAATAAAGAGAGGAGAAATAAATGAAAGACAAAACTCATCCCAAGTACCAGGAGTGCGTAATCGTCTGCGCCTGCGGCAATACCATACATACCCGTTCCACCAAGCCCAATATCAGGGTGGAGGTATGTTCGAAGTGTCATCCTTTTTTCAGCGGTAAGCAGAAGTTCTTGGATTCTGCCGGCAGGGTAGACAAGTTTATGAAGAAGTACGCTAAAAAGTCTGCTTGAGCATGTTGGATAAGTTAAAGAAAATAGAAGAGCGCTATCTCCAGTTGGAGGAGCTTCTGGCTTCTCCGGAGGCCTTTGCCAATAAAGAACAGTACAATAAATACGCCAAAGAGCTTGCTGATCTGCGGGAGCTGGTGGCGTTATTCCGCCAGCACAAACGCACGGTTAAAGAGGACGAGGAGCTGGAGGTGGTACTGAAGGAAAAACACGACAAAGAATTCACGGAATTAGCCAAAAAAGAACTGCAGGATTTAAGGGCTGCCAAATCTGCGCTGGAAGAGAAGCTGAAAGTTATCCTGGCGGGCGAAGATAAGGATGTTGGAAGGGATATAATCCTGGAGATAAGGCAGGGCACCGGAGGAGATGAGGCAGGCTTGTTTGCCGCAGACCTCTACCGCATGTATTCCATGTATGCGCAGAAGAAGGGCTGGGTTGTTGAGTCTATGTCTGCAGCAGCAACGGAGCTGGGAGGTTTTAAGGAGATAATCTTCGGGGTGAAGGGCCGCGATGCCTACAAGAGGCTTAAGTTTGAAAGCGGGGTGCATAGGGTACAACGCGTACCTGCTACAGAGGCCCAGGGAAGGATCCATACTTCGACTGCTACGGTGGTAGTGCTGGTGGAACCGCAGGAAGTGGAATTTTCCGTCGAGCCTAAAGATTTACGCATAGATACCTACCGCGCATCAGGCCCGGGAGGCCAGCATATGCAAAAGACCGATTCTGCGGTCAGGATCACCCACCTGCCTACGGGCGTGGTAGTCTCCTGTCAGGATGAGCGCTCGCAGCTTAAAAACAAGAATAAGGCAATGAGGATCTTGCGCGCCAAACTTCTGGACGCAAGAAGGGAGGAAGAATCCAGGAAGATCTCCCAGGCCAGGAAATCCCAGATCGGCTCAGGCGACCGCAGTGAGAAGATACGCACCTATAATTTTCCTGACCGCAGGGTTACTGACCACCGTATTAATTTTACCTCGCATCAGTTAGAGTCAATCTTTGAGGGTCAATTAGAAGAACTTTTTGATGCCCTGTTGAAAGCAGAGCAGGAGAGTAAAGAGAGCCAGGAATGAATGAAGCAGAGTTGTTATTCAGTGAGCTTCTCGGATGCGATAGAACGTCTTTATATTTTAATAGACAGCTGCGCCTGAGCGCGGATAAGTCCAGGCAGATATCCCGCGTTTTAAAAAGAAGGATACTGGGAGAGCCCATTCAGTATATACTGGGCAATACCGAGTTTATGGGCCTGGAATTCAAAGTAACTCGCGGCGTATTGATACCCAGGCCGGAGACCGAATGCCTGGTTGAGGCGGCGCAGAAATACCTGCGCCAGAGTAGCAGGTTATCCGGCTGCCATATCCTGGATTTAGGCACGGGTTGCGGATGTATTGCAGTATCGCTGTTAAAGTTATTACCGGGCTCTAGCCTTGATGCCAGTGATATATCAGCGCAGGCCCTGAAGATAGCCAGGCGCAACGCCGCGCTGCATAAGGTAAGGGTGAATTTTATCCAGAGTGATCTCTTTGCCAGCAAAAAAATAAAACCCCGGCATTATAATCTGGTAGTAAGCAACCCGCCTTATATACCTACGGATGAAATTAAACGCCTGCAGATAGAGATAGGCTATGAGCCCGCTCTTGCGCTTGACGGGGGAAGAGACGGACTGGAGTTTTACCGCAGGATAATCAATTCTGCCTGTAATTATTTAAAAAGAAACGGATTTCTAATCATGGAGATGGGATTCGGCCAGGATAAAAAAATAGAAAATATTTTTTACAAATCAGCTAAATTTGAGATAATAGAAGTGATCAAAGACCTTGGCAATATAAACCGGGTAGTAGTGGCGCAAAAAATTAATTAAAAAATGGATAAGCTCTTGATTGAGGGTGGTAAGAGATTAAGCGGCACAGTGACGGTCTCGGGCTCAAAGAATTCCGTATTGCCGATATTGGCTGCGACACTTTTGACTGATGAGACCTGCGTGATTAAAGGGGTCCCTAATTTGCGCGACACCAACACCATGCAAAAGATCCTGCGTTCTTTAGGTAAAAACGTGGAATTTGACAAGGGTACGGTGACGATAAGCTCGACTAAACACTCAAGCTACATTGCGGATTATAAGCTGGTATCTACCATGCGCGCCTCATTCTGCGTGCTCGGGCCGCTCCTGGGCAAGTTAAAAAAGGCCCAGGTTTCTCTGCCCGGAGGATGCGTAATCGGCTTGCGTCCGGTAGACCTGCATCTTAAAGGGATTGAGTCGCTGGGAGCTGATATCAGCGTTGAGTCAGGTTATGTGCTGGCAAAGGCAGCCAGGCTTAAGGGAGCGCATATCTATCTGGGAGGAATGTACGGTTCCTCGGTGCTGGCCACCGATAATGTAATGATGGCGGCGGTATTAGCGCAGGGGAAGACCGTGATTGAGGCAGCGGCCTGCGAGCCTGAGGTAGCAGACCTGGCTGAATTCCTTAATAAGATGGGCGCCAGGATTCTAGGCCACGGCACGCCTACAATAGAAATAGAGGGTGTACGGCAGTTGCACGGAGCAGTATATACAATTATACCTGACCGGATTGAAGCCGGGACATTTATGATAGCGAGCTTAATTACTAAGGGCGATATACTGATTAAAAATGTGTTATGCCAGCACCTGGGTGCGTTGATTGATAAGTTAGGCCAGGCAGGGGCCTCTTTGGTTATTTCCGGTTCTTCGGTGCGCGTGCGCCAGAAGAGCAGGATTAAGCCGATCAATGTGACCACCCTTCCTTACCCCGGATTCCCCACCGATATGCAGGCGCAGATCATGAGCCTGATGAGCATTACCCCAGGCATAAGCGTAATTACCGAAAAGATTTATCCTGACCGTTTCATGCATGTGGCTGAGCTTAACCGTATGGGCGCGCATATCCAGAAAGAGGGGCCGCATGCCATCGTAGAAGGGATTAAGTCTTTGTCCGGGGCTCCGGTGATGGCCTCTGACCTGCGCGCTTCGGCATCGCTGGTCCTGGCAGGGCTGGTAGCTAAAGGGACAACTTCGATATCAAGGATCTACCACCTTGAGCGCGGATATGAGAATATGGATGTAAAGCTCAGGGGTTTAGGCGCCAAAATCTGGAGAGAGAAAGAATGATTTTAATGATCGATAATTACGATTCCTTTACCTACAACCTGGTTCAATACCTGGGAGAACTCGGCGCCGTGGTGAGGGTATTCAGGAACGATAAGATAACGGTCCAGGAGATCGAGGAACTGGGGCCCCAGAGGATCGTGATTTCTCCCGGGCCCGGAAGGCCGGAGGATGCCGGGATATGCCCGCGTCTGATAGAGGAGTTGGCTGGTAAACTTCCTATCTTAGGGGTGTGTCTTGGCCATCAGGCGATAGGTTATGTTTTTGGGGGCCGTATTGTCGGGGCAAAAAAACTTATGCACGGGAAGACTTCGTTGATTTATCATAACCGCAAGGATATCTTTAAGGGCATAGCCAATCCTTTTGAGGCCACGCGCTATCACTCGCTTATAGTGGAGAAGAAGAGCCTCCCCGCATGCCTTGAGATTACTGCCTGGACCAAGGAAAAAGAGATCATGGGTTTAAAACACAAGAAATACCCTCTCTGGGGAGTACAATTTCATCCGGAATCAATACTCACCAAATCGGGTAAGGATATACTAGCCAACTTCTTAAAAATATGATTAAAGACTTAGTAAAAGAGCTTCTTCAGAAGAAAAACCTAACCAACGCGCAGATGCAGGAAGCGATGCATGAGATATTAAGCGGCTCAACCGATATCGCCGACATCATCGCGTTCCTTACTTCCCTAAACGCCAAGGGCGAGACAGTAGAAGAGCTGACCGCTGCGGTAGAGGTAATGATAAAATATATCGACAGCATTATCGTGGACAGGCCCAATATACTGGATACCTGCGGAACGGGAGGGGATAAGAAGGGGACCTTTAATATTTCTACCACTACTGCCTTTATGGCCAGCGGCGCGGGTATCACCGTAGCCAAACACGGCAACCGTTCGGTATCCAGCAAGTGCGGCAGCGCCGATATACTGGAGGCGTTGGGCGTAAATATAAATATGGGCAAGGAGAGCATAAAGAGATGCCTGCAGGAGATCGGGATTGCCTTTCTCTTTGCCCCCAACCTCCATCCGGCCATGAAACACGTAATGCCTGCAAGAAAACAGATTGCCAGCAAGACCATGTTCAATATAATCGGGCCTTTGATCAATCCGGCGAGGGCGACGAACCAGTTGATAGGAGTCTATAGCGCTGAGTGGACCAGGCCCCTGGCGCAGGTTTTGTATAATCTGGGGACAACTCACGTGCTGGTGGTGCACGGAAAAGACGGGCTGGATGAAGTTACTACTACCACCAAGACGATAGTCTCCGAGGCATACAAGGGCACCTTCAGGGATTACGAGATTTCTCCCGAAGATTTCGGTATTAAGCGCTCTGTGCTTTCCGACCTTTTAGGCGGTAGCATAGAAGATAACGTAAGGATTGTCCTGGATATTTTAAGCGGGAAAACCGGGCCTAAGCGCGATATAGTCCTGCTTAACTGCGGCTGCGCGATATATGCTGCGGATAAGGCCGGCTCAATCAAAGAGGGGATTAAGCTGGCAGCAGATTCTATAGATTCGGGCCAGGCCATGCAGAAGTTAGAATTATTAAAGGAGTATTCCAAGCAATGAAAAACGATTTCCTGAAAGAGATAGTCTCTAAGAAAAAAGAGAGGATACTCCTGGGGAAACAACAGCTCTCTGAAGCTGATCTTAAGGCTAGGATAGATTCGCTTCCTCCCACCAGGCCCTTTACAGAGGCGATAAATAAGCCGCGCACCATATCTTTGATCGCAGAGATTAAGAAGGCCTCGCCTTCCAGGGGGGTTATCCGGGAGAACTTTAATCTTCAGGAGATCACCGGTATTTATAAAGAAGCCGGCGTGCAGGCGGTCTCTGTTTTAACCGAAGAAGATTATTTTTTAGGCAGCGCATCCTACCTTACGCAGGTCAAGAGCCTGATAGACGTCCCTGTATTGAGAAAAGATTTTATCCTGGAACCCTACCAGGTTTATGAGTCGCGTTTTTTCGGAGCAGATGCTATACTCTTGATCGCTGAACTGTTGACCAAGGATACGCTTAGCGAGCTGATGCAATTGGCCAAGAGCCTCGGCCTAGATTGCCTGGTGGAGGCGCATACGGAGAAAGAGCTGAAGAAGATCCTGGGGATGGAGGTCCCTCTTATCGGAATAAACAACCGCGACCTGCATACGCTGGAGGTAGACCTTAAAACCACGGAGAAACTGTATATCCTGATTCCCAAAGACAAGACAGTGGTGGTGGAGAGCGGGATCAGGAGCCGGCAGGATGTTTTGTTCCTGAAGATCCTGGGGATTAATGCGGTATTGATCGGCGAGGCCTTTATGGCGGAAGCGGATTTAAAAAAGAAGGTTGAAGAGATAATGGGATGGTAAAGGTCAAGGTTTGCGGCATTACTAACTTGCGGGATGCCCGTAATGCAATAGCCTGCGGCGCGGATGCCCTGGGATTTGTTTTTTATAAAAAAAGCAGGCGCTATATTAAGCCCCAAAAGGCAGGAGCCATCATTAGAAAGCTAGCCAAAGGCATTATTAAGGTAGGGGTATTTGTAGATAGTCCTGCTAGCGAGGTCTGCGTTATCGCCAGGCAGTGCGCTCTCGATATGCTGCAGTTTCACGGTAATGAGTCTAAACAGTTCTGTGCCGAGTTTAAGGGGTATAAAACAATCAAGGCCTTCAGGATAAAAGAGAAGGTCAGGGTGCGGGAATTACTGAAATACAAAACCTCGGCCTATCTTTTTGATACCTACGCAAACAGAATGTTCGGCGGCACGGGGAAAGCTTTCTCCTGGAAACTGCTTGAGGGTTTAAATAAAATAAAGAAACCAATATTTCTGGCAGGGGGTTTGACTGCGGAAAATGTAGCGGCTGCAATAAGGATGGTGGGGCCGGACTGGGTGGATGTATCTAGCTCCGTAGAAGCCAGGCCCGGCAAGAAGGATCACAAGAAGATTAAGGATTTTATAGAAGCGCTTAGACAGGAGGCTTAAGATTAAGATATTACCGGATAAGAAGGGACATTTTGGCATATTTGGCGGGAGATTTGTGCCTGAGACGTTAGTCTTTGCTTTAGAGGAGCTGGAGAAGGAATATGTCAAAGCCACCTCCGACACTAAATTCAAAGAGCAGTTGAGGTATTATTTGAGCGAATATGCGGGCAGGCCCACTCCGCTTTACCTTGCCCGGCGCTTGAGTGAGCGCTTAGGGATAGCTAAGATATACCTGAAAAGAGAGGACCTCCTGCATACGGGAGCGCATAAGATAAATAATACCCTGGGCCAGGTCTTGCTTGCGCTGAAGATGAAAAAGGTGCGCGTTATCGCCGAAACAGGGGCAGGCCAGCATGGCGTGGCTACTGCCACTGTGGCTGCCTTATTCGGCCTTAAGTGCGACGTATACATGGGGACGGAGGATATCAGGAGGCAGAGGCTTAATGTTTTCCGGATGAAGCTCTTGGGCGCCAGGGTTATACCTGTTGATAGCGGATCGCGCACATTAAAAGATGCTATGACCGAGGCCTTGAGGGACTGGGTAACTAACGTGCGCGATACCCATTACATTATCGGTACTGTTGCCGGTCCGCATCCGTATCCGCAGATGGTCAGGGATTTTCAGTCAGTAATCGGTAAAGAGGCAAAGCAGCAGATCTTAAAGAAAGAAAAGAGGCTTCCTGATTATCTGGTTGCCTGCGTAGGAGGCGGCAGTAATGCCATGGGCCTGTTTCATCCTTTCTTTAAGGAGAGGAGTGTTAAATTTATCGGGGTGGAGGCAGCGGGTTTGGGATTGAGTTCAGGAAGGCACGCTGCTACTTTGGTTGCCGGCTCCCCCGGCGTCCTGCATGGCTGTAAATCAGATCTGCTGGAGGATAAATTCGGCCAGGTCAAGATCGCCCACTCTATTGCCGCAGGACTGGATTATCCCGGAGTAGGGCCTGAGCATGCCTATTACAAAAGCATAGGACGCGCCAGCTACGCGGCGGTTAGTGACAAGGAGGCGCTGGAGGGTTTTACGCTGTTATCCGAGACTGAAGGGATTATCCCCGCGCTTGAGCCTGCGCATGCAATTTTTTATTTAAAGAAATTATCCAGGAGAATAAAAAAGAATTCCATCGTGGTAGTCTGTCTCTCCGGCAGGGGAGATAAGGATACCGAAGAGGTATCGATGAGGCTTGGGCTATGAACAGGATCGAGAAGAAATTTAACGAGCTAAAAAGAAACAACAGGAAGGCATTCATTGCATTTATCACTGCAGGCTATCCTGACCTTCGGACTACCGCAAGGCTGGCCATGGAGTTTGAACGCTCGGGGGTGGATATCCTGGAGCTGGGAGTTCCTTTTTCCGATCCTATGGCTGACGGACCCATAATCCAGGCTGCCTCGCAAGCCGCATTAAAAAAGAAGGTTAACATGGGGGGCATCCTGGAGCTGGTAAAAAAACTGCGCAGGTACAGCCAAATACCCATCTGCCTGATGACCTATTACAATCCCGTTTTCTGTTTTGGCCAGGAAAGATTTATCAGGCTTGCGCGGACCTGCGGAGTAGACGGCTTAATCATACCGGACCTGCCTCCCGAGGAAGGGAAGGGGCTGATAAAATATGCCGCTAAATCCGGAATAGACGTCATATGTTTCATTTCTCCCACTACATCCCTTCAGCGCATAAAATATATAGCAGGCATATCCCGGGGATTTATTTATTATGTTTCTTTGACCGGAGTTACGGGTGCGCGCAAGTATCTCGCAACCGGCATAGCGGGGAGGCTGAAGCTGGTTAAAAAATATACCGCTAAACCTGTCTGCGTCGGCTTCGGCGTCTCGCGCCACAGCCAGGTAGCAGATATTAACAGGGTTGCCGACGGAGTCATAGTAGGCAGCGCTATCGTAAAAAAGATAGAAGAACACCTCGGGGATCCGGGCCTGGTCAGTAAGGTGGGAGATTTTGTGCGCAACCTGAAAGGAAGCCGTGTATAAAAAAACGCTATTAGATAACGGGGTCAGGATCGTTGCCTCTGTGATGGGGAGGATGCAGTCGGTTTCTTTAGGCATCTGGATAAATACCGGGGGCAGATACGAGAACGCCCAGTTTAAGGGAATCAGCCATTATTTAGAGCACCTGCTTTTTAAGGGCAGTAAAAAACATTCCTGCCGCAGCATAAAAGAATCAATCGAAGGGGTTGGCGGGTCCCTCAATGGTTTTACTTCCGAAGAACTGACCTGCTATCTGGTTAAAATTCCGGGGCTACACCTGAATTTAGCCCTGGATATCCTTTCGGATATGGTCATTAATCCTCTTTTGCTTGAGAGCGAAGTTGAAAAAGAGAGGACAGTGATCCTGGAAGAGGCCAAGATGTATAAGGACCTTCCGCAGAGTTACGTCCATGAGCTGCTTGACGAGCTGTTGTGGCCGGGGCAACCTTTAGGCACCAGCATAATCGGCACGGCTGAGTCTATCTCCAGGATCAAGAGGAAGGAGCTGGCGCTGTATCAGCAGAAATACTATACCCCGCTTAACATCGTGGTTAGCGCCTGCGGCAATATTGCATATGATAAGCTTGTGAAAAGGACGGATAAGATATTCGGCGCTCTTTCGCAAACAGAGATTAATGCTTACGGTAAAGTCCAGGAAAGACAGGATAAGCCGCAATTAAAATTGTTTGCTAAAGATACGGAACAGACACACCTGGCTTTGGGTTTTCACGGATTTCGCAGAGGACACCCCTTAAGGCACGCCCTGGGGCTGCTGCA
>Ga0172375_10006705_pt1 | contig 16027 bp, 13 predicted proteins | sample LakKiv1m_FD_114537 | JGI IMG/M metagenome (GOLD analysis project Ga0172375, IMG submission 114537) | Freshwater microbial communities from Kabuno Bay, South-Kivu, Congo - kab_092012_11.1m | ecosystem: Environmental > Aquatic > Freshwater > Lake | place: Democratic Republic of the Congo...
GGCGTCGGCCATCCCCAGGCCAGGCTGGTCTTGGTCGGCGATTTCCCCAGCCTGGAGGACGAGGCGGCGGCGGCCCCCTTCAGCGGCAAGGCGGAGGAACTGCTGGTCAAGATGCTCAAGGCCATCGGCTTGGGCTTGGCGGATGTCTATCGCACCACGGTGGTCAAGTGCCGCCCCCTTGGCCCCGGCGCCCCTTCACCTGAGCAGATCACGGCCTGTCTCCCCCTCTTGTCTCGCCAGATCGCGGCCATCGCCCCCACCGTGCTTTGCGCCATGGGGCCTTTGGCGGCCCAGGCCCTGCTGGGCAGTACGACCCCCCTGATCCGCCTGCGCGGCAAGTTTCACGACTATCAGGGCATCCCCCTGATGCCCACCTTCCACCCTGCCTTCCTGCTCAACAACGAGGAGATGAAGCGTGCCACCTGGATTGACCTCCAGCTCATTCAGGCCCGGCTCATGGCCTAAATTGGTAGGGTGGGCAAGCTGTACCTGCCCACCGTTTCATTGTTTCACCATCCAGCGTGGGCAGATAAAGCTTGCCCACCCTACCAACTGCCTATAAAAGAGACCTCGACACCTTATTGACGCTACGTTTTCAGACGTTTGAAGAATCACAAATTATTCCGACTTAGAGTATACATTGAATTACCGTTCATGCTGAGCTTGTCGCAGCACGTTTTTTGTGCAGATTGAGACTTTTTGCGAGTTCATCATTGTTGGTCATTCTTAGAGGCCACTCACCACCGCAAACCTCTCCCAGAAATCGGGGAACGACTTGGCGACACAGGCCTTATCGGCAATGGTCACCCCCGTGATAGCAAGTCCGGCCACCGCAAAGCTCATGGCAATCCGGTGATCCTCGTAGGTGTCGATGGCCCCCCCCCGCACCCTGGCCCGTTCGGGGTCACCCTCAATGATCAGGGCGTCGGGGAGTTCGCGGGTCGTCACCCCCAGCTTGGCCAGCTCGGTGGCCATGACGTGCAGGCGATCGCACTCCTTGATCCGCAGGTGGGCGATATTGGTGATCACCGTCGTCCCCTGGGCGAAGGCGGCGACCACCGCCAGGGTGGGCACTACGTCCGGGCAATTGGCCATGTCCACCTCAATGGCTCGCAGTCGCTTCGGGCCAATCACCGTCGTCCCCACCGCCGAACGTTCGACCTGGCAGCCCATGCGCTCAAGCAGGGAGACCAGGACGGCGTCGCCCTGCAGTGAGCTTTCGGGCACGTTGGTCACCGTCACCCGCCCCCCGGTCACCGCCGCCGCCGCCCAGAAGTAGGAGGCGCTGGAGGCATCCCCCTCAATCGCATAGTCACGGGCGCGGTAGCCCCCCGTTGGCACCGTGAAGTGGTTCAAGGCCTGGTTGGCCTCGACCGTCACGCCAAAGTCGGCCATCACCGCCATGGTCATGGTCACGTAGGGTTTGGAGAAGACCTCGCCTGCCACCGTCAGGCTGGCCGGTTGACTGGTGTAGGGGGCGACCAGGAGCAAGGAGGAGAGGTACTGACTGCTCTTGCCCTCCGGCAACAGGGTGTGCCCGCCGGCCAGGCCGTGGGCCCCGATCAGAAGCGGCGGGCAGCCGGTCTGTCGCAGGCTGTGGATGGTCGCCCCCCAGCCATGTAAGGCCGCCAGCAAGGGCTGGATCGGCCGTTCCTCCATCCTTGGGCCACCGGTGATGTTGAATTCCCCCTGGCCCAAGGCCGCTACCGAGGTCAGAAATCGGGTGGCAGTGCCGTTATTGCCCAGGAAGATCGGCACCGAGGGCCGCGCAATCGCGCCGCCGGTGCCCCGTACCCGCCAGAGATCGTTGTCGACCTCAATGGCAATCCCCATCAGGCCCAGGGCGGCGCTGGTGTATTCGGTGTCCTCACTGGCCAAAGGGCCACGCAGGGTGCTGACTCCATTGGCCAGGGCAGCGGCGATGAGGGCGCGTTGGGTCAGGCTCTTGGAGCCAGGAACAGTGATCTGACAGTCAAGGGTGGTCATGACGGGTCTCGTTGATTGGGGTGACAGAGGATGGGCTGGGGGGGGATTAGCCGCGCATCCCGGCCAGCAGTTCTTGGCGCATGACCTCAACCGGGGCGGCCATGCCAGTCCATAACTCAAACTGGGCTACCCCCTGATAGAGGAGCATGGCCAGGCCGTTGATGGTTTGACAGCCTGCCTGCTTGGCCTCACGCAGCAGCCGGGTCTCCAGGGGGGCGTAGACAATGTCCATCACCAGCGAGAAATGGGCGAGATAGGGCTGGGCGAGTGGGGTGTGCTCGGCAGCTTGGCCCATGCCGACGGAGGTGGCGTTGATCAGGATGTCGCCCGCAAACTGACCGATCTCGGCCATGGGTAGCCACGGACAGCCCAGGGTGGCGGCCAGGGCCTGACCCGTGCTTGGGGTGCGGCTGGCCAGAGTGAGGCAAGCCCCCTCTTCGATCAGACCAAAGCCGATCGCCCGGGCCGAGCCACCCGCCCCGAGCAACAAGACCCGCCTCCCCTGCAATGGTGTCACTTGTTTAAGCGCGACCATGGCCCCCAGCCAATCGGTATTTGAGCCATGGATGCCGTCGTCGGTGAAGCACAGGGTATTGACTGCCCCGATCTTAGCGGCCAGAGGGTGGATCGAGGAGAGCAGGGGGATCACCGCCTGCTTGTGGGGGATGGTGACACTGACCCCCTTGAAGCCCAAGGCCTGGAGCCCGAGGAGGGCAGCGGCGGGGTCGGCGCTGGGCAGGGGGAGATAGACCTTGTTGAGTCCCAGGTGCCGGAAGGCGGCGTTGTGCATGGCCGGGCTTAAGCTGTGGCCGACCGGATTGCCGAGGATGCCGTAGAGTTCGGTGACGCCATTAATGGGCATCGTCTAACTCCTTAACCACCCTGCGTAGACGGCTGATGGCCAGCTGGCCAGGGGCGGTGCCCGGGGCGCCATCGACTGAGGCATAGGTCATGAAGCCGCCAAGCCCGATCGTGGCCACCCGGCTGATGACCCCCGCCTGCCCCATGCAAAAGGCAATCAGCGGCAGCCCCATCTCCTGGGCCTCGATCTGGAGGGCGAGTACCCGCAGGACATCTTCCACCGTGTGGGCCATGGTGACGATCTTGCCGATTGTCGCCGTGCTGCGATACTGCTCTTGGAGGATGGAGCGTAAGGCCTGCGATGACGGGGTGTTGGCAAAATGGTGCCAGGAGACGATGGTGCGCGTCCCCTGCTCGCGGGCCTGATCGATCAGCCCCTGGCGCAGCCCGCTCTCGGTCTTCAACTCGATATCGACAAAGGCGGCCTTGGCCGCCACCGCCTGGCTGAGGAGCGCCACCCGCTCGCCCTCCTCACCGGCAAAGCCACCCCCCTCCCAACGGGCACGGTTGGTGAACAAGAGTGGGCGCGACAGGGCTTGGCTAAAGGGGGCCACGGCCGGTTCGGCCATGCTGTCCAAGCGGATTTCAAGGACATCGGCCTGAGCGGAGACGCTCGCGGCCTGGGCCAGGATCTCGGCCGCGCTGGGGCCAGAGAGGGCTACGCAGAGCAGGCAAGGGGAGTTGGTTCGCATAGAGGTGGGGAAAGGAGAGGCCAACAGCTTGTCAGCCCTTCAACGAGGCCAAGCCATCCGTCTTGTCCAGATTGGCGAGTTCGGGAAAGCCTCCGATGATCGTACCGTCGCAGTAAATCTGGGGCACGGTGCGCATGCCGCCTGATTTTTCGTAGAGCATCGTCCAGGCCGGGATGTCATCCATGCCCACCTCAATCTCCTCAAAGGCCACCCCCCGCGACTGCAAGAGACCCTTGGCCCGCACGCAATGCGGGCAGGTCTTCATCGAATAGACTTCAATTTTCTTGGGCATTGTTTCATCCTCTGAATGCAACGTAGAATTAGGAGGCCAGGTAGTAACTATCCAGTTTATTTGCGAACAGGTTGATAACAGTAGGAAAGGTAACTGTTCAGCAGTGCCGCAGATGCGCGAAAGCGGCCTGTGAAGTGTGCTAGTTGCACATGAGCAGGCCGCTGACAAAGCAGATGCGGTGCTGCTGGACAGTTACGCCAGGTATTGCCTGATGGAGTCGGCGATGGTGGTGAAGATCTGACGGAAGACCATTTCGTCTTTTTCGAGCAAGGTCACCCGAATGCCCTGCAAGGTGGTGGCGAAGGAACTGAGCGGCACCGTGCAGACCCCGGTGGCGCCTAACAGGTAATAGACGAAGCGCTTATCGAGCGACACCCCATCCGGGCTGACCAGGATCTCGACCTGCTTTTTGACCTCGGGGTTGGTGATCGGGAGGGTCTGACGGTGGCTCAGACGGCCTTCGGCAAAGACGACACTCATGTAGAAGGCACCGTTGGTGCGGTTGACCAAGATGCCGTCGATGTCTTTCAGACAATCGTAGGCGATATTGGAGTACTTCTCATAGCGGGCGATACGTTCCTGCAGATAGCCGCCATACGCCGGGTGGGACATCAAGCGCGGCAAGACCGCCTGCGGCAGGGTGGTCGAACAGACCTCCAGCATCTTGGCGTTCAAGATGGACTTGACGTACTTTTCAAACATCGGCTTGCTGTGACCGTTGTAGACCTCAATCCAGCCACAGCGGCCACCGGGCCACGGCATCTCCTTCGACAGCCCGCGCATGGCAATGGCCGGCACGTCGCCGATCAGGTCGGAGATGGGCAGGGTCTTGTGGCCGTTGTAGACAATGTTGAGGTAGACCTCGTCGCAGATGACAAAGAGGTTGTACTTCTTGGCCAAGCGGATAATGCCGGTCAGAATCGACTCGGAGTAGACCGCCCCGGTTGGGTTATCGGGGTTGATGATCAGGATGGCGGCCACGGCGGGGTTGTATTTGATCCGCTTTTCCAGGTCGTCAAGGTCGGGGTACCAGTGGTTGTTGGGGTCGAGCCGATAGGTGACCGGACGGTCACCGGCATGGGCGGCCTCTGCCGAGGAGTGGGTGGTGTAGCTTGGGGTGGGCATGACCACCCGTGCCGTCGGCCGGAGGAAGCCGTAGATCTTGCTGATGGCATCACCTAAGCCGTTGAAGAAGAGGATGTCATCGGGGGTGATCTGGGCCCCGCCCCGCTGGTTGGTGCGGTTGGCGATAAACTCGCGGGTGGCGAGAATGCCCCGCGTTGGCGAGTAGCCGTAGGTCGAGTCCTGGCCCGCCAGATCGATGACAATATCCTTCATCCACTGGGGGATGTGCTCGCCCTTGGCGATGGGATCACCGATATTCTCCCAATAGGTACGCATGCCAAGTTTTTGTAATTTTTCACCGACCGTGACGATGTTGCGAATCTCGTAGGTCAGTTCGCCAGCCCCACTATGAACGATATCTGTACGCATGTTAATCACCCTGCCGCACGACGAAAGCGAAGGTGCGGGATAGAAGAAAAGAAGAGAAAAGGGGCAAAGGAGAGGAACGCTCCCCGGCCATTGCCTCCGGCACAGCCGACGGAGCGGCGGTCAGGCCGCGATGCCGACGGAGACGGAGCAGGTCAAGAGTGCCCCTTTCTATCACAGGCCCCGGACATAGTCAAGAAGACGCGAGGATCAAGCCTGGAGATCGATGCCGTGACCGGGGGATGGAGAGGAGGGGGGAAACGAGGTGCGATAGGCGGCGTAGGCCCGGGGCGATTGGCGGCTTGCCTCCCTGCCGATCATCTGCTGGCCTACGCCTTGGATGATGGCTCGCGAGCTGCCATCCTCGCCCTGATCAGCCCCGCTGGTTTGGGCTGATGGCGGATTGGCTTGGGTCTGAAGGGTGAGCAACTCCTTCATGGAGGCGCTGATCTGCAGGGTGGCGTGGGCGGCCACCTGTTGGTCCTGCGGCGAGGGGTCGGCTGGGGCCAAGGCCGCCTGGCGGACGATCTGCATCTTCTGGATGGTCGCCTGCGGGGTGGACTCCTTGCCGGTGTCAATCTGCACCTCTCCGCCGACGGCGTAGCTTTGACCATCCGGCCCCCGTTGGTAGCTGAAGGTCGCTCCGCCTTTGACTAAGCCACCAGCGGCGGCGACATGGGCCATCTCGTGGGCACGAACCGATTGATCGACCTTGCGTAACTCGCTGAGCTGGGCCAGTTCGGCCCGGTTCAGTACCTCACCGCTGGGCTTTTTGATCGGCTGGGGGCCTTCCTGCCCCATCTTGGCCTCGGCGGCCTGAGCGGTGGTTGACGAGTCGGAGGTCGAGTTGTCCCTCGCCCCCCCGGGGGAGGGCGGCGTGCGGGAGACGATTGGCCCGGATAGGGCCGAGCCAATCAAGGGCGAGGGGGGAAAGGCGTTGCCAATGGCTGTCATCCTTATGACCTCAAAAGAGGAGGGCTAACTATACGGAACGAGAGTGACCGCAAACAGCAAGGGTTAAAAGGCCCCCAGCGGCAGGGCCAGGGGGAGATGCTGAGCCGTTGCCCCCTGGCTGCCACTCACCAGGGTAATCAGGCTCTCGACATGGTGTTTGAGCAACTCGGCCTGGCTGTTCAGCTCCTCGGCGGCACTGGCCGCCTCTTCTGAGCTGGCCGCCGTTTGCTGGGTGACGCGGTCGATGTCGGCGATGGCGGTGTTGACCTGAGTCAGGCCCTGAGTCTGCTCGTTGGATGCCACCGCAATCTCACCAACCAGTCCCCCCACCTTGGCTGCCAATTCCGCCACTTGGGCGAAGTCGGCGTTGGTTTGCGAAAGCAAGGTCTCGCCTTCGCTGACCTTGGCCACCGTGCCTTCAATGAGGGTTGCGGTATTGCGGGCGGCCTCGGCGGCACGCATGGCCAGGTTCCTGACCTCGTCGGCGACCACCGCAAAACCGGCCCCGGCCTCTCCGGCCCGCGCCGCCTCGACGGCGGCATTCAAGGCCAAGAGATTGGTCTGGAAGGCAATTTCATCGATGGTTTTGACGATCTTCGAGGTCTCCTTGCTGGCCTCGGAGATGGCACCCATCGACTTGGTCTGGGCGAGCATCGACTGATTGGCCTTGGTGACTACTGTATTAACCGTGGCCATTAGGGCATTACACTCGCTGGCGTTGTCGGCGTTACGCCGTGACATGCTCGATACCTCCTCAAGCGAGGCCGAGGTCTCTTCCAGCGAGGCGGCCTCGGAGGTTGCTCCATCGGAGAGCTGGCCTGAGGCCTCGGAAAGTTGACGAGAGGAGGCTGTCACCTGGGCGGCGTTGTCGTCCAAGCCGGCGACGATGTTGTTCACCGGTCGGATGACAAAGCGGGTCAAGCACCAATACACAACCACGCAGAGCACCAGGACGATAGCCGCCGCCGCTCCCCCGACGATGGTACCCAAACGCCAGAGGGTGGCCACCAATTCGGCCCCTGTGCTGGTGATTTTTTGCTCGATGCGCTGGCTGACCTCGGCGGTGGTTTGTTGAATCCGGTCGTGGCAGATGCCCAGCTCGACCGTGCCAAGCACCTGCCCATCAAACTCGATCTCCTGGCGGATCGTCTCTTCGCTGCCGCTAGCCCCCTTGGCCTCGGCCAGGGTCTTCTTGGCGGTATCCATAAAGACGACGGAGACGATATCCGAGTCTTGAATCACGTTGTTGGCCAGGCGGGAGAGGGGGTCGTAATCGTAGTTAAAGATGAACGATGCCCCGGTCTGGGCCAACAGCGAGGCAAGGGAGGCCCCCTTCTTCTTCAGCTCTCCCTCCAGCATGGTCTGTTGCTGTTGTCGCTCAAATTGCAAGGCCGCCACAAAGCCATCTTTCTGGCCGATCTGAGCCTGGCCGCTGTTGTAGAGCACCGCCACCGTCAGCACGGTCAGCAGGAGGAGTGTCAAGAGGGAGACAATGGCGATGAAGCGAACGGCAATACCACGATGTTGCAGCATTCCGAGAACCTCCTTGGGGGGAATGGGGTCGGGCGCAGTTGGTGGGGGGGGGCTTTCAGCCCGTGGCCTTATTTGGCGATTACCTTCTGACCCTCGCCACGGATATAGTCGAGCATCTTTTTGACGCCGCCTGTGGGCTCGCCCTTGGTGATGAGGGTGATTGGCCGACCAATTTCCGGGATGGTCGGGGCGTTGACGGTGGCATCGGCCTTGGACATTGGCCCGATACAAACGGCCCCCGAGGTGGTGGCGACCTTGTCCTTCATCTCGGCGGCGTCACCGACGGCTATGGCATTTTTGTCGTACTCGGCGCCATCCATGGCCTGTTTTTGGAATACCTTCAGCGTCCCGGGGATCTTGGTGCCGGTCACGAGGACGATGGGCAGGCTGGGGCCACCGACCTCCGACCAGTTCTTGGCCTTGCCGGTAAAGATCACCGTGAGTTGCTCCTTGGAGAGGCTGGTGACGGTCACATCCTTGTTGGTCAAGACCTTGATGATGTCCTTGCCTATGACCCGATTTTTGTACGCGCTTTTATCCGCTATCGGGTAATTGGCCTTGGCCATCATCTCCATCCAATCGGGGAAGGTAAGCCCACCGGCCGCCGCGTCGATCAACCCGGCGTCCAAGTCCTTCAAGGCCTGTTCCGGGCCATTGGAGATCAGGGTCATGGTCACCCCAGTGGCCGTGGCCATCGGTTCTTTGATCTTGTTAAAGACGTTTTCGGTCGGTGCCGCCCCGGCCCCGATCTTGACCTCTTCGGCAAGGGCGCTGCCAACAACAGCACTGCTCAGGAGGCAGGCCATGGCCACGGTACACGAGTTTTTGATCCATCCTTTCAACATGATTGACTCCTTTGCGATTGTCTTGCCTTTTGGCCAAGGGCCCGATGTCCTGGCTGTGGCGGCAAGTGGGGGCTGTTGATTGTCAGTATAACAGGATTGGCCTTGGCAATATCAAGAAAAAATACCACAGTGTGTGTTTTTATCCTGTTAAGGCCCCTTGCCGGTTACGGCTCTGGCGGGTTGAAGACTGGCGGCGGAGCAGGGGCCTCAGCGGGAGGGGCCTTTTCCTCCCCCGTCTCTTTGGCGATGAGGCCATCGAGCTTGCTCTCCAGAATGGCCTTGACCACATAGTCCTTGGCCTTGGCGTAGAAGGCCGAGCTTGAGGACTTGATCACCTGATTGCCGTCTTCGGGCTTGTCTTTGCCCCAGATCGAGAGGGTGACCTCCCCGGCCTTGCCTTGATAGGTGACGGTGGCGACGGCCTTGCCCTTGGGGGCGAAGTCCTTGGCCAAATAGGCATCGACGCCGATCTCGCCTATGGCGTTGAGCAGGGGCTCAAGCCGTTTGGGGTCGAGCGGAGTGTCCGCCTTGTCTTTGATCTGCCAGGCCTTCTTTTCGGCATCGTTCACCAGGGCAATGGTGCCCGCCGGGTTGTTGATGCTCAGCCCGGTCAGCTCCTTGGTGGGTTGGCTCAAGTACTTGGTCTGCCACCAGGATTCCTGCTCGACACCCAACTCCCAGGCGGCAAGGTCGTTGATCTGGTAGACCTCCTTGGCCCCATCCAGGCGCAGGTGAATCGATTTGGCGCTGGGCGAGGTGCCGAGATAGAAGAGTGTCTTGCTCTCCCCCTGACTGATTTCCACCTTGCGATTGAAATCCCCTTCCGCCACCTTCAAGCGGGCATGGCTGCTCTTGGTTTGACTGACCAGGCGTGAGGCCTTGACCTCGGCCAGTTTTTTGATCAGGGCCTCGATCTTTGCCTGATCGGCGGGGAATTCGCCGGGCACGATCTGCCAGCCCTCCTTCTTGACAAGCGAGAGGGTCTTGCCCTGTTCCCCGGTGATCGTCAGCCCCGTCAGTTGGCCGGGGGCCAGCGCAGGGAAGAGGTTGCCAGCGGCGGCGACCACCTGTTGGCCAGGCCGGTAGAGGAAGGCAATGAGGGCGATCTGCAGCGCCAGCAAGACAATGAGCAGGATGTTTTTTGGTGTATTCATTTCGTAGGCCTCAGTGCAAATGATGTTTGTAGGTTAGGGTGAGGAGACAAGACAGCCGACGATCACTGTGGCCCCGTCGCGCCAGCGCCGATCAGCGGACGCTCCCGGCGCTGGCGTAAACCGCCAAAGAGGCTGACCACCAGCAAGGCCACAATCGCGATGCCGTAATTGAGCCACTCCCAGAAGGTCTGCTGTTGGTGGGAAAGCGGCATCAGCAGGCGGGCGTAGCTGCCACGGGAACGGATGACCAAGAGCTCCTCGTCCTCCACCGACCAATCGATCAGGTTTTGCAGGAAGCTCAAACTGTTCATGAAGCGATCCTGGCTCATCGACTGAGAGATACTGAACACCGTGTCGTTGATGAACTCGGCGCTGCCGACCACCACCAGACGGGCCGACTCGGGTGACTTCTTGACCAGCGGGGCATCGGGCAACTTGGCCTTCTCCGTCTCCTTGGGCTTGTCTTTGCCCTTGTCCTTCTTGTCCTTGGCCGCCGGGTAGGGGGGCATACCCTTGCTGGCGGGGGTGGCCGCCAGGGGTTCTTCTTTGACGCCGTTGTCCTCTTCGCTCTTGGCCTTCTTAGCTAGGGCCGCAATTCTGGGATCGGGGCGATCGGCAAAGTAGCTGTCAAAGACGCCTTGGCTGGAGACGGCCAAGGTCTGAGCCGCCATCTTTTCCCCCGGGGCAAAGCCAACCTCGGGATAGCGCTGGAAGTCGGGCTGAATGGTGATGCTCGTCGTGGCCCAAGATTGGGCACTCGACTCCAAGAGCTTGACGACCTTGCGGCCTTGGGCCTTGCTATCAAGCGTCAGCGGCGAGGCCCAGTTCATGGTCACCGCCGGCAAGTTGGCGACGGCAGGGCTGTCCTTGGCCATGCCCCCGGGGCGTACATCAACGAAGAAGGGGTAGTTGATCTGCCGGATCTCCTGCACAGTCAGCCCGCCTAAGTTGCGAGAGACCGGGATGGGGAAGGGCTCATTCTGCTGATCCATGACCAGGGAGTCTTCAACGGTGACCCCATAGTGAGTGAGCAGCTCTTTGACGCCGCCGGTGATCGGCTTGACGCCCAAGGCTTGGGAGTAGGGATTCAAGTCGAGCAGATAATTGCCGGCCAGGGCCACCACCGCTCCACCTTGCATCAGGTACTGATCGATGGCGAAACGGGCCATGTCATCCATGCCTTGCGGGGCAGCGAGCAGGAGGACATCGACATCCGGTGGCACCCGGCCCGAAGTCAGATCGACCTTGGTGAGGTTGTAGTTCTCCGGCAACACCTTCTGGATCATGCGATAGCTGTCCTTTGGCGGTGGCTGCTGGCCCATCATGGCCATCTCGGGGGGGACATCGGGGGCTGGAGTCCACAGACCGATGGTCTTCAAGAAGCCCGAGGAACTGCGCTTCAAGATCGACTCCACCTCCTTTTTGACCTCGGCCTCACCCATATCGGCGGTCAGGTAGACCCGCTCGGTCTTGTCGCCCACGGTCAGCATCAGGTAACAGTAGAAGGTGTCTTGCGAGAAGAAGGCCACCTGCATGGGCTCGATGCCGAAGCGTTTTTTGAGCTCGTCCTTCTTGTTGGGCTCGGCGCTGGGGTCGATGATCTCATACTTGAGCTTGCCGTCCGACTCCTTGACCAGTCCTTGCGCGACGGTGCTGATGGTCGCTGGCAGCTTCGCCAGTTCCGGCGGCAGGTCCTTTTGGGAGATGACCGCAGTCAGGGCAAGATCGCCCTGCACCTTCTCAAAGATGGCCCCCAGGCTCTGGAAGCCGAAGACCGTTTTCTTGATGGACTTGGTCAAGTCGTACTCAAGATTGCGCAGGCGGACATCGAGCTGGCCATCGGCCCGAGGCTGCACCTCGATGATATCATTGAAGCCGAGGACGACGTGCTGATCGCCATACTTGATCAGGATGTTGAAGTAGGAGTTGACCACCGAGGCCTCATAACGCCCCGCCACCTGGAAGGGCACCGGTTTGATGCCGTACTGCTGGTTGGCCTCGGCCTCCTGGGCGGGGTCGTATTTGGGATCGACAAAATCGACCTTGACCCGACCGTTGGAGGCAATGGCGTACTCCTGCAGGAGGTCTTTGATCCGTGGCACCAAGGGGGAGAGCAGGGGGTGGGTCTTCTCAGAGAAGTAGCCACGTAGTATCAGGGGGTCGGCTAGGTTGTTGATCAGGTCGCGGCTGGTCTGCGACAGGGAGTACTCGCGATTCTCCGTCAGGTCGAGGCGCAGACCGTTGATCTTGTGCATCCACAGGTTAGCGGCCAAGAGATTGGCACAGATCAAGATGGTGGCCAGGATCATCCCCCGGCGGTAGCCAGCGGTGTTGGCCCCAAAGCTCCAGCGTTTGCGGTCGAGGGAGAGGATATTGAGCAGCAGAAAGATTGCCGTCAGTGAGGCGTAATAGAGCAGGTCACGCAGGTCGATCACCCCACGTTCGATGCTGCTAAAGCGGCTGCCGGTGCCGAGGGCCCGGAAGAGGTCGCCGCTGGCGTTGCCCATGAAATTGGTGATGCCGGTAGAACCCAAGAGGTAAAAGAAACCCCCGGCGAGGACGGTGAGGATCAGGGCGACGATCTGGTTATCGGTGCGAGAGGAGAGGTAGAGGCCGATGGCGATATAGGCTGCGGCCATCAACAATGCCCCCAGGTAGCCGCCAAAGACCGGCCCCCAATCCAGTTTGCCGAGCAGGGAAACGGTGACCGGTAGCCCCAAGGTCAAGGCCAGGGCCACCGCCACCAAGATGAGCACGGCCAGGAATTTGCCAAGGACCAGTTGCGGCAGGCGAACGGGCAGGGTGAAGAGCACCTCCATGGTGCCCATGCGCTGTTCTTCGCTCCACTGGCGCATGGTCAGCGCCCCGACTAAGAAGATCATCAACACCGGCATCCAGCGGAACAGGGGGCGGATATCAGCGGTGTTTCTGGCGAAGAAGGTCTCCAGCCAGAAGAAGGAAAAGAGGGTGGTCAACAGGAAGGCGCCGATGAAGAGGGCGGCCATTGGTGAGCCGAAATAGGCCTTCAGTTCTTTTTTGGTGATAGCAACTATCCGATTCATCGTCCACCTCCAACTGTGGCGGTCAGTTCATTGAAAACAGATTCCAGGGTCTTGGTCTCATGGCGCAACTCTCGAAGCGGCCAGTCGTTGGCCTTGGCCAGGGCAAAGATCCGCGGGCAGAGGTCGTGCCCTGCCCCGGCGCCGCGCACCCGGAACAGCACCGCCTCGGCCAGCTCATCCCGATCCACCCGGGTGACCTCGGGCATCCCCTCCAGGGCCTGCTTGATGGCGGAGTCCTGCTCCGTGCGGCTAACGGTCAGCAGGGCCTGAGCGGTAGCCGCCATCTCCGAGAGCTTGGCGTCGGCCTTCAGTTCGCCGCGAATGACGATCAGGGCCCGGTCACAGGTCGCCTCCACCTCGGAGAGGATGTGGGTCGAGACCATGATTGTGCAATTCTTGGAGAGCGAGCGGATCAAACGCCGCACCTCGACGATTTGGGTGGGGTCTAGGCCGTTGGTTGGCTCGTCTAAGATCAGCATCTTGGGCTGGTGGAGGATGGCCTGAGCCAGGCCGACCCGTTGTCGATAGCCCTTGCTCAGGGTGCCGATGGGCGTAGTCAGCCGATCGACCAGGCCAACGGCGATGGTGGCCTCAGCGATGCGATCACGCTGCTTCGCCTTGGGGATATTGCGCAGCTCGGCGATCATCCTGAGGTACGACTGGACGGTGAGCTCCGGGTAGAGAGGCGCGTTCTCCGGCAGGTAGCCAATCAGCTCCTGCACCCGTTCGGTTTCGCTCAAGACATCGAAGCCTCCGACCTTGGCCGTCCCCGATGAGGGGTGGAGAAAGCCCGTCAGGATCTTCATCAGGGTGGTCTTGCCCGCCCCGTTCGGGCCAAGCAGGCCAATGACCTCTCCGGCGGCGATGGAGAACGATACCCCACTCAAGGCCACCACATCATCATACGTTTTACACAGTTCCTTGACGTCAATCATAGCGTTCTTGCCTTACCAGCGAAGGCTGGATTTTGTTGAAGTGACTCGGTAAGGGATGGGGGAGTTGTCAATCAGATGTCGTGCCGCAAACCAGCGGGGGGAATTGAGGGCCGCCGGGCAGAGGACGTGGCTTCCTGTCTGGTGAGGTGAGGGGGGGAACGGAATCGAACCATGCGCACAACCCACACAGCAAGATGGGCGAGTATGTAGCACTGTCAATGGGCTTGCGCAAGGGCGAATTGAAGGCCAGAGAGGAAAAAAAATGGCCAGAGAGGGGGCACTGCTGAGGGCCTCTTCTGCTGGCATTTGGCAATGCTCCCTTGCCCCAAAAGCCAGCATCGTCCGGGAGGAAAACGCTCGGGCAAAGAAAAAGCCTTGACGAGGGCAAATCTCGTATGGTAAACGTGGGCGAAATTTTGCAAGGGGCTATAGCTCAGCTGGGAGAGCGCTTGCATGGCATGCAAGAGGTCAGCGGTTCGATCCCGCTTAGCTCCACCAATTTCTAGAATGAATTTAAGGGGTTACCAACTGGTCTTGGTAGCTCCTTTTTTCATTTATGGGTTTGTTTGACGATCTGTTAGACGATTTCAAAATCTGCGCCTAGCGGCTAACGGCCCGTATTCACTTCATTATATCTATTCCGAAGCTCCAACTCATTCAGTAGCTCCATCCGCAATCTCCCGCCGCTTCTACATCACTACCTTTTGAACCTCGCAAGTGGTCAGGTAAAATCCCCTGCCTGGGCTGACACCCATTCTTCAAAAGTTATTGTCCGGCTTGAGCAAGACATTTTCCCTTCGATTGGTGGCAAGCCCATAGCAGAGGTAACGGCCCCCGTCTTGCTGGTGGCATTGCGCCGGATAGAAAGCCGTGGTGCAATCGACACGGCCCACCGGGCAAAGCAAACCTGTTCTCAGGTGTTCCGCTATGCGATTGCCACCGGCAGGGCTGAACGTGATTTAGCGGCAGACCTACGCGGGGCATTGCAGTCTATCAGCAAGCAGCATTTCAAAACCATCACCGATCCGCTAAAGATTGGCTCCTTGATGCGCAACTTGCACGGATACAGTGGGGCGTTTATCACCCAGTGCGCCTTAAAGTTGGCACCTCTTGTCTTTGTTCGGCCTGGGGAACTGCGCCGTGCTGAATGGGAAGAGATAGACCTTGAGCGGGCTGAATGGAGAATACCGGCTTGCAAGATGAAGATGAAGGTTATCCATATTGTTCCTCTTTCACGCCAAGCCGTCCAAATACTGACCGAGCTTCACCCGCTCACCGGATCAGGGAAATATGTTTTCCCCGGCGCTCGATCATCTTCCAGGCCAATGAGCGAGAATACAGTCAATGCCGCCATTCGGCAGATGGGATACAGCAAGGATGAGATGATCGGCCATGGTTTCCGGGGCATGGCATCCACTAGCCTGCATGAACAGGGCTGGCCGTCTGACATAATCGAAAGGCAATTATCCCATGGAGAAAGAAACCCAGTGAAGGCGGCCTATAACCATGCCGAGTACCTACCAGAGCGGCGGCGTATGATCCAGGCCTGGGCGGATTACTTGGACAAGCTCAAGGCCAGTGCTGAGATCATATCGTCCAGGGCGGCGGCTGGTTGATAAAAATAGACCGCTTGGCCGATCATGCCTTTGAAAATTGGCAGCACAAAAAACAATTTTATTTCTCAGACTCACTATTTGACGGCGTAACAAACGTGCGAGACGTACAGCGTCATGATTTCAAATAGTTAGCCGTTACAAAATGCTTTTTTAGCGCCGTAACAGGCGTAACACCTAGGCAGGCTAATTAACTGATTCAGGTATTTACGGTTGCTAAAAATAACTTAATCGGTTATAATGGCCAGCATGGAAAAGAGATCGGCCCACTACCAACTACAAGAGATACAGGCGATAGTTTCCCGTGATGGACGGCGCTCTTTTACCAGCACGGCAATTTTTAACAGCCTGTCCATGGGGCTAACCTGGGAAATGGTGGTCAAGACTATTTTGTCAATGACGCCGGTCATGTTTTACAAGTCCATGACCACCAGGGCAGACCATACCTTGTGGCAAGATGTTTACCATGTCCCTTGTCAGAATGGGAAAACAGCCTATGTCAAGGTGACGCTTCAGGCCGGGGCGGTGGTCATTCAATTCAAGGAGAAATAGTCATGGAAACTAAGCAATGCGGGGCTTGCGGCGCGGTGGCGATGCTGGCCACTGAAA
>Ga0172375_10006706_pt1 | contig 16022 bp, 24 predicted proteins | sample LakKiv1m_FD_114537 | JGI IMG/M metagenome (GOLD analysis project Ga0172375, IMG submission 114537) | Freshwater microbial communities from Kabuno Bay, South-Kivu, Congo - kab_092012_11.1m | ecosystem: Environmental > Aquatic > Freshwater > Lake | place: Democratic Republic of the Congo...
GTATCAGCCGCACCCTTGTTAATAACCGAGAACGTTGTCGCACAAAGCATTGTGCCTGAATCTGCTGTATGAGAATTAAAAATACCAGCCTCGGTAATAGCGCCGGTGCCATCAGCAGCAGCCCAGTCTCCAATGTAAACCACTTTGTTGTCGTCGCCTCCTGCACCCTGAGTGAAGGACGTTAGAGTATTTCTATCTAACTCTCCACCCAACTGCGTGTCGCCAGCGGTCAGAGTCGTGGTTACAGTTCCGATAGCCATATCGGACATTGCGGCTTCATCAGGAGAAGACTCCATCTGGTCGGCAACGTGGGCATCTCCAACGTCAGTAAAGACGTTATCGAACTCACGAAGCTCTTTGATTTTCCCTTCTTCGTCCCTAAGCTCTGCTCTTCCATGTCCAAAAACATTTAGTTTGTTGTTCATTATATATTCACCCCCTCTCGTTATGAAAACTTGTAATCTCCATTAGGATTCAATATTTTTCATTTCGTCAGCTTCTATGGAAAACCCAGCTTTTTTAATCGCTGTTTTGGTTACTCCTTCTTTTTTAAGTTCTGTAAAGTTAGCATCCCGAACAACCGTCTTACCATTAAGACTGATTAAATCTAATTTTACTTTTTTACCGTCAATCTTTTTAGTTAATATAATACTCATATTATTTCACCTCTTTAATTGCATCTAATACGTCCTGCTTATTGTATAGTTTTTCAGGCTCTTTAACCCCTTTCGAAACTGCGTATTCATTTAGTTCTTTACGAGTCCAATCAATCGAAGGCTCAATTTTTTCCTCAACTTTTGCTTCTTCAACTTTTTTGACTTTCTCGACTTTCTTTACCTCTTTGATTTTTACTTCTCCTACCTCTGTTTCCATTAAAACTACCTCAACGATTTTTTCAGGCAAAAGAGCTTTTACTGTTTCCTCTGGTAAATCGGCAACCTCACCAACATTAAAAACCTTATCGTTAAACTTAACTGAACCAATTTTTATTAAGACTCTCATAAATATCACCCCCTTTTAATTATAATCCTCCGTGGCAACAACTTCTCCACTTAATCATACCCCACCACACCTCGTTTGTAACATCATATTCCAACGATGAGTCAGCCATTGTTACCGCATCCGAAAGAATCTTGTTCAAAAACCATTTCTCTGTGGCAGTAATTGCCTGACTGTCTGATTTGTTAACACGAAGTGCTTTTGCGACTGCCTCGGCAATTCCCAATGCGTCAGTTTTGCCAAGAGCGATATTTTTAGCCATTTCTTCTGCGAAAGTTATGTTGTCGGTTAGTCCGAGCATTACTGCTACTTTTGAAATTGATTCTGCCAAGCTTTGGCTATCTACAAGATAGTTTCTGATTGTTTTTGCTATTGATTCAACAACAGATATAGAATCAGATACGTCTAAATGAGCCTCAAACTCTCCAGCCTCGCTATCAATAAGATTTAAAGAGTCTGAAAACGCTATGTGAAGAGTATCCCCTGAACGAGCCAAAGACTCGGTTATAGAAACAGAGTCCGAAAAGTTTTCTTTGTATTCAAACATAATTTTTCACCTCACTTTTTATGGACCCTATGTCAAAACTTCCTCCGCATCTTCCGTAATTGTTAATGAGTCAGTTAACGCCTCAACCGGTATCGCTTTAACCAAATCATAGCCAACTTGAACGTTTACGTTTCCAATGGCAGCCAAATTTACTTCTAGGCTTGTGTTTGGTGCTAATATCCAATATGCTCCTATAAAATTCATATTCCACATTGAACCGTATTGTGGCATTGAGTTTTTGAACTTTTCAGCCCCGCTTGTGCCTTCCTGTAATGAAACAACTAGTTGGTTCGCTCCTACGTTGTTAACCATAATGGTTTTTACCCGAATACATAAACCCTCACCGGGAGCCTCAATCACAGTAGTTTCATCTTTTTGGGTAGCATTGACACTCGCTGGGTATGCCGCATTGTCATCAACAACAACAGCCATAGCCACCTCGTCATAACGAGGAGCTCGATAACTCGCATACTGCCTACCCCTTAGCCCCTTTGGGTTAAAATCACTAGCATCTCTTTTTGCTAGACTACTCATAGTTTATTCACCTCCTTTATTTATTTAATGTTTAACGTGTCCGCAAGTCAGAGGTGACTGCTTGACACTTTAATTAACTTATATAGTTCTACTTAGTCTACTTGCTCTATCAGCTGTATAGTAAACAACAGTCTGGTCGTGGTCTGCTCCACAAGCACTATTAAAATCAGCAAGACATTGGGAAATGTCAGTTGCGTGAACAGTAATAGTTGGTAAAGGTGCTTCTAAGGTTGCATCGTGATGAGCTGAAATAGCCACTGCAAGTTTTGGTATCATTTCCAAACCTAATTTATCACTAATACCAATTGAGACTGTATCTCCTGCCGTAGTTCTCGCTGGTAACAAAATAGAAGTAATTGTTTTGAATGCTTTTACTCCGTCTATTGTCGAATTGTTATTTAAAGCAATAGTATCAGTAATCGCATTTCCTCTAATATCTGTTCCAGTTATAACCACATTTCCTGTCAAACTTGCGCCTGTCATTGCTCCAGTTATCGAAATAACTCTAGGGAAGTCAGGATCGGTAATTGATGTCGTAACAGTCGTGGTAACACCGTTGCCTAAAGTAACCGCAGCGTGAACCGCAGTCGCACTTGCCGCATCTGGTTTATACCAACGCTGTGCCCATACACCAAAATAGCCCATAAAACCATAGCCTATGTAATTAGCATATTTATTTTTGATAATCATTGTTTCTTTTCACCCCCTTTTCAGGTTGTAAACACCTTTTTCAGAGCGGGATATTTAATCGGGTATTGAGGGGATTTGACAATAGGAAACTGGAGATACTAATCAACGATAAAGCAAACATCTCCAATTTCCTAATTGTCAAAGAGCCCCTCTCACACGCCCCCGCCCTGTTATCAAAAAGGTTTATTAAATAACATTAAGCCGTAACCGCAGAATATAAATATCCTGTCGAGGCTGCGACAATTTTCTCATCTCTAACTTCGCCCGCTTCTATAAAATCACCATCTCTGCCTTCCTCTCTCCATTTCTTGACTCTAAAACCTCTACTTTGGAACTGATATCCAAACGATGCTTTTTTCAAGCCCGGAGACGGTTCTGCGTAAATCAATGCACATTTCTTGCCCCACACATAACCAAGACTTTCAGCAACACCCTCCTGAGTGCTATCATATAAAGCTTTCCCGATAATGTAATTATCGACTTCAAAGACAGCAGCCAAAATGTCAGAGGTTATAATTCCTCTTTGAGTGTATTTGATTCTTTCAAGAATGTCTGGATGATCAAGAAGTTTCAAGTGTGACTGATAACCGATTATCATTGTGTTCGGTAATTTTCCTGAAGCAGCGTGAACAACGCTTTTTGCTGTGCGAACATCGCCTATTGGATCGCTACCTGCGTAGTCGTCCCATAGATTAGTTCCGCTTAAAGCAGAAGTCTGAGAACCATAAGTGCCAGCTGCGAAAACAATATCCGCAACTCTTTTCTCTCGCCCCAGTTGAATTAATTCTGTCAAGGCTTCCGTAGTGTCAACGTCCATATTCAATGGATTATCAGCATTGTCACGAACTCTGTCAGGAATTAAATCTTTTAAAGCATATTCCTCACATTGATACGTGGCTGTGCTTACGTTCCAGTCTATCTCGTTCGCTTCAGCACCAGCAGCCCTTTCGGATTGTGGTAACTTCCACGCTCGGGTATAGGTGTAATACTTGTCTGATTCCTTTTTTACTGGAATAACAGGCAACACTCTGTCAGCAATCATTTCATCATTGGAATATCTTAAAGACACTCCTGAAAGGACTGCGTCTTGATGGACGTCTTTTTCTGTCGGATTCATAAACTTCATTCTTGCCAATTCTCTCTCTATTAATATTTCACTGTATTTCATATATTTTTCACCCCCTTTTTAACCTTGTTTAACGACTGTGGTAAAAGTCAATCTATTAATTGCTCTCATTAGCCTGCGCCACTCCACCCGGAGTTAGCAAAACCTCAATAATTGAGCCTGAACCTGCAGAATCTTCCAAGGCAATTCCAATAACACTCTTTTGGTCAGCGTCTACTGGCGTGCCTTGACCTGAACTGGACATAAGTTTTTCTCCAGCATCACAGGCAGCAGCCATTTTCAACTTGGAAGTTCCACCAATAGCAACGGAAGCAGCCTCACCATCCGCAGGCTCGTTTTGGAGAACTCCAATAACGTGTGTGCCTTCGGCAGCAGGTGTTCCGGCTTTTATCACTTCATTGCTAGTCCCTAGTTCAATCATCACAGCCTTATACTGATCCGAGGACAAGTCTTCGCCTGCAATAAAGGACTTAACAATTTGATTTGATGCTTGTGCCATATTCTATTTCACCCCCTCTGAAATGTTTAATATTTTATAACATTTTTCTCCGTAAATTTCCTACTCCAGTTTACTTTTTGAAAAGCTCTGGTTTTTCTGCACTAACAATTTTCAACGCATCGCTATATGTCATACTCTTTTCTTTCATTTTTTTAGCGACTTCTGCCTCAATTTTACCCTGTTTGTCATCAGCACTTACACTATCTCCACCTTCCTCTTTAAAGAGTTTGGCAGATACTTTTGGCAAGCCTTTAACAAATTCTGTAAATAATCCAGCAGCTTTTGGAGTAAGAGCCATAATCAGTTTGATTGCGGCATCTTTATTTTTAGGTAAAAGAACTCCATTGATATTGCTTTCAGAGAAAATATATCCTTGCACTTGTTCGGTGACTTCTTTGAAACGAAGTTTGGCTTCTAATACACCCATTTGCGATTTCATTTCATTGAGTTCCTTAGTGTGTTCGGCTTTTGAGATAAACTGTTCGCTCATTTTTTTGTCAGCTAATTCTTTTTTCTTTTTTGCGATTTCTTCATCTTCTTTCTTTTTCTTTTCCGCAGCCTCGACAGCAGCTTTCTCCTGTTTTTCTTTTTCCTCAGCCTCCTTAGCTACCTCTGCTTTTACTTCTCCGAACAGCTTCTTTTCTTCTTCGCTCGCATCTTCGGAAAGTTCAAACTTAGCATCGGCAACTAATTTTGCTTTAAGTTCCTCTTTGGACATTTTCTTTTCACCCCCTTTCATTATGTTTAAACTTGTAAATCCTGCATACATATTTTCTGATAATAAAACTGGTGCTAAACTCTTAAAATATGGTCGGTTGGTTAGTGCACCACCCAATAATACGTTCTCAAAAACTTCGTGTGTTTCCATATCTTCATAATCAAAGTCAAACTCTGGACTAAAATATTTGAAAATGCCGTCAGTAATGAGCTGTGTTCCTAACTTCGTCCACTCGATACCCGCTTTTAGTTTCGTCTTTCCGTCTTCAAATACTTTTCTCATCGACTTGAACCAGCCAGCAGCTCCCTTTTCAGGCATATGCTCTTGGTCAACTGCGATATCTACCTTACGCACCTTGTCGTTGAAAGAACTGATAAATCTGTCTATGTCTTCATCAGTTATTTGAATAACACCATACTGTGGATGCTCCCATTCTCCTGCGTGGAGTATCTCTATTTCCGACACTGGTTTCTTAGAAGAAAAGTTTTTCTCGTTAAAAGCAATCTGTGGAGATAGAGTTTTTAGTTTATATAATTTTACCTCGGAAGCCTCTTTCTTCGTCATAACTTCTCCGCTATGAGAATTTCCCTGTTTGTCATAGCAAATGTGCAAATATTTGCCCGCCTTTGGATTGATTGTTTTAACCCTACCGCCCTCGCGGACACATTTCTCAAAGTCGGCAGGAAATTTAAGTGCCATAGTTTATTTTCCTTTCCTAAATAATAATATCATAATTCTATTGTCAAATGGTATTCTTTCCATTTTTTTTAATCATCATTGATAATACTTTTAGATTTATTGATACCTTATTTAAAGCTTTGCTATTATCTTTTATTATTTGCCCAGTATGTTGAAGATGATTAGAAACAACTTTATTTATTGACTCATCTTTTTTATTCAAATAATATAGAAATAAAACTACGGTTACGACTGTTCCCCCAAGATTTGCTAATTTCTCTATACCTTCCATTATTTTTTACTCCTTTCCCTATATATTCCTAACCCATACGGCATCTCTTTTCTGCCAGCACTCCCAGGCAATGGATAATCTATGTCTTTGAAATCCCAAGTGGCAATCATTGATTGTGGCTTCAGTTCTTCTGGTATGCCTGTAAAAGGAGGAGGATTTATCTCCTCTTTTGTAATTCCTACCCATATACATCGACAACCGAAGTGAACGCTTCCCGGATGATATTCGTGGAAAGCTTTGTCCTCTGTTCCGATTATTTTTCCGTCCATACTTGTGCAATAGTTACAAGTTCTGTCATCAAGTATTGAACTCCACTGATAACCATATAAATCGTCTTTGAAGGAATCAAAAGTAAATATCCTTCCATTGTTTATTCCTTCGGAGGTTATAAGAGAAGAAGTCGCTGGAACATTTTTACTAGTGAATCTGTCAAACCCCTCGCGAACAGTCGTCAACGTTTCTTCATCTGTCATCTGTGGGTCCATCATTCCAACAGCGGCTATCCCTTTTAAAGATTCCATCATCTGTTTTTCGTGCCTATTGGCAAGAAAAAAAGCCCTTTCAGTAATTCTTCTGTTTATCTCCGAAGTTGTCATTGGAGCGGGTTTCTTAATCTCATAACTAGCTTTAAGTTTTCCATACTCAAAAATCTTTTTCATTTCTTCTTGAAATGTTTGAGCATATAGGCTTTTTACTTTCCAGCCTATGTTGTGAAGGTCGGCAAAATCTTTTCTGCGGACTGCGTCCTCAATTCTTGATATTAAACCTACTTTTTCTCTATTAAGAACAGAAAGCATTTTAGTATTTAGTATTTGCTCGGCTTTGTCCATATAATCCCTAATCTCGTCAAAGCGGACGTTCCTTTCTGCTTTTGTTAATTCCCTTTTATACTCGTGTGCTTTCTTGAAAGGTGGTTGCCCTTTCTGTGCAGGCTTTTGCACAGATTGTTTACCTATTTGGTCAGCCGTCTTTTTTTGCGCCTCCAACCCTACTTCTTGTTGTTCTTGTTTAATTTCGGAGGAAGGAGTTACTTTTTTTGGTCTGTCAGGAAGTTTCATCAGCTTTCTCATATAATCTTCTAGTTCGGTATCGGGAGTCATAACATTAGCAAATGTAAGAGTTTGTATTGCTTCGGCTATTGCTTTGAAATCTCTTGTTCCTATATTAGCGTGCGTAAGCTTCGGATATTTTTTTACATTCCAATTATAATCAACTAGCTTTTTAATCTCGTCGTTTATGACTTCCTCTATAGACTTTGCCGTGGCGTCAAGCGATTGCAGAAATAAAGTAGACTGGTCTTCTGATAAAGCATAAGTTCCTGAGCCACCCTTGGAACCCAAATCGGCAAATTGCGCCAATACCGATTTCAATATCTCTCGCGTGTGGTGTTCAAGCATTTCAGTTGGATTTTTTAATGAATTTGCTTTTAGATCCATCATCTCCACCGCCCAGCCCTGCTTGATGACAACGTAAGCCCGTTCGTGTCCTCTCAAATTTTTTCCCATTGTTTCGGCATTGTCATAGTCGTCGTCGGTATATCCTTCAGGCAAAGTAATGACTGGGATACCAATGCCTAGTCTTTCCTGTGCAACAGCGTCAATCTTGTAATACTTATCTCGGAAAAACCAATGCTTGTAGGCTTGTCTCAAAATGGAAGTTCCAAGGTAATTGTCACCTTCTCGCCTATTGACAAAAACCATTAGTTTTTGAATAGGAATTTCTACTTCAATGAAATTGTCTTTTTTGTATGCTCTTTGGAGAATACTCCTTAATTCACCATTTATATCAACATTCCATTTTTCGATTGTTTTCGGCATTCTCGGAGCCCACTTTCGCCAACCGATTTTACCGTCCTCTGTCATCTTGTAAACAACTTCAAAAACCATACATCCGTAAGGTTGCATTAGAAGAATTTGTCGGAGAGTGTCCTCCCAAGAAATAGTCAAACCTTCAAACATATTCTCTTTTATGAACTCGGCAATCTCTTTTGATTGTGCGTCATCTCCTGCCGGTTCAACGTCCCACTCAGCAGAACGGATTGGAAGTTCACAAAGCAATAAAGCAGCCTGAACGGAAGCATCACTCCAACGCATTTTGTCAACCGTAGTGTAGAGAGTAGAACCAGTTAATTCTGCTTTATATTCATCTGTATCAATATATCCTTGAAAGTTAGTAGTTCCAGAAGCACCGACTTCTCGTCGTGAAGAAAACTTTTTTGTTCCTTTTGTGTTTTTCATAGTTCTTTGACTAAAATTTCATTCCCATAATTCCAGAGGTTATTGGTTTATCTTTTTTAGGGATATCCTCTGGTTTAGGTTCAGCCAAAGAGCCTGTCGAGAGTTTGTCAATACCAAGCATAGCGTAGTTGGTTGCCATTGTCAAGTGATCCGCGCCTATCTTCTTGTAAACCCAAACTACCCTGCCATCAGGCTTTTCCTCTTTGTCTTTTGCCCAGTTGCAAAGATGGCGTAACAACAAGTCAATCTCTACTGTTAACCTCGGTAAAACTATCTCATAATTCTTAAATTTTCCTGCCATTCTGTCTAACGATTCCATTTTATTTACCACTATCCGATACTCTTTTGTTTCAACATCTTTATACCACTTTACAAATTCCTTTTGATTGTCATTGTAATAAACCATCCACACCTTTGCCGGATACATTAAAGCAAATTTCCTTGCTGAGTGCTTGTTTGGCAAGGCATCAATAATACAAAACGTTACTCCGTATTTATCCATAAGGTTAGGCAAGTCCACGTCAAAATCGGTATAGACGCCTGTATGAACAAGCCTTATTTCTTTTGTGCTTTCCTTTTTCCAAATCGTAACGTGAAGCTTGTCACCTTGGTCAACGCCCATAATCGTATTTCTTCCCTTTTCTTCTAATGTATATTTATTATTGATACACCTTAATAATATATCCCTGTTCAATGGCTGGTTTTCTCCACCATACGCTTCACCTAAACAGAAGTTGTGAAAGTCTTTTATTCCCGACAGATTGGAAGTAGGACGCACTCGGCTAGCTTCTTCTTTTCTTAATATGTCAGTAGCAGAAATCCAAGGAGCCATAAGCTGTGAAATGTGGTAGCCGGAAACTCCCCAATCTTTATTACCGGTCGCAATCCACCGCCCAGTCCTTCGAACTTCGTCTGATAACGTTCCTAAACAGCCCACACACGCATATCTTGCCTCTAAAACGTCGCCTTTGATAGAATCCGGGTATTTTAGTATCTGTTCCTTCCCACACTTCGGGCATTTGACAAACCATTCTTTTTTATCGCTTCTGTTAAAAAGGTAATCTATCCCGAACTCTGGAATTGTCGGAGTAGATAATGATAGAAAATAAGCAAACTTTGAGTGCGACATACGTTCCTTATACATATCAATGATGTCGGGTTTTGAGAAGTCTATCTCATCGTGGATATTGAAATCGCTGTCAACCGATATAGCCTGTCTTTCACTCCACGCCCCTCTAAAATAAACAAATGAAGAACCTAGCTGTTTTAGTTCAATCCCACCCGTTACTACCCGACTAAGGTGTGGAGAGGATGCAACCATTGGTCCGATACGAGCTGTTGAGAAATCGGCAACGTCGGAAGCGGTGGGAAAAGTGTATATAATAGATACGTTATTGTTGTCCAAAAACCAAAAGGCTCTAATCATCGCATAAGTAGTAATTCCTATTTGAGCAGCTTTTTTGATAATCATTGACTTTGACTTGTCCTCGTAGATTTTAATAAGATATTGATGGTTATACCAATCAAGTCTATCTCCTTTCGGAGTGTAGATGTTGTCGTCCACCCAAGGAATAAGATACCTACTTCTTAGCTGTTGCTTTCCGAACTGTATCTGTTTTTTGAGAGTCTTTTCTTGATCTATCAATAAGCTTTTGTTTAAAGGCTTCATATATAACCTCTTCTAATTCGGGCGATAATCCTTCGCCCTCTAATGTAACACCTCCCGATACCTTCATCTGCTTCGGGTATAATTCTCGTTCTGCTTTTAAACCCTCTGATACCATATTCATCAAAACATTCGGAGAAATGATTTTATTGTAAATAAGAGATTTTATAAGTTTTCTCGCCCCTTTTTCGTCTCCGACAGTCATTAAATCTTCTATTTCGTCAAGAATAAACTTCAAGTATTTTATACCAGCTGATTGAAGATAACGCGCTACCTTTACGTGACGGACAATCAAATCGGATAAAGAACCCTCTACTTCTTCCAATGCCTTTTTTTCAGCATTGCTTTGTTTTTCTTCTTTTAATTTCGTCCAACCTTCTTTCATTGCAACGTTACGAAGGTGCCCATAGCTTATACCGTAGTTTTTTGCCAACTGCTCCAAGCTCAAAGTCTGATCAGCGACATAGTCCGCTTTGGCTTGACTCCAGTTTATTTTTTTTCTTGCCATATTTTTTGTAATAAAACTGTCAGTAATCTGTCATTGCTTTTATCTGTCTAAGTATTTTTATTTCCATTTTTACTCACCTCTATACCCGATTATATTCTCTAATTTATTCTTTGTGTTCCTCTCTATATCTTTTCTTTCCTAAGGAGTGCTAAACTTGTTTATTCTCCTCTTTTTTTGACTTCTCAACTATCATAGGATGTGTGATTGTCTGTGGTTTCAGGTGCTCGTCTAAAAACAACTTCAAGTCTTTAGCAAACTGGCTATCAACTGGAAACTCAAACCAAGAGTGCCAAGGGCTTTCTCCCCTGCTCCCTTTCTTTACCTGTTTTTCCTCTCGAAAGTGGATTTTTAGCAATCCTTCAACAACTGAAATATCATAGTAGCATTTCCTAATCGATCCCTTTTTTTCCTTGCTCCACCGAGCAAAAATTGGTGGATTGTTTCTGAACGGTAGTGTTGCCATATTATTTTTCTCCTTTCTTTTTTGGCTTTATAACTATAAACTTCTCAAAACATTTAATATTACAAAAGTCAAAATATCTTTCTCCCAATCTTTTCATCTCAAACTTCGGCGGTTTAACTATTCCTACCCAACTTGCATTTTCAATATGGATATGTTTTGTATCAGTTACTTCTGTTTTACAGGTATCACAATAATAGTGTCTTTTTTCAACCCTCATTTTTGCTTCACCTCCTTATCATCAAGCAACTTTTCCTTATTAGAACACACTGCCACCAAGAAATTAAACATTCCTTCCGAGAAAAATGATGGACGGCTTTTAATCTGATAGACAATAACTTTACTGAATGCTTTTTTTAGAAACTCAAAGAAAGTGTCTTTGGTGTATTTTGTTCTGTGTTCGGCTACCTCGTCGGGCGACATACAATCATCGGGCAAGCTGAAAATTGCCCTACCTGTTTTTCCAATCATTTTCGAAACCTCTTTTATTATTTCAAGTCTTGGTTCGTCATCAAGATGTTCAAGAAATTCAAGCCCGACTATAGCATCGACTTCACCAGCGACGTTAATTGGTGGCATATTTCTTACCTCTCCTCTTAGTCCTGCCTTCTTTAATTCGTCAATGGCTGTTTGTGATATATCCAATCCAAGATATTCAATAGACGGTATCTTTGTCTTTAGTTGCGAAGCAAAGACTCCTACTCCACAACCTAGTTCCAAAACTTTAGCATCAGGGCTCAAATCACTCAAAAGTTTGTTAACTATGAAACTAAACTTTTCGGGATATCTTCTCCAGTTTTTGTCAATCCCACCCTCTTGCGCGTAAATCTTGTCCCAGTATTCTTTTGTGTTTATGTTCTTGAACATCATCGGATGTATTCCAAGTTGCTCTCTCCAATTCGGGTAGGTTTCTTTTAACCATTTTTTTGTTCCAAACATAGCTTCTCTAACGTATGCTTTTACTCCCGGTTTAAATTCTTTAATCCAATCAAAGTTTGTTATGACTGTGTTTGAGATATGTCCTAGTTTAATTTGTGGGTGTGCCCATATCCTAAATCCAAAGTCTTTCTTGGCTTTAAGACAGAAGTTTAAATCCTCTGAAAATCCACCGTCCCAAGTGCAGAGTGGTTGTTTCATTGATTCAATAACCTTTCGGGAGATAAGCATAAATCCCATTCCGCTTCCGTCAACCTCAAATGGTTGACTACCCCACTCCATAAAAATATTGTAGCAACCCGCTTCTAAATCAAGTTTCTTGATAACAGGCAAATGTGGACGGTTTTTTGTGAAATAAATACCTGTAACCATATCCACTTGTGGATTTTGGATCAAACTATATGCTAGTTCCAAGCTGTCGGGTTCCCAAATTATGTCGGAATCGATGAAAAGTAGATAGTTCATATCGGTTTTTAGAAAGTCCTCCATAATCTCGTTCCTTGCTATGTGATGAACCTTGTTGGAGCTGATAATTTTATACTTGCACGGACTATACCCAAACATCATAAATATTGACTCTAGCCACTCGAATTTATACCCTGTGTCCGGTCCTCTTGGCAATCCTATCGCTATTTTTTCATCTGTTGGGATTTTCATATTAACTTTCTAAAAACTGAAAGTCTGTCCTATCTTTCATAATTGATAATAACCACCTTTTTTTTAGTTTATAAGTGGCTGTTTTAAATCCTTTAGAATCCTCTATAATAAACTTTTTCATTTCCTTGTCATAATAGGTAAAGTCGGCAACGTAGACTATTGACCTAATTGACTCACCTTGAAATCTAAACTTTTTCAATAAAGTAATTCTTACTTGCTGTTTAAGTTTTACTATCTTCCCGGCTTTTTCTAACAAGGTTAACTCATCACACCTCTTAGCTTCTTTTTTTGAAGCGTGTTTATGCAACTGGTTGCACATTGTTCTTGTTGAATTATATTTCATTTTTTTACTTCAACAGTTTTACTAATAGTTGGTGGTTTTTGTTCTTCTCTTATAACCAACTCCCCATTTTGTAAGTCAACAACACACCTTGAAAACAACTCCTCTTTTAATCCTAACCTTTTGAAGATGCTTCCTACGACAAAAACCTTATAAGATAATGAAATAGCATTAAGCAACTCCTCCTGAATTTTTGCCACCGAAAGTAGGTTGCTTAATCTTTCCATTTCTACCTTGCTCAAACTATGTTTTATATCTGCCATAACTTGTTTTTTTAACTTTTAATAGATAGCTTACCGCAATGTTCGCAAAGCAACATTGAAGCAATCTGTTTACAATTTATACATTGATGTTTCACTTGCCACGCTAACTTTTTCAGTGTTTTTTTTTCCTCTTTTAATTTCTTAAACATATTAAAATATTTTTTATCAAACCCTCTTGGTTTTTTCCTTAACAACTCATTCGCGTTTTTATTCCTTTCGCAAAAATCGTGCCAGTCTTGGTTCAACAATCTTGTTCCTTCAAATGTATGAACCGCCTTTAAACTACTTCTTTTGTCAATATGATGAAAACTTAAAGCATACTTACTGTTGCTAATTTCACAACTCGTAATATTTTTATCTAAATATTCATCTATTAGCTTCGGTTTTGCTTTTAGCCACGCCCTCGTCTTTTTTCCTATCTTTAGCATTGACATATTTTATTTCTACCCAACAATCATCGCAATATAAATTAACTCCAATCTTCCTTTTGATATTAGTATAAAAACTTCTTCCACATTTATCGCAAATCTCGGAAAACCTAATCTCGTCACCAATAGAAATTCCATCTTTCAGAATAAGATTAAGTATGCTCTTTTGTCTGCGACAATACTTACACCTCACAGGGTCAGCCCAGCCTTTTTGTCCAAAATCTTTTTGTTCTTTAACCGTAAACATAAACTTCCTATGACAATCCTTACAAACACATATTTTATCTTTAAGTTCTTCCATAAAAATATTTTTTCCAATAACTTCTATTTTGAAACGTTTTCCTATGACTGATCCTTTCTTTAGTATCTTTTGAGTGATGATAACCACCTTTAGCCCAACCTTTTAATTTTTTATCTTTAGTATTTTCTTCCATAGTGGCAATTTTTCTAACTCTAATAATCTGTGAAGTTTATACGCATCTCCCCACGTCATTCTCTTTTTAGCAAGTTTAACCCAGTGGTAAATTGAAGATATTTTCATCTTTAGAATTTTGTTGGGACGCCAGCCATAAACAGCAAACAAAAGAGCATCTGCGTATACCAAAGCTCTTTTTTCAGGTAAATCGGAAAGTAATTCGCCGACTGTAAAGTTAGTCATATTATCCACCTTTAGAAATTTTAATTAGTTGTGGCAGTTTTGCCTGAATATCCATTATTTTCTTTCCCAAACTTTCAATAGTGGTGCGAAAATAACTATACCGCATATTGCCATTAAGTCTGGTAATTGTGATATAAACTTTCGGAAGAAAAACCCTCGGAACTGCGTATACCGCCTCCAAGTTGCTTCCTACTAAGCACATAAGAATAAAGTAGTCTGCCTTACTTCTATCGTTATCTCTTGGAGTAAAAAACCACTTGGCTTTTGGTTGACTTAATTTTCTTGTTGGACGTGATATTCTCAAAACTAATTTTAGTCCATTCCAGTCCACGTGATAAGAAGCGTCATACCCTGCAAGTGAATCCATATTTATAGCACCCGGGAGATTTGCCACAACCAAATCAACCGCTTCTTTATGTAACTGATGATTTGAATTTGTCTGAAACATATTTAATCTATAATAACTTAACTTTTTTCCTTTGTCAAATCCTTTTATGTAAGGATACCCAAGGACTACTTTTTATTTGTGAAAAGTATTCATTTTTTCTTGGCTAAATATTTTTTAACTTCCTCCAACCACTTCGGACAACAATCCTCTAACGGAATTACTAGACGCCACTTTCCGTGGCACTCACACCTAAAGTATTCTGGTGGAGCTAGATAATCTTTGTGTCCGTCTTGTTTGTTTTCGTCTTTATATTTCTTTTCAAAATCTACTGGTCGCAAATCTTGAACTTCATCTATCAGCTGTTCAACCCTTTTTTTCATTTTTGGGTATGGCAGTTGCTTGTATTCTTCCTTAATCATAGGCAAAGCTCGGAGCAACTTGTCCTGTCCAATCTCCGCTAAAGCCAATACTGTGTATGACAGTTTTTCTACATACCATTCGTAAATTTCAATATAATAATAAGCAGTTCTCCTCTTAAAACCCAGTTCGGAATTTATAACATAAGACTGAAAGCTATCGTAACCCAAAACTTGAAAATAATTCTCATCTCGGACTTTCTTTAAAAGCCTACCAAGTTCTACAAAAGCTATACCCATTTGTTTTTTTAGAGAAAGTATATTTTGATGAACTTCAAATGCACCCTCTCCCTGTCTTTCAGTTATCTTTGACATTTGATTTTTTTAATTATTAAAACGGAATATCGTGTTGTTCACTTGATAAATCATTTGCTGTTACTGTTTTTTCAGTTGTTAGCTTTCCTTCAGATGGTTTGGTTCCAACAGCTTTTTTATCAAAGGTTATAAAATCGTTTCCGATAATTTCAGTCGTGTATTTTTTAACTCCGTCTTTTTCCCAACTTCTAGTTTGTAGTCTCCCTTTAACTAAAATCCTACTACCTTTCGTGGCAAATTGTCCTATCATTTCTGCCACTTTTCCCCAGAAAACAACATTGTGGTAGTCAACCGCCTCTTTCTTTTCTCCACTTGATTTATCTATCCATTGCCTATTAGTGGCAACAGAAAAATTAATAACTGCGTTCCCATTAGGAGTGTATCGCAAATCAGGATCACGTGTTATATTTCCCAATAGTGTGCATTCATTTATAGATTTCATAAATTTATTCTTGAACAATTTTTAATTTTGTAACGAACCAATTAAAATTCCAAACAATATAAAATGGAAAAGCTATTCCAAGAGTTATCCCTATTAGAACAACCCAGCCCAACGTATATAACAAATACTCAAAACCTTTACCGCTAAATTCAAACTTGTATGTTTTCATAATTACTTTTTATAAATTTTTAACATTGCCACTGCCAAACAAACGACTGAAAACGA
>Ga0172375_10006709_pt1 | contig 16017 bp, 14 predicted proteins | sample LakKiv1m_FD_114537 | JGI IMG/M metagenome (GOLD analysis project Ga0172375, IMG submission 114537) | Freshwater microbial communities from Kabuno Bay, South-Kivu, Congo - kab_092012_11.1m | ecosystem: Environmental > Aquatic > Freshwater > Lake | place: Democratic Republic of the Congo...
CATCCGCACACTCCTATCACGTCTCGGCCGCTGGATACCGTCTCACGAGAACCGCGTAGACTCTTTCGAGACCCAGCAAATGCTCTTTATCGATTAGCCAGAAAAAACCGGGGTATGTCCTGGGTTTGCGGGCTTGACGAGACCGGGGGCGAAGGCCTATAAATACACCCCTCATGTTCGAGAAGGAGTGGCTGGGCCGTATGGTGCGGCGGCTGCCCCAAAACCAACGGAAACACCCGTAGCATAAGGAGGAGAAGGAATATGGCAATCAAGGTGGGAATCAATGGATTCGGACGCATTGGCCGCATGGCGTTCCAGGCTATCTGCGACCAGGGCTTACTGGGCAAGCAGATCGACGTTGTGGCCGTCGTGGATATCTCGACGAACGCCGACTACTTCGCCTACCAGATGAAGTACGATTCGGTTCACGGCAAATTCAAGCACACCGTCACGACCGAGATCAGCGCGGCGGCGGTGGCCAAGGCCGGCGAAGAGACCAAGAAGACCGGCAAGAAGGTGGAACCGGAAGCCGACACCCTCGTGGTCAACGGCAACAAGATCAAGTGTGTCATGGCGACGAAGTCACCGGCCGACCTCCCTTGGAAGGCCTTGGGCGTGGACTACGTCGTCGAATCCACCGGCCTTTTCACGGACTCCGAGAAGGCCAAGGGGCATCTGGCCGCGGGCGCCAAGAAGGTGCTCATTTCCGCCCCGGGCAAAGGCGAAGTCAAGACGCTGCTGATCGGCGTGAACGAAAAGGAATACGATTCGGCCAAGCACAACATCGTGTCGAACGCCTCCTGCACCACGAACTGCCTGGCGCCGGTCGTGCACGTGTTGCTCAAGGAAGGCATCGGCATCGACAGCGGCCTCATGACGACCATCCATTCCTACACGGCCACCCAGAAGACGGTGGACGGTCCCTCGAAAAAGGACTGGCGGGGTGGTCGCGCGGCGGCCATCAACATCATCCCGTCCTCGACGGGCGCCGCCAAAGCCGTGGGCGAAGTGCTCCCGGCGGTCAAGGGCAAGCTGACGGGCATGTCGTTCCGCGTACCGACCCCGGACGTGTCGGTGGTGGATCTGACGGTTCATACGGGCAAGGACACCTCGATCGGGGAGATCGACAAACTGCTCAAGAAGGCGTCGACCACTTATCTCAAGGGCATTCTCGGCGTGACGGACGAAGAACTGGTCTCGACCGACTTTATCCACGACACCCGGTCCTCGATCTACGATTCGCTTGCCACGCTCCAGAACAACCTGAAGGGCGAGAAGCGGCTCTTCAAGATCGTGTCCTGGTACGACAACGAATGGGGTTATTCCATGCGCCTGATCGACCTGCTTCGCCACATGGCGAAGGTCGATGGCGCCAAGTAGCCCGCCGGCGGCGGAAAGAGTATCGATGCGCGGGGCGGACCCTCGGGGCGCCCCGCGATTTTCATGATGAGGAAACAGCCATGAACAAGAAGACGGTTCGCGATTTGGATCTCAAGGGCAAACGGGTGCTGATGCGCGTGGACTTCAACGTGCCGATCAAGGACGGCAAAGTCGCCGACGACACCCGCATTACGGCGGCGATTCCTTCGATCACCTACTGTCTCGAGAAGGGCGCCTCCGTGGTCCTCATGAGTCACCTCGGCCGCCCCAAGGGCGGCAAGGTGGAGCTGGAGTTCAGCCTCAAGCCGGTGGCCGGCCGCCTGTCCGAACTGATCAGGAAGCCGGTGGCCTTCGCGCCGGATTGCATCGGCGACCAGGCCAAGGCGATGGCCAAGGCCCTGAAGCCGGGCGAGATTCTCCTGCTCGAAAACACCCGTTTCTACAAGGAAGAGGAAGGCAAGGCCAAGCTTGCCGATGACGCTACGGACGAGCAGAAGAAGGCGGCCAAGGCCGAGATGAAGAAGAAGCAGGAAGAGATGGCCAAGAAGCTGGCCCAACTCGGCACCGTCTACGTGAACGACGCCTTCGGTTCCGCGCACCGCGCCCACGCGTCCACGGCCGTCGTCTGCAAGTTCTTCAAGGAAAACGCGGCCGGTTTCCTGATGGAAAAGGAAATTGACTATCTCGGCCGTGCGTTGGCCCGTCCGGAGCGGCCCTTCGTGGCCATCCTCGGCGGCGCCAAGGTCAGCGACAAGGTCAACGTCATCACCAACCTCCTGACCAAGGTCGACGCCCTGATCATCGGCGGCGCCATGGCCTACACTTTCTACCGCGCCCAGGGGATCCCCACCGGCACATCGCTCGTGGAAGAGGACAAGGTGGACTTGGCCAAGGACATCCTCAAGAAGGCGCAGGCGCGTAACGTCAAGCTACTGCTCCCCGTCGATCACGTCATCGCCGACAAGTTCGATGCGGCGGCCAAGACGGAGGTCGTGGGCGAGAAGGGCATTAAGGACGGCTGGATGGCGCTCGATATCGGACCGGAGTCTGCCAAACGGTTCGCCGCGGAGATCGTCAAGGCCAAGACGGTCGTGTGGAACGGTCCGATGGGCTGCTTTGAAATGAAGCCGTTCGCGGCCGGCACGCTGGCGGTGGCCAAGGCCATTGCAGCAACGAAGTGCCTGAGCATCGTGGGCGGTGGCGACAGCGTGAGCGCCGTAAACAAGAGCGGCCTGGCAAGCAAGATGACCCACATCAGCACCGGCGGCGGCGCCAGTCTCGAGTTTCTGGAAGGCAAGGAACTGCCCGGCGTCGCGGCGCTGAGCAACAAGTAGAGCAGAGGTGGCAGGAGCGCAGGAGGACACGTGAAGAAGTTCAGAAAGAAGATTGTGGCCGGCAACTGGAAGATGAACAAGACGGTGACCGATGCGGCGCATCTCGCCGAAGGCATCAAGCTGGAGCTGGCCGACTGCCGCGACGTGGACGTCGTCCTGTGCCCTCCCTTCACGGCCCTGAAGGCCGTGGCGGATGTCATCACGAACACTCACATCAAGCTGGGCGCCCAGAATATGCATTGGGAGGCCAGCGGCGCCTTCACGGGCGAAGTGTCCGCCGGAATGCTTAAAGACTTCTATTGCCGGTATGTGATCCTCGGCCACAGCGAGCGTCGCGCCTATTTCCACGAAACGGACGACATGGTGAACAAGAAGGTCAAAACGACGCTGGCCAACAACCTCGTACCAATCGTCTGCGTGGGCGAAACGCTGACCGAACGGGACGCCGGGCAAGAAAAGGACGTGGTGCGCCGGCAGGTGGAGCAGAGCCTCGCCGGACTGGCCGACAATCTGAAGCACGTCGTCGTGGCCTACGAGCCCGTGTGGGCGATTGGGACCGGGCGAACCGCGTCGGCCCAGCAGGCGCAGGATATGCACGCGTTCATCCGCAAGGTGTTGACCGACATGGGCGGCGAAGAGACGGCCCATACGGTGCGGATCCAGTACGGCGGCAGCATGAAACCGGCGAACGCCGCGGAACTTCTTTCTCAGCCGGATATTGATGGCGGTCTGATCGGCGGCGCAGCACTGGAAGCACGGTCTTTTGTTGAAATCGTGCAAGCCGCCCTGTAAAGTGAGTAGGTAGGAAGAAACGGAGAAGTCCTGTGCTTTTTAACATATTTATCACGATCCTCAGTATTGTCGAAGTGCTGTGCGGTGTTTTGCTGGTCATCCTTATTCTGCTTCAGAAGAGCCGGAGCCATGGGGCGGCGGCGGGGCTGGCTTTCGGCGCGGGTATGGGCGAGTCTCTTTTTGGAGCCCAAGCGACCAATATCCTGCAGAAGATCACGGTGGTCCTGACGACCATTTTCCTGGTGAACACGACGCTCTTGGCCTTTCTCGGCAGCCGTCACAACCGCGCGACGGGCAGCCGATCGCTGACCGACGATATGCCGTCGACGCCGGCGCCGATGGCGGCCCCCGCGTCCTCCGGCGCTATGCAGCCCGGACAGACCCACGGGGGCGAGACGCCGACCCCGGCTCCCGAGACCGCCCTTCCGCCCTCCGGCCCGGCCCAGCAACCCGTGATGCTGGATATCCCGGCAGCCGCGCCGGCCCCCGAAAAGGCCTCGGCGCCGGCCGATGACGCGGGCCAGAAGCCCGCTCAGCCGTAATGAACCGGACAACCCAAGCACCCGCTTCCGTCCCGTCACGGCCCGTGATCGGAACTTCGGCGCGGCGCCTTGGCTCGCGCATGTCCCGTATGCGTCTCTACCCGGCGCTGTGCCTGATGCTCACACTCCCCGGTTGCGGCGTCGGCCCGAAGACCGACGAGAAACCGGGCGAGATGGTGATGTACGGCGAAACCTCGATGATTCGCGGATTCGATCCCGTGAAAGCCGGCGACGTCCCCTCGGCTATCGCCATCAGCCGGATCTACGAAGGCCTGGTCCAATACTCGTACCTTGTCAGGCCGTATCGCGTCGAACCCGCCCTCGCGGAATCGCTTCCCCGCTCTTCCGAGGACGGGCTGACGTACACGTTCACGGTTCGAAAAGGCATCTACTTCCAGGATGACCCGTGCTTCGTCCGCTCCGGCGGAAAGGGGCGCGAATTGACGGCCGAAGATTTCGTGTACTCGATCAAGAGGGCGGCCGATCCGAAAAACGAATCCACCGGATACTGGGTATTCAGCGAACGCATCGTCGGACTGGATGAGTTCCGCGCCCTCGCGGGGAAGGAGAAGGTCACGAACTACGATCGTCCCGTGGAAGGGCTGACCGCCCCGGATCGTTACACGTTCCAGATCCGGCTGACCCGCCCGTATCCCCAGCTCATGTGGATTCTTACGATGCAGTACGCCTTCGCCGTGCCCCGCGAAGCCGTCGAGCGCTATGGTCCCGAGTTCATCAACCATCCGGTTGGTACCGGCGCCTACGTACTGGCGTCATGGCGGCGTAACTACTCGGTCGAATACACACGCAATCCGAAATGGGCCGAGACGGGACGGAAGGAGTCGTATCCCTCCGAGGGGGAATCGAACGACCGGGACAAGGGGCTGCTCGACGATGCCGGAAAGCCGATTCCGTTTATCGACCGAATCGTGGAGTACGTCATCGAAGACGATTCGACCCAATGGCTGAAGTTCGTGATGGGCGACCTGGAGTCGTCCGGCATTTCCCGCGACAACTGGGATGTCGTGATCCAGGACGGTTCCCTGACCGACAGCCTCGCGAAAAAAGGCGTCCGGTTGAACACCACACCGACCCTGGATGTCTACTACATCGGGTTCAACATGGACGACTCGGTCGTCGGCAAGAACAAGAAACTGCGGCAGGCGTTGTCCTGTTCGTTCAACTCGAAAGACTGGGTGCGGTTCTACAACAACCGGATCCTTCGCGCCAAGGGCCCGATTCCGCCCGGCGTGGGGGGGTACGAGGACAAGCCGACGCCGTATCCGTTTGACCTGGAGAAGGCCAAGCGGTTGCTGGTCGAAGCCGGCTATCCGAACGGGCAGGAGCCGGCAACTGGAAAATCCCTGCAGCTGACCATTGAACTGGGCAGCGCGGATGCGCAGACGCGGGAATCGATGGAGCTTACGGTGGACTTCATGAGAAAGCTGGGGGTGATTCTCAAGCCCAGCTACAACAACTGGCCCACCTTCCTCGCCAAGATGGAACGGCGGCAGTGCCAGATGTACCGTCTGGGGTGGGTGGCCGACTATCCGGACGCCGAGAACTTCCTTCAACTCTTTTACGGGCCGAACAGCTCGCCCAATCCCAACCACTGTAACTATGTGAATCCGGAGTTCGACAAGCTCTATGAACAGATTCGGGTGATGTCCGACTCGCCGGAGCGCACGGAAATCTACCGGAAGATGGCGGATATCGTCATCGAGGACTGTCCCTGGATCTTCATGCACCATCCCATGGCGTATGGACTCCATCATCAGTGGTTGAAGAACTACAAGCCGCACGATTTCCCCTACGGGATGACGAAATACGTGAGGATCGATTCGGAAGCGCGCCGGCAATGGAAGAAGACCTACGGCGCCAGGGACTGGCGGGACTAAGACGATATGTGGCCCTACGTCATACGCAGAGTACTCTACATGGTGCCCACGGTGCTCGGCATCATCATGATCACCTTCCTGCTGTTCAACCTGGCCGGCGGCGACCAGGCCATGAAGAAGCTCGGCAAGCAGGCGACGGCCAAGAGCATGGAGGAATACGACGTCCAGCGCGGCTACGACAAACCGCTGCTGGTCGGGCTCTGGGGCCACACCCGGGCCTATCGTTCGGACTTCTCGATCAACGCGGCGCCCTGGATCAACAGGGAAGGGGCGGGCTACACGAATGACCCCGGCCGCCTTCAGCTGGCCGCCGACCGGGCGTTCGCCGTGCCGCTCGCCTTCGATCTGGCGGATCGCGCCTCGTACCGGTGGACCTTGACGTTCCGCAACCCGGCCCCCTCACCGGACGCGGCCTCGGCCCGCCTCGAGCTCCGGGATGGCGACTCCGTGATCTGCCGCGTGGCCCTGCCACATTCCGCTTCCTGGCAAGAAGCGACGCTGCGCTTCTCCACCGGCAAGGACACCTCGGCCCTCGCCTGCTATGTCGTGACCGGGCATGATGCCCTCGAACTTCGTTCGCTCCAGCTTCACAAACGGGCTCGTCACATCTTCGACTCGCAGCTGATCTTCTACCTGAACCAGATCATACACTTCGATTTCGGGCGATCTGCGGAAACGAACCAGGAAGTATCGACCATGATCCTCGGGGGAATCCTGCCGTCCCTGATGCTGACCGTGCCCATGTTCTTCATCGGCATCATCGTCGAGGTCTCTCTGGCGCTGGTCTGCGCGTATTTCCGCAACCGCTTTATCGACCGTTTCTTCGTGGTTCTCTCTGTAGCGCTCATGAGTATTCCGTACCTCGTGTGGATCATCGGCGGGCAGTACATCCTGGCGTACAAGATGCGGCTGTTCCCGGTGTGGGGGTTTGAGTCCGTTCGTTACCTCGTCCTTCCCGTCACCATCGGCATCGTGAGCGGAATCGGCTCGGGACTTCGATTCTATCGCACGGTGGTTCTGGACGAAGTCTACAAGGACTATGTTCGTACGGCCTTCGCCAAGGGCGTCGGCAAGTTCGGCGTGCTGTTCAAGCACGTCCTCAAGAACGCCATGATTCCCATCCTGACCAGCGTGGTCATGGCCATTCCGTTCCTTTACACGGGCAGCCTGCTTCTCGAAACCTTCTTTGGCATCCCGGGCCTCGGCAACTTGTCGATCAACGGAATCCTCAATTCGGACTTTGATGTCGTGCGCGCGGCGGTGCTGGTCGGGGCTAGCATCTACGTGATCGCCAACCTGATCACCGATTTGTGCTACACGCTGGTGGATCCGCGGGTGAGATTGAAATGAGCGACGGGAACAACAACGCAGAAATCGTCAGCCGGTCGCTGTGGGCGGACGCGTGGACCCGCCTGAGGAGCAGCGTCCTGGCCATGAGCTGCCTGGCGATCATCGCCCTCTTCACCGCAACCGCCCTGTACGGGGAAATCGTCTACTGGCGCTACAATATCATCGACGCCGCGGCGCCCCGGCTGCTGATCCCCGTCCAGAAAGCGGCGATTGTCCTTCTCATGGCCAACCGCGTCAAGGGACAGACGGCGCCGTATCACCGGCAGAACCTCGACCGGCAGTACCGAAGACCGGGCATCGTGACGTTCAAACAGGCGGACGGCACGGTGGTTCGCGAGTTTCATCTCATGGGCACCGACGGGCTGGGGCGGGACGTTGCTCAACGCGTCGTCCAAGGCGTGCGAATAGCGTTCCAGGTCGGAATCATCACCTCGCTCATCGCCATCCCCATCGCCGTCCTGCTGGGCTGCATCGGTGGCTACTTCGGCGGGTGGATCGACGATGTGATCGTCTGGCTCTATTCGACCGTCGCCTGCATGCCGGCCCTGTTGTTCATCCTGGCCATCTCGATGATCGTGGGGAGGGGACTGGAGGGGGTCTATCTGGGGATCGGCCTGACGACCTGGGTCGGATTGTGTCGTCTCATCCGCGGCGAAGTGATGAAACACAAGGAACTCACCTATGTCCGCGCCGCCAAGGCGCTGGGGCTGGGCGATTGGCGGATCATGTTCCGCCACATCCTTCCCAACGTCTTTCATATCATCATCATCAACTTCTCGCTCCGGTTTCCCGGCGCCATCGAGACGGAAGTCATCATGAGTTTCCTCGGCATCGGGGTGCAGAACGAGCCCTCGTGGGGCATCATGATCAACAGCGCCCGCTTCCGGCTCTGGTACGGGGTCTGGTGGGAGTTGACCTTCACCACGCTCGCCATCTTCCTCATCGTGCTGGCTTTCAATCTCTTCGGCGACGCCCTGCGCGATGCGCTTGACCCGCGGCTGCGAACGGAGGGAGAATCCAAGTAGTCATGGCGTCCCTACTCGACAACGTCAACGCACCGGCCGATCTCAAGAATCTGAGCGTCCCTGAACTGGAGGATCTCGCCGAGGAAATCCGGTCCAAGATCATCTCCACAGTGAGTCATACCGGCGGCCACCTCGCCGCGAATCTCGGCGTGGTCGAGCTGACGATTGCCCTGCTGAAGACCTTCAATCCCCCGACCGACCGGATCGTCTGGGATGTCAGTCACCAAGGCTATACCTACAAGATCCTGACCGGCCGCAAGGATCGTTTTGATACGCTCCGGCAATTCGGCGGACTCTCCGGCTTCCTCAAACGCGACGAGAGCCCGTGCGACGCCTTCGGCGCCGGTCACTCCGGCACAGCCGTATCGGCCGCCCTCGGCATGGCCGTGGCGCGCGACCGCCGCGGGGGGTCCGAACACGTCGTGGCGATCCTCGGCGACGGGTCCGCCGGCTGCGGCATCTCGTTCGAGGGTCTGAACCATATTGCCACCACCACGAAACGGCTCGTTCTCATTCTCAACGACAACGAGATGTCGATTTCCAAGAACGTCGGTTCCATGGCGCGCTACATGGGCGGTCTGCTGGCCAGCCCGCGGTACAACCGGTGGAAGCGCCGGGTTGAACAAGGCGCCACGCGGCTGAGGATGGATATATTCCGGACCGTCTACTACCGGATTGAGGAAGCGCTCAAGAGCATCTTCCTGCGAAGCGTCATCTTTGAAGAGTTCGGTCTCCGCTATGTCGGCCCGATCGACGGGCACAGTCTGCACGCCCTGCTCGATGCGTTGGCCATCGCCCGCGATTCCGACCGGCCCATCCTCCTTCACGTCTCGACCGAAAAGGGCAAGGGCTATTCCTTTGCCGAAGAGCAGCCGGAGAAATGGCATGGGGCCCCGAAGTTCGACATCGTGTCCGGCGAACCCGTCGCGCCGTCCGATCGACCGACGTATTCCTCCGTCCTCGGCGCCACGCTCCAGCGGCTCGCCGAACAGGACAAGACGATCATGGCCATTACCGCCGGCATGGCGGCCGGTACCGGCTTGTCGGAATTCGCCAGACGATTCCCGGACCGTTTCTTCGATGTCGGAATTTCGGAGGAACACGCCGTGATTTTTGCCGCCGGTATGGCCGCCGAGGGCCTGAAGCCTGTCTTTGCCGTGTACTCCACCTTCCTGCAACGCGGCGTGGATTGCGTCATTCACGATGTCTGCCTGCAGGACCTCCCCGTCGTGCTCTGCCTCGACCGCGCGGGAATTGTCGGCGATGACGGTCCGACGCACCATGGTGTGTTCGATATCCCGCTGCTTCGCCCCGTGCCCGGGCTGATCATGATGCAGCCGAAGGACGAGGCCGAGTTTGCCCACATGCTGTTCACGGCTTTCCGGCTCGAGAAGCCGGTCGTCATCCGCTATCCGCGCGGCGCCGGGACCGGCGCGCCGTTGCCGGCCCAGTTCCAGGACCTGCCGCTCGGTCAGGCCGAGATCCTCCGCCCCGGCACGGGTCTCCAGATCTGGGCCCTGGGTGACATGATTCCACTGGCACAGGACATCGCCGCCCTGCTGGCCCGCGAACACGGGGCGAAGGCCGGCGTGGTCAATCCGCGCTTTATTCGTCCCCTGGATGAGGCGATGCTGGTCAAACAGACTGCCGACACAAAGCTGTTCGTGACTCTGGAGAACGGAGCCGTTACCGGCGGCTTCGGGTCCGGCGTGGAAGAAGCCTTACGTAAGAACGGTTTTGTCGGCCGCGTGCTGAAGTTCGGCTGGCCCAACGAGTTCATCCCGCACGGCTCGCAGGAGTCTCTTATGAACAAGTACGGGCTGACCTCCCGAGCCATCGCCGCCGCGATTGTCAAAGCCGGAATCTGAGTGCACCACGCATGCCCAAGGAACGTTTAGACGTGCTCCTGGTCCAGCGCGCTCTGGCGGAAAGCCGCGAGCAGGCGCAGCGGCTTATCCTGGCCGGACAAGTCCTCGCCGACGGCCAACCCGCCACCAAGGCCGGCCACCGGTTCGACATGGAAGTCCCGCTGACCATCAAGACCGGCCCGCGCTTCGTCAGCCGCGGGGGCGAGAAACTCGAGGCGGCTTTTCAGGCTTTTCCCCTGGATGTGGCGGGTGTCGTCTGTCTCGATGTCGGCGCCTCCACCGGCGGGTTCACCGACTGTCTTCTTCAGCACGGCGCGAAGAAGGTGTTTGCCGTGGATGTCGGGAAGGGCCAGCTCCACTGGAAAGTGAGGCAGAACCCCCGCGTCACGGTGTTGGATGAGACCAATGCCCGGTACCTCAGGGCCGACGATCTCCCCGAACCGCCGTCGTTCGCGTGTGTGGACGTATCGTTCATTTCGTTGACCAAGGTCCTTCCGGCTGTTATACAGGTACTCGCGCGTTCGGCGGATCTGGTCACGCTGATCAAGCCGCAGTTTGAGGCGGGACGGGATGAAGTGGGGAAGGGCGGGGTGATCCGTGATCCTGCTGTGCGCCAGGCCGTGGTGGACAAGATACGCGCGTGGGGAACGGACGCCGGCTTGAAATGGATCGGGGTCTGCGAATCGCCGATCAAAGGTCCGGCCGGCAATGTGGAGTTCCTCGCCTGCTGGAAGAAGTAGAGAAGAAGGACGACGTATCGTGAAGAGGTTTGCCCTGGTTGCCAATTGTGGAAAGCCGCACATGAGCGAAGTGCTCAAGCGTGTCGGCGCCGCTGGAAAAGCGCTCGGCCTGGAATTCTATGCCGACAGGTCGACGGCCCGCCTGTGCAAGTCCGCCCGCGCCCTGAGTCCCGCCAAGCTGTTCGACACCGTGGACGCGGTGATCGCCCTCGGCGGCGACGGAACCATGCTTCGCGCGGTCCGGGAGCTCGACGGCCGGGACAAGCCCATCATCGGGGTCAAGATCGGCGGCCTGGGATTCTTGACCAGCATTTCCGAGGATGATGTGGCCCGCGCGCTCCGCGCCTTGGCCAAGGACAAGTTCACCACCCGGGCGCGCGCCATTCTGGACTGCAACGTCATACATAAAGGCCGATCGGTGGCGTCCTATCGCGCCCTGAACGATGTGGTGCTTAACGGCGGCGAGTCATCCCGCGTCGTCACGCTGGATGTTTCCATCGACAACGACAAGGTGACCTCCTACGTGTGCGACGGCATCATCGTCTCCACGCCGACGGGCAGCACGGGGCATTCCTTGTCTGCCGGCGGTCCGATTCTCACCCCGGACACCGCCGCGTTTGTCATCAGCTTGATCTGTCCGCATACGTTGAGTTCGCGTCCACTTGTCGTCCCGGATCACAGCGAGATCGCCGTCCTGGCCGCGAAGAGCGCGGGCGCCCTGCGGCTCTCGGTGGATGGACAGGTGGGGCGTACGCTGGCTCAAGGCGATTGCGTCACGGTGAACAAGAGCCGCCGGAGCGTGCGATTTATTCACCTTTCCGGCCACAGCTGCTTCTCCGTGCTCCGCCAGAAGCTTCACTGGAGCGGATCGAACCTGTAAGTACGGTTCTACCGGATTTCCGCCTTGGCGGCGGCTTCGTAGACGACACGGACCGGCACGTTGTGCGCCTTGGCGCAGCGGACACAGTCGTCGTGCTCGGGTGACCGGGTGATGTCGCGGCCTTTCCAGGAACCTACCTTCACGCGTATGCAGCCGTAGGGTGTTTCCACTTCCACAAGCCGGCGTTCCAGGGTGGTTCGCTGGGTCAGGTACTCCCGGATTCCGAACGTGGTGCTCTCCGTGAAAATGAGGTCGACCAGCGTGTCCCGGGATTCGGGCCGGCAAAGTACGGTGAGCAGAATGCCGGGCCGCTGTTTCTTCATCTGGATGGGCGTCGTGAACACGTCCAGCGCGCCTTGATCCATGAGCTTCCCGGCCAGGGCGCCAATCAGTTCCGGATTCGTGTCGTCAATGTTGCTTTCCAGGACGAGACATTCGTCCGTGGTCCGTGGTCCGTGGTCCGTGGCTTCGAACAGAACAGCGCGAAGCAGGTTGGGGCGACCGTTCAAGGTTCGGTGCCCGAAGCCGTTTGACTGAGCCACGATGGTCATTTGCTGACCTCTGACCTCAGACTTCTGACCTCTTCCCTGCCACACCATCAGCAACGCGGCTCCCGTCGGCGTCACCAGCTCGAATGGCTCTTCGGTCTGAACCACCGGGTGGCCTTTGAGCAGCTCGGTGGTCGCCGGCGCGGGGTTCGGCATGACCCCGTGCGCCGTCTTGAACGAGCCGCAACCCAAGGGCAGGGGCCCCACCGTCACGGCGTCCACCCTGAGCATGTCCAGCGCCACGCAGGAACCCACCACGTCGATGATGGAGTCCATGGCGCCGACTTCATGGAAGTGGACCTCGTTTACGGAGGTGCCGTGAACTCCCGCCTCCACTTCGGCCAGCCGCTCGAATACGGCGAGGCTCAACGCCTTCGCCTTGTCCGACATCCGGCTGCCCTGGATCAGCTTGCGGATATCGTCAAGATGCCGGTGCGGATGATGATCGCCGTGCGGGACCTGCACGTCGACGTGAATACCGCTGAGTCCGCTGTCGGACGCCGGTTTCGGCATGATGTCGAAGGTTTCGATGCCGAGTGTCCGCACGGCGGCCATCAGCGCCTTGAGATCGACGCCGAGTCCGAGCAGGGCGGCCAGCACCATATCGCCGCTGGCGCCGCCCACGCTGTCGAAACGGAGGACTTTCATGGGGAGATACTAGCCACAAAAAGGCGCCAAGGGGCACAAAAAAAAGTACCGTGCCTATTGCTCGCCGGTCCGGTTGATCATGGCCGCCCCAACACCGGCGCTGAAACCGTTGTCGATGTTCACCACGGAAATACCGGGAACGCAGGAATTGAGCATGGCGAGCAGCGCCGCCACCCCGTGCAGGCTCGTCCCGTAGCCGATACTCGTGGGTACCGCTATGATCGGCTTGTCAATCAGCCCGCCCACAACGGAGGGCAGGGCGCCTTCCATGCCGGCCACGACGACCACCGCCCGCGCGGACCGCAGGAGATCCACGTGTTCCATCAGCCGGTGGAGTCCCGCCACGCCGACGTCGGCAACGCGCTCGACCTTGGCGCCCATGCGCTCGGCCGTGAGCGCCGCTTCCTCAGCCACGGGCAGATCTGATGTGCCCGCACACACCACGGCGACCAAGCCTGTTCGTTTCGGCAGTGTGGCAACGTCCAGGGTGATGGCGCGCGCCATCGCATGATAGACCGCGGCCGGAAGCGCCTTTCTCACGGCCCGGAACTGCTCCGGCGTGGCGCGTGTGGCCAGCACGTTCTGTCCGGCCTTCCGCATGGCCTTCATGATGTGAACAATCTGGCCATCGGTCTTGCCGGGACAGAATATGACCTCAGGGAACCCGCATCGCCTCAGGCGATCGGTATCCACCTTGGCAAATCCAAGATCGATGTGTTTGTTGTGCATCTTTTTGCACCTTTTGTGTTTTCGTGGCCAATCAATGAGTAGCCACAAAAAGAATCACAAAAGGGTTTCTCGACTCTACAGTAACGTGGTGTGCAATCGTTCTGTTAGTTTGTCGATCGCCAGCCGCTCCTGCTGCATGGTGTCGCGGTCGCGCAACGTGACCGTGTTGTCCGTGAGTGTCTGGAAATCGACCGTGATGCAGAAGGGCGTGCCGACTTCGTCCTGGCGGCGATACCGGCGCCCGATGGCGCCCGCCGTGTCCCAGAAGCAGGGCCACTGCTTCTGCAGGAGCCCGAACACCCCGCGCGCCTTCTCCACCAACTCCGGCTTGTTCTTGAGCAGCGGGAACACGGCGACCTTGACCGGCGCAATTCCCGGATGGAATCGCATGACCGTCCTCGCCTCGTAGCCTTCCGGCGCCTTCTCGCCCGGCGTAGCCTCGATGACCTTCCCGCCGGTCTTTTCGGATGGAATCCATTCCTCGTGATAGGCGTTACACAGCAGCGCAAGCGTGATCCGATCCACACCGGCGGACGGTTCCACCACATGCGGAACGAACTTCTCGTTCGCTTCCTGGTCGAAATACTCCATGGATTTGCCGCTGAACTGCTGATGCCGGCTCAGATCGAAGTCACCGCGCGCCGCGATTCCTTCCAGTTCCTGCACACCGAAGGGGAACTTGTATTGGATGTCCACGCACGCGGACGCATAGTGGGCGAGCTCCTCCTTGCTGTAGACGTACTTCTGCAGGCTGTCGGCAGGGAGGCCGATGGACTCGTACCACTTCAGGCGCTCCGCCACCCAGTATTCGTGCCAGTGCTTGTCGGTGCCGGGTTTGACGAAGAACTCGAGCTCCATCTGCTCGAACTCGCGCGAGCGGAAGGTAAAATTCTTCGGGTTGATTTCGTTCCGGAACGCTTTGCCGATCTGCGCGATGCCGAACGGAATCTTCTGCCGCGACGTATCCAGCACATTGTTGAACTGCACGAAAATTCCCTGGGCCGTTTCGGGGCGAAGATACGCCACCGCCGAATCGTCTTCCACCGGGCCCACGTAAGTCTTGAACATGAGGTTGAACGCGCGCGGCTGGGTCAGGTCCTTGGAGCCGCACGCCGTGCACTGGATTCCTTCGGGCAGGGCGAAGCCCTTGTCGTTCCGGATCAGCTTCTGGCCCTGTTCCTCGCAGAGGTTATCGGCCTTGTAGCGTTTCTTGCAGACCTTGCAGTCCACCATGGGATCCGCGAACCCGCCGATATGGCCCGATGCCTCCCAAACCTTGGGATGCATGATGATGGACGCGTCGAGACCGACCACGTTTTCACGGTTCTGGACGATGTCCCGCCACCAGGCGTCGCGTACGTTACGCTTGAGCTCGCACCCCAGCGGCCCGTAGTCCCAGAACCCGTTAATTCCGCCGTAAATCTCGGAACTTTGGAAAATAAAGCCGCGCCGCTTGCATACCGACACGAGCGAATCCATCAACACGTTCTTTTCTTTGTTTTTCATGCCGCGGTATCCTGTGAGAGATGGTGAAGTGAGTCAAGAGCGAGTTTCCCGCGCCTCATGCCATGTGGCGCCGGCGGAATCGATCCCGCGCGACGGCCTTGGCGCGAAGTGGCCTTGCGTCGGGCATGCGTAGGTGTACAATCCAAGTGTCGGCTAGTGGCGATAATTCCATGTAGCGAGGAGGCGGGCGATGATCGAGAAGCAATTCACGCTTTATCTGGAGAACAAGTTGGGGGTGCTGGCTAACCTGACCTCGAAGTTGGCCACGGCGAAAGTCAACATCGAGGGGATTTCGGTGGCCGAAAGTACCGACGTTGCCATCGTGCAGCTGGTGGTGAACAAGGAACAGACTGCCGCCAGGATACTGAAGGCGGCCAAGATACCTTACACCGTCCAGAACGTGGCCCTTGTGCGCCTGACCAACAAGCCGGGATCGCTGGCGCGAATCGTGTCCAAGGTGGCGAAGTCCAGGGTCCACATCAACTACGTTTATGCCACGGGATGCGCCTGCAAGAGAGGCTGCGACTGTTACGCCGTAATTGGGGCCCCCGACCTGAAGAAGGTTGAGAAGGCCTGGAAGACCATGGCGAAGTAGCCGCTGCACTCACTCGCCTTCGCCAGGAAGCCCCGTGGTTCCCGCCTGCAGCGCTTTGCGCAGCAATGCGGGCAGGCACCACGGGGAGGAATGGCGGAGGCGACCGCGTCGAAGTCCCGACCTCGAAGAGCGTCGGGACGAAGACGGGTTGCCCGTCTCTGGCTACGGCGCAGTTCCGCTCA
>Ga0172375_10006710_pt1 | contig 16016 bp, 11 predicted proteins | sample LakKiv1m_FD_114537 | JGI IMG/M metagenome (GOLD analysis project Ga0172375, IMG submission 114537) | Freshwater microbial communities from Kabuno Bay, South-Kivu, Congo - kab_092012_11.1m | ecosystem: Environmental > Aquatic > Freshwater > Lake | place: Democratic Republic of the Congo...
AGGAGTACCTATAGTAGCAGGAACAACAGCAGGATTATTAGGTAAAGCAGCATTATCAACAGTAGGTGCTATGGGAGCAGATTATTTATATAATCAAGCAGGTGGTAAGTCTTTAGGAGATGCGTTAGGAGTAGAAAATCCTTATGCTAATTTTGCTTTAAATATGGTTAGTCCTGGAAGTATATTAGGTATGGGCAATGTAGGAATGAACAAGCCAAGATTTGGTAAGACAGGACAGCTAACAGGAGATTTTATAAAGGGAAATAAAGTATTATCTAAACAAGTAGATAATGTAGTACCACAAACATCTAAACAACCATGGCAAATGCAAGAGATGCCAGGATTACATTTAAAATCTACAATGGAAGATGGGGCTATAAGCAAGATAGTAGATAAAACAGGTAAGATAAACACAGAACAAGCACTGGGTATTATTGCTAAAGAATCTGGTGGTGCAGATAAAGTCGCTTTAATAAGACAAGGATTAGGAGATAATATACCTGCTAAGATGGACTACAATGAATTTAGAAAAGTAGTTCAAGACCAACTTATTCCTTTAGAAAGACAATTTAGTACACAAGCAAGTAAATATGGATTATCTCGTATAGGATATGCACCAAAATATAAAAGAGCTGTTCAATATGCAGATGATTATGAATCTTTTGCTAATAGTTGGATTAAAGATTTGGAACAAGGAACTGGAAATTATTCTTCTGGTAATTATACTTATCAACAAAGAATGGATAAAGTTAAAGAATTAAAACTCAATATAGAGGATTTTAAACAAGGACAAAACTATAAACCATTAGAAAATCAAACTCTTATATTAGGTAATAAAGATAAATTTGGTAGAGGTAGTTCTGCTCATGGTAATCCTGAAGAAACATTAGGGCATATACACTTTTTAAGAGATGCTGAAACTCCTGATGTATTAACAGTAACACAAATACAATCAGATGCATTTCAAGGTCCTCATAGAATAATGCCTAAAACATTTGATAAAGAAGCACAATTAAGAAGTTTAACAGGCATGGAAAATATAGCTAAACAACAATTAGAATTAAAAAGAACGGCAAAACAAATAGGTAATGATACTTGGGAACTTCTAACAGGAGAAAAAGTATCAAGAAGTGTATGGGAAGATTTAGGTTCAGGACAGGCAAAATTAAATGCTATGAAAAAAGCAGAAATAGAAAACTTCACTCAAAAACAACTATTGGATAAAAATCATCAAGAAAGATATTTACAAGAACTTGTAGATTATGCAGGTAAAAGAGGAGATGTAAATAAGGTAAGAGTACCTACTTCTGAAACTGCTGCTAAAGTTCAGGGATATTCTAAAACTCAACCAGATTCTAAGAATAGAGGGATACTTGACGAAATAACAGTATTAGAGAATAATAGATATTCAGAGTTACCTGATGAGATAGTAGATGGTAACGTTATAAGATACACTCATACAGAACGAACAGCTAAGATAGAATCACTTAGAAGCAGACTTAATACTGATTTATTCTATTCATCTGAACATCAAACTATTCTTAAAAAATATTCAGAACAACCTAAAACTATTAAAAAACTATTTGGTATAGAACCTAAAATAGTAACAGATAGTAAAGGTAATACATGGTATGAGTTTGATATACCTAAGAAGTTTAAAGAAGGTAAAGGAGAGATTAAGGCATTTGAAGTATTACCTCCAGCAGCTATAATAGGAGCAGGAGCATTACAAGGTAAAGATAATAACACAAACAGAAAGTGGACAATAGTAGAATAATAAAAATAAAATAATGGAAAAAACATTTAAAATACAAAATGATTTAGGAGAAATTAGAGAAATACCTATACAATATAAAACACAAGTAGAAGAGTATGTAAATAATGAACCTGAAAAATTAGATTTATTTTTAGATGCAATAGCTAGTGGTAAGGAAATTCAATTAGGACAATCTGAATTTCAAAAAGATGTTATTAAGGAAGAACCTGATATAAAACCTGCTTATGAAGATTGGTATAAAACTGTTCCTTTAGAAAAAAACAGTACTAATGATTACGATTTAGAACAGGCATATAAAAATCTTCCATTGAGTGAAATGCAAAGGTTTGTAACAGATAGAGAAGCACATTTACCAGATACATATAAAAAACCTAATCATCCTACGTTTAGCAATGAATCTATATATCATTCTGATGAAACACCAGGTGGTATATGGTCTGAATATGAAAAAGATAAATGGGAATTTACTCCTTCCAAAACAAATATTGAAACAATGGGTGGTCCCGAGAAATATGCAGAATGGTTTAAAAATGCAGAACCAGATGTTAAGCTTAATTTAGAAATACCACAAAAAGAAGTTGAGACTGAAAACCCTGTAATAGAAGAAGAAAAAAAACCTGTATATGAAAAGTATCAATCTCCAATAGGAGAATCATTTAACTATGCTTACAGGAAAGCACGTAATATGTTTTTAGAAGGCACAGGAGAAAGAACGTTTATTTGGAATAAAAAGGAGTATGGTATTATGTCTGCCGCTGAAGCAATAGCACAAGGCAAACAACAATGGGTATATCCCGAGAAGCCAGGATATGTAGGAGCAGAGAAAAAAAAGGAAGAGAAGCCGGAATTTGTAGAACCAAAACTTGACGTAGAAGGTCCTGTTAAACCACAGCAGAAAAACGGACCTGTAGTAACTGTTAAACCACAACAGAAAAATAAACCTATAGTAAGTCCACAGTTACCTAAGCAGAATGATGTTGCAAGAGATTTTAACGAAATAGAATATAAAGCTATTGAAGGATTAAAAGCCAACTTAAGCACAAAACGAGAAAAGGACAATGTAGATAACATTGTAAATAATTATAAGTCTGGACAATATGATAAAAATCAAGCACAAAAAGAATTGAGTTATGTTTACAATAGGGAAAAGTTATCAAGGGAATATTTAGAAGCACCTACGGCAGAAAAAGAAGAAGCATTAGATAACTATGGAGATAGTTTAAAAGCATTAGAAAGAGAAAGAAATATAGATATTCAAAGGGAAAGAACAAACAAAGAAATAGCTAAAATAAAAGCTAATGGTGGAAATGAGTTTGATATATTTAAAGAAAAACCAACCTATGAACAAGTTGTAGATAAAAGATTTCCCGATGCAAACGATTCTGTTCTTATAAATCCTGGCTCAGAAAATATAAATCAAAGTATAGAAAGAATTAAACAGCATGTTCAAAAAGGAGATAAAAAATCAATAGCGCAAGAACTTGTAGAAATAAATCAGTTTGATAAGAATAAGTCGGATAGTGTAGCAAATTATCTAATAGATAATGGATATATAACAGCCGATGAACTACATGATAAGATAAAAGAAAATGTCATGGGGCATGTTTCAGAAGAAGATAGACCTTTTGTAGAGCAAGCATTTAACGCTTACAAAAATTATTATATATATTCTCGTTCTTGGAAATTATTATTTGAAATGTCAAAAGCATTTGGACCAAAGACAGCACCACATACAATTTCAGTCTTAAGAACATTATTTCCTACACAATACATGGGGCAAAAAGTTGCTAATGTAGCAGCTAAAGTATTAGAACCTGTAGTAGAAGGTGGTTCTAAAGTAGCAGCACAGGCGGTTAAGAGAAGTCCAAGTTTATTAAAAGGATTTGCAAAAACAATGGGTAGAATAGGAGGAGCATTAGGAATAGGAATTGATATGTTAATACCTTCTGATTTAGGAGAAGGAGATAATGTACCACAAAACTTTGATGTAGAAAACATAAATAAGGCAATGTCTTTTAAAGATACAGGTGAAATGAAGCAACCTTCGTTTAGTGGTCCAATAGAAAAAAGTGGAAAAGAAGCAGACATAAGAAATGTAACAAGCGGAAATAAAAGAGAAGTGAAAATACCAAACAATGAATTACCAGGAGGACAATATCAATGGAGTAGTTCAGATTCTAATATACACTTAACAGAATTAAGTACACCTGAAGAGAGATATATAGAATCATCATCATATGGGTTTGACCCTGTGCTTGTATTGAAAAATTATAAGAAAAGAGAAGATGATTTAAAAAATTATAAAAATGAACAAATAAATAAAATTGTTGATATTAAAAAAGATTCAAATATAACAATAACAGGAGATACATTGTATCAAAAAGGAAATATAATAGCAGTTCCAAAAAATATTAATATAAATAAATCTCAAAAATTTGGTGTTATAAATAGAGGTGATATGAAAGATATAGAAAATACACATGGAATATTAGTTACAACATTTAATAACTTTGAGCCAGCAATTAATAGTAAAATAAAAGATAATGAAAGTGTAATAGCTATAGATGTTAATGGGAATATGAAAGTTGGAATGAAAAAAGAATTTAATTCAAATGAATTTCAAATATCTAAAACATTTATGAATAAAATAAGCGAAATAACAAATGATACTAAAATAGCAGAAGGAAATCGCCACAAAAATGTTCCAATAGTTAAATTAAGCAATGGAAAAAGTGGGAGCATAAACATATTAATAAATAAAAATAAACCAAATACATATGGAAGCGTAACAGGAGGAAGAATAATATTTAAAACAAAAGATGGGCGAATTGAATTAGTTGAAGGGAGTTTAGAGCATATAAAAAAACGATTTTATGAATTGAAAAAAGATGATGATTATGTTGAAGCATATGCATTAGATAATGGAACTTACAATACAGGATTACAAACAAAAACAGGAAAAATATCAAAGGATGACCTAAAAGAGTATTACAATAGAAATACATCTGGTGGTAGTGGATTATATTTAATTAAAAATAAAGAAGAGCAAATAACAGAAAATTTATTAGATTATGAACAGATATCAAATATAAATATAAGAGGAAGACAACAACCAAAAACTAAACCAAAAACTGAACCAAAAACTGAACCAAAAACTGAAACAGAAACTGAAACAGAAACTGAACCAAAAACTGAAACAGAAACTGAAACAGAAACTGAAACTAAAAATGTTTTATAAAAAAAATTTGCATTGAATTAAAATATTGTATATATTTGTCGCATTAATTTTAAAAACAAAAAATTATATTTATGCCTGAGAACCAAGAAAACAAAGAACAGTACATTATTGACCCTGAATTAGGAGCTAAAATACTTGCTGATAATCCTGTTGTAGAAGCAGAAATTAAGCAAGATACATTTACTCCTTCTCCTATGTGGGAAGCAATAAAAGAAACATATGGCGAAACATTTAAGATGCCAGAAGGGTTAACAAAAGAAAATGAAATGGAACTTTACAAGCAAACGCTTAAAGGTTTCCAAAGTAACAAACACGATGATTTACCGGAAACAGCAAAAGAAATATTAAAATTGCAGCAAGAGGGTAAGTTTGATGAAGAAAAATACTTTGAACAAAAACTTGAAGAAAAAAAATTAAAGAGTTTACCTTCAAAAGAATTCCTTCATCACATCTATAAAAAGAAAAATGGTTATAGCGAAGAAAACCAAACAGGTTGGACTGATGAAGATATTACACAGTTCTTAGATGGTAAAAATAAAATCGAATTAGACATGATGGCTGCTACCGAAAAAGAACAAATGTATAAGAACCAAGAAAAAGCCAAACCAAAAGAAGAAAAAAACGCCCCTGTAGAAGATACAAATTATGTTAAAAATATTGTTGAGACAGTAAAGAAAGGAGAAACATTTTCAGGTATCTTTGTAGATGATAAAGAAAGAGATACGATAGAGCAGGAGTTTTTAAAAGAAGCAACAACCGACCCAAAGACACAAACTAATCAATTAGGAAAATATCTTGGTGATGATAACGTTCTTTATACTATGTATGCTTTATATAAAGCACACCTTAATAAAATCGAAAGAGCAAAACAAATTGCAGCAAAGGAAAAGAAAATAGATGAAGGAACAAGTAGTAAACCGCCTATATCATCAGCATCAAATATAGCGGATGCATTAACTCAAGATGTCAAAACCTTAATTGACTAAAAAATAAAATAAGAGTATATAGGACTAGTGGCTAAATATTTCTGGAGTAAATATTGGCAAAAAACCAAAATATTTTAAATCTTATTAAAATGAGATATTTACCAGGAATGCCACAGACGATAGCTAATGAAAGTATTAATTCATTGTCTTTAACAAAAATGATGGTTAATCAACCAGATATAATTCCGACAATTTTTACATTATTTTCGGATGATATATCACCCCTTACTAGCTTACTTAGCTATAAAGGATTAAAAACAAAAAACCTTTTTGAAGGTTTAGTAAACAATCAGTACAAAGTATTAAAATCAAATGTTGTTGAGTATGCTATAAAAAGCTCACGCAGAAGGAAGATGCGCTTAATGGCATCAACTGAAGCTAATGGTGCTGCATATAAAACCGATGCTTATCCAACACAACCCGGGAAAAACTTAACACCATTTTATATTTATACTGACAGTAACTGGGCAGGAGCAAGAGAAGTACTCGAACTCGCCGACAACCAAACATACATTTATGTTTATAATGATGAACCACCTGTAGAAGTAGATGGTCTTTTCCGTTATGAATGTGAATTAGTAGGTAATGACAAAGACATGTTTGTTGACCCTGCTTTGTTACAGCCTAATGCTGAATGTACTCCTACATGGACACTTTATGAACAAGACTTTTCAGAAACAGGTGTTGAAAAATACACAGGTGATGCTTGGGGTCGTGCTTATATGTCCTTACAACGTTTGAAATATTCTATTTCAGGAACAGCTAAAGCTATGGGTGCTTCCAAATATTGGACAGAACACAAAGGCTTTGTTTCTTATCTAGATTATGCAGAAAACGAAATGTTGCGTAGAGCAGCCGAATACCATGAAGCACAGATAGTTTTTGGAAAAGGAACTGTTGCTGTAGATGGACAGGTAATGCTTAAAACAAAATCAGGTCGTGAAGTTATGGCAGGCGATGGTCTGTTAAATGCTAACGAAGGTGCTTATGAATATCCTCATAATGGAAACTATACATTAAAGTATATTGAGAAAATTATGCAGGACATTGATATTCGTGCCGGTAAAGATGGTTACAAAGAAGTTGTTGTACTTGGTGGTATGCAATGGAAAAGCCAATTTTCTGCTCTTATGCGTAAACATAACATTTTAACTCAAAATCAGAATATCGTAGGTGATGGTGCTTCTAAGGGAGTTATCAATACATATTCATTCTATGAGTTAGATAATGTACGTATCATACCTAAAACTTTCCGTTATTTTGACGATGAAACAAGACCTTCATTTACTTTATCTGATGGTACTAAATCATCTTCACATCAGGCTATCTTTATTCCTATTGGAATGAATGAAGAAGGTAAAAATAATGTAGAGCTTGTAACACTCAGACCAATGAAAATGGGAGTTGTAGAAGGTATTAATGTAGGTGGCAAAATGGCAACATCGGTAGATGGTGAACATCATCACTGTTTGTTCCAGACAGGAATTATCTCTAGGGCTAAGATTTCTTATTCTTTCAGACCACTTCCTGCTAATACAAATCTTACTTATTACAATCCTGTACCTGAATCCTAGAACAAACTGTAAGAAAAAGGGGAGGTTAAAAACCTCCCCAAATTCTTACAATTATTAATAACTAAATAAATAAAAAATGAGACACAAGAGATTAGTAAAAATTATTGCAGTTGATAAGAGATATATATCAACACCTTATCCATTTGTACCTGTATTTGATGGAGACCTCAATACGTACTTAACAGGACAGCATATAGACAACAAAATACCTGAAACAAGAGGTAATTTGACTACGGCTGAAATGATGGGAGAAGTACAATTAACTTCAGAAAAAGCAGATAGATTTCCATTTGTAATTAATCCATTGAATGAATATCCAATTATTAATGGAATGATATTAGATATTACAAAGGAAAAAGGTAAATATTTAAACCCAAGAGATGGAGCATTATATAACATGTGGAAGAACCATGGTTATAAAATAGCAATGTCAAGAATTAGTGTAAAGAAAGGCTATGACTTTTTCTACATTAAAGATGAATATGAAGAAGCAACAGTAGCAGTATCAACAGATGATTTAATTTATGAAGCAATGAAGCTTATTAAAGAAAAAACTAATGTTGGTAACTATGCTGATATTGCAATGCTTATTTCATATCGTGTAAAAGGATTTTTCCTTAACACAGAAAACAAGCCGGAAGTAGTAATACAAAGTAAATTATTACAGGTATGTAAAGAGAAACCTGCAGAAGTTATCGAATGCTTTAAAAAATCAGCAGAAGAAGAATTACAAGTATTAAAATACGCCAAATATAATATCATACAAAAAAGAGGAAATGATTTCTTTGATGGTGATAAGTTTATAGGTCGTACAGTAAGAGATGTATTATCATTTATGAGAGATCCTATCAATGTAGGATTAGTAGATAAATGGCAAAAACTTTATGAGAATAGAGTAAAGCCTGTAATTTATAATCCTAAAAGCGATGAAGGTGAGGCAAAAAATGATAATGCTAATGCATCTGATTTAGAATATGCTGACAAAATTAAAGGCATGGAACTTGAAGGTTTAAAGAAAGAATGCGCTATAAAGAAAATTTATTGGGGAAATTATAAAAATGAAACTGATAAAGACAAGTTAATAGAACTTTTATTAGAAAAATAATATGTTATTGACAACCTATTCCGATATGTATAAAGCCACTTTGTATGGCATTAAAAAAGAGGCAACAAGTACTTTAAAGCCTGATGCTTGGTATATGCTTATTAATAGTGCTTATGAAGAATGGTTTAAAGACAAGACAACAGGAGTAGAGTTTAATGAAAAACGTATTGAAGATTTAAGAGGATTTATTACTACAGCACTTATTTCTCCATATCCACTTCCAATATCAAATACATTTCAAATTCCCTCAACAGTATTTAGAGTACTTAAAAGAGAATTTAAAATACAATATGTGAATAATATATGTGGTTTAACAGGTGTATCAGAATGGAAGGAAGCGGAATTTAAAAGAGCAGACATAAAAGCATCTTCATATAGAAAGCCAAGTGATAAAAAGTTGTACTATGAAATAGAAGGTTCAACAATAACATTACTTACAGGAACACAATCATATGGAACACAGATGCGTCTAAGATATATTAAAAAACCTATACCCATAACAAACTACCAACAGGTAGGACCTTATGAGTTGTCGGAAAATAATATGAGAGAGGTCGTAGAAATAGCTATAAGACAATATCTTGAAAGAGCAAAGGATGAAAGATACCAGAGTTTTCTCAGAGAGGAAGCGATTAGGGTACAAAATAAATAGGTTTATAAATTAAAAAACGAATAAAATGAACTTAAAACAACCTACATTAGAATTTTTAATGAATCGTGTAACTCCTGACGAACTAGGAGCTTATCTCGATACACAGACAGGCGAATGGAATCTTGTAATAAAAAACAAGGGCTTGACCATTCCCTACATACTCGGCACCGATGCCGAAAGTTTTAACCGGACAAAAGCAGGTGTCCTTGGACAAATGTTTGTTGGCTTAACAGGATTAATGCCTTGCGAACCATGTAACTATGAATATGGTCTTACATTAGTAAGAAGGGTAAAAAATCCGGGACAGAACAACAGCGATTATCAACCTTTCCAGAAGTTTTATGGAAGCGTTGTTAATAAATTGTTAGATACCGATGACGATGGTATTATTGATGCTGCACAGTTGGCAGGTATGATAGCAAGTCTTGTTCATCAGATTAATTCTGACCATGGTTACTTTAATCCTCCTGCATATACTAATCCAGGTGCTCCTGCAACCGCTTATTATGGCTATCAAATTGCCTTAACTGGTAATACAGATACTATTACAATTAATGGTAATGCTTATACAGGTTCAAGAGATGGATTGGTAACGCTAATAGATGCAGTAACAGGATTAAATGCTATAGCACATCCTACAGCAGCTAATACACTTTATGTATATTCTACAACAGCGTTGACATTGACAGCAGCAGGTTCTGTAATTGTAACAGGAATTTATTTCATTGAAAAATATGAAGATATTATTGTTGCTATTCAAACCGAAGCTCAGTATTACACCTTTACACAGGTAGTAAATCATGGCTGGAGCAGACTTCCTTATAGTGAGGTATTCCAAATCTTTGCTTTTCAACCTAATAGGCACAGTCCTTTGGCACAACTCACATGGGCACAGCAACCTTTGAAGGAAGATTATGCTATGATTAAAATTCGCTGGCCTCATGAACTACCTTCACTTGATGGAGCAAGCCACGTGAGTATGCTTTATGCAGATGTAAAACTGTATATCCCTGTATCAGCATTGAATACTGCTGCATTATGGGATTTAGCAGACCCAATGAATGATGCGCCTACTACACCTAATGGTACACTTAATCAACTTACTCAATTGGTAGGTAGTGTTGGTTGGTGGACAGCTATTCAGGATTTAGTTTAGTTTTTAATTTTTGTTTAGATGGGAAAGAAGGGGGGGTATATTATACTCCCCTTTTCTTTAAATACAATAATTATGGGAAAAACATTAGCAAACATAGTAGATTCGATAATTGAGTACGTATCAGGTTTTCAAGTAACAGACGACAATAAGTTTGATAAAGATATTATAGCTGATAAAGTGCACGATGTTCGGATTAATTTAATATATGATGAATTACAGAGTAAGGGATATATTGATGATGGATATTATGTATTGACACGATGTATAAAGATAATTAAAGAGGATATGATTTGTGATGAGGAAGATGAATGTGCTAATATAGACCTAGGTATATGGACAGCCGAAATACCTACATTAATCGAAAGAGTAGGATGGGCTAATATAAAATACTTAGGTACTGTAAACTTCACTAAATCATTCACAAGAAAATCATTGAGTGGGCTATTAGCAATGAGTGGTAATAGATATACCTACGATAAACCAGCATATACATTGATAGCCAATAACAAATTAATGTTTAAGAACGTAGATTGCCAGGAAGTAATAAATATGTTGTGTTTACCAAAGATACCTACACAAGTATGTGATTGGAATGATGATACTCCATATCCTGTTCCGGATGCTTTTAAATTAGAGCTTATAGTTAAGAAAGATATATTTGCATCATTAGGAATACCGGCAGATGAATTTAATAATACAAAGCATGATATGCTAGTACAACAACCAAAAAAAACAGGAGACGATGAAGAATGATACAAGAAATAGTTTATGCAAAAAGCGAAGAGGCTGTAGCTATAATAACACTTTTAGTTGCAATACCGACAATGATAGCCTTTATAGATTTTCTATTCAAAAAAGACGAGTTACTAGATTGGTATTACAAGTGGTTAATAAAGAAGTGGGATTACTACGAAGCGAAGAAATCATGGAAAAGAAAGCTGCTTAAACCTATAGGTTTATGTCCTTATTGTATGCAACCATGGTTAGCTTTTTTATATGCGTTTTTATTTTCAATAAATATTAAATATTTATTGATTATAATTCCGATAAATTACTTATTTTTACGTTTATATTTTAAATGGTTTGACGATGACAGGTAACATACTCATTCTTACAAACTATTATGATGAAAGCTATGATAAATGGTTTTTACGATATGAGATATATCAGTATGTAGATACTGAAAGATTAGATATATCAGAATGTGAAGGATGTCATGGTGGGCCAAAGAAGAAGTTACATTATAAAGTACCATTAAACGATATAGATTATTTTATACCCGAAGAATATTGTTTAGAAGTTAGTGATGAATTTGTAGCAGATGCTCGTGTTAAAGGCATACACAAATATGTAGAAGAAGAATTTTTAAATGCAGGATTAGATATTAAGGATTTTCAAGAACATGCATGGAAGTTATTCAGGGTAGATATATTCTCAAGAGAAACGACAGGAAAGAAATACGAACAATTTAAAAAAGAAATGAGAGGATATGGCATCTAACAATAGTATCTTTCAGCTTAATAAAACAATAGCAAAGCGTGTCCAAGAATTGGGATATGCTAAATATATATGGAAAGCATCTAAAGGAAAGGCCTATTTAAATGATTTAGTAGAAAGGAAATTTGATAAACAGGTTTGGGATAAAATACCGCAAAAAATTAAAAATAAAATTAATACTTACTATACAAAAAACAATAGTAAGAAAAGGACAATGAAATATTTAACTTTTTGTTCTATAAAAGAAATGACTGATAAAATTGAGGAACTTCTTTTTGATGAAAGAGCAGAGATAATATTAACAGAAAAAGGTTCAAGAATAAATACGCTAAAGGTTGTATCTCATATTAACGCAGAAAATGGTTCAAAGGTCAATATTGTAAAAATATTCAGCAATCAAAAAACACCACGTATAATGAATTATTTTGCAAAGATGAATACAATAAATCATGAAATGTATAAAAGATTATTTTCTAAAGAAAATTATGACAATGATAGTTACATAAACTTAAATCCAATGATATATGTACGACGCTAAATATACAAATCACATAGAAATAAAAGCACGTATTGCTAGAATACACAAGCATAAAGAAATGAGTGATGAAGATATTTTGGAATGGTGTGCTGAATGTTGCATAGAATACATACAAGATTCATCATATTATGTTGAACATTTATCTGTGGAACTTCCTGTAGTAAACAGGATAGTACAGGTTCCTTGTTATCTACATAAAATAAATGATTTATACTATGCTATATCAGAGCCAAAAAGTGTTGTAAGATATATTCACAATGGCTCATATTTGATATTAGAAGAAAATTACAAAAGAGATTATGTTTTTATGAACTTTTGGGGATTACCGATAGACCCGAAAACAAGTTATCCTTTAATATTAAAAGGGCATGAGCAAGCGTGTCAAGCATTTTGTGTACGAAATCTTTATTATGAAGATTTTATGACTGGTAAGATAGATGGACAACGATGGATGTATATAGTATCAGAATTTGAAAAACATATTCAGACAGCAAGAAGCGGAATGAAATACTTTGATAATGAAGATATGAGGCAACAGAATATTATTCAAGGCAATGCTTTGGCTAATCCCTTATCAAGAAAACCTAATCACTTATATTAATGGAGCAAATAAACTTATTTCATAAAAGAATAAATGCCGACTTTGATTACTCCAAGGTAAGTAATGAAGAATGGGTATTCCCTACACAAAACATACATATCTTTAATAAAAAGGGACAAGGATTTATAGCAAGTGTGGTGAAAGGCAATCAAGAGGTCTTTAGAATAAGAGATAACTATTTTATCATTGGAGCAAAAGAGCATGATGGTATTGTGTTTATTGTTTCAACAAATGGCGCTGGAAGAGGTGAAATAGGTTGTTATCCTTCGCCTCTGTCATATACGGCATCGATATTGTCTCCAACATATACAGTAGTAGTCAATCCAAATACAAGTGGTTTTGTAAGAACATATAAGGCACTCCCAAATTATACAGATAACCAAGATCCTTTTGTTATTAGTAATCCTACAAGGAAGCAATTTAATACAGCATTGTTTAATATGTATATTAACTATGTTGTAGATATGGAAATAAGAAAAGATTATGATGGAAGTTATAATATTTATTTTGCCGATTTTAATAATCCATTACGATGTATTAATACAGGCTTTGATGGTAATGGAGCTTTAACGCAAAGATATTATTGGCAAGGTTCTTTTCCTAATGTAGTTTCTGTAATACCCGGTACAGGTAAAACAATGCGAATACAGCAAGGGACTAATGGAAGTGCTGTAAGAGTAGAAACAGGTGGTACATTGAAATCAGGAAACTATATAATATATATTGGTTATATGGACCAAGCATTTACACCTACACCATATCTTTTTGAATCTATGCCTATACAGGTATTTAAAAATAATTATGGTGATGATGGAGAATTTGCAGTACAGGGACAAACAGGAAATGTAGGTTTAGAAATAACCGATAAAAAGATTACACTATACTTAGAAAATATTGATACTAACTATAAATATCTGAATGTAGCATATATAAGAAATTATGCTTCGGATAATATGCCTAATTTACAAGAATACTATGAAGTTATAACACCAAAACCAATAACAGGTAATCAAATGCCTGTTACAATAATAAAGCATGAGGATAGCACAGAAATAGAAATTGGAGAGATATTACAGCCATTAAATGCAGAAAGATGTTGTAAGACAGTTACAAGTGTAAACAACTATTTATTTGGTGGTAATTGGAAAAGCCCAAACTATCATAATCAGGAACTAGTAGAATTTGCAAAGAAGATAGAAGTATTTCCACATACAGAAGATTTATCATATAGAAACTTAAATGGAGCAGGTAACTATTATCAAGGAGAATGGCAGTATAAAGATTATATCAAGACATATGATAAGGTAGGATATTTTAGGAGTGAACCATATCCATTTGCAGTTGTCTTTGAGATGAATGATGGCACACTTACAAATGCTTATCCATGTAGAGGTATAGATGCTTTAAGTCTTAACATGAATGAGATTACATCAAAATATAATAGTAATGACCCATTGGTTAATGAAAAAGGTATGTTCAGATTTCCTAAGATTGAAAAGTTACCATTAATAGTAAACAAAAAAATACAAATACTTGGTGTAAAATTCAAGATGACAAAAGCTATTTCATATATGAATTCTTTAGGCACTAATAGCTATGTAAAGAATAATGTAAGAAATATATACTTTGTAAGAGCCGATAGGGTTGAAAACTTACGCTATCAGGGATTAAGTTATCATATGGCACAATCGAAAAATAGTATTGACAATCTTCAATTAACAAGAAATTATCATAGAGGTTACTATAATCCATTACCTGAAGTAGCACCAGAAGGAAGAAATATGGGGGGAATAAACATAGATACAGATAATGGTTATTTATATCCAGATAAATATTATTATGATACAAGCGATATAGATCTAAGTTCTATATATCACTATTTATCAGATAATGATTTTAATGCGGCAGCAGTAACAGATTATAAAAATAAAAAGATACCAGTATATTGTGGACATTTACCATGTTATTATACAGAAGATACTCAATCCTTTGACGAACTTAAAGACCATACTTTAATGGTTAGACAAATACCACTGTCTATGGGAGATGCTTGTTTTTATTCACAAGATTTTAACTTTAATAACGAAAATGATACATCAAATATTGGCTATATAGAAGAGCAGGGATTAATAGAATTTACAAGAAAAGAATTTGAATATAATAATGTAAGGTTATTCCCGAGATATAGTTTACTAGACCAAAATGATTTAAATGTATATTATAATAAAAAGAAAAAAAATATAACAGTAAGTTTTATTCCCGAGGAGCAATATCCAACCACTAATCAAGATTATATTTCAGCTGCAACAGATGCATGGACAGGTTCGGAAATTGCATCATCGGTATGCTACATGAATAAGGGAAAAAAACATTTATCTAATAGAGATTATAGAAGTAAAAAATATTTGGCATTTGATACAGGATTAACAAAAGCCGATATAGAGGGGGGAACACAATATACAGATTATCAAGATAAGTTAATTAATTTGTATAGAACAAAGCCAGAAGATATTACAATAGTTGATTTATATAATCAAACAAAACCTTATTATATTATATCTCAGCCACAAGATATTAATACCTTATCAAATTTCATAGTAAGTTTTAGGGGTGATTGCTTTTTACAGAAATCATATTTCAAACAAAGTGGATGGGGAAGAAGTTTATGGATACAAGGAGCAAAAGGAGTTCAACCTATAGATGGCGAATTGGTGTTTAATGATAAAGGAGCATGGAAAGCATATCATACGCATGGAATAGTTTTCGGTGTAATAACTGAAAACAAGATTAATGTTGCTATGAGGCATAATGATACAGAGAGTACATATTTGCCTTTATTAAATGAAGATGCAGCCTTACACTTATTAACACCTGTAACAAAAATAAATGGAA
>Ga0172375_10006711_pt1 | contig 16016 bp, 10 predicted proteins | sample LakKiv1m_FD_114537 | JGI IMG/M metagenome (GOLD analysis project Ga0172375, IMG submission 114537) | Freshwater microbial communities from Kabuno Bay, South-Kivu, Congo - kab_092012_11.1m | ecosystem: Environmental > Aquatic > Freshwater > Lake | place: Democratic Republic of the Congo...
CACAACAAGTCGGGCGCGAGCGAGTCCTACAACGTGTCGCCGCAGATCGATGAGATGCGCAAGCAGGTGACGAACGTTACGGTCACCCAGGGGACGTACTTGCCTGTTCCCGTGGACATGGGCCGGAGGGAGTGGCGGGAGTACAACGTCTGGGTCACCTCCCCCCGCCCCAACATCGGGGACAACTACGTCTTCACCGTTTCGTACTCCGACGGGACGAGCGAGACCCTTTCGGCGCTGGTGACCGGGGTGCTGGACGGAATCCCGACGCCGACGTATCCGGTCGGTACCGTCTCGGGGGGCAGTGTCCTCGCGCCGACCTTCCGTTGGGACGCGCCGTCCCCGGCGCCTCCCTCGAACTATACGTACGATCTCTACCTTCAACCTTCCGGCGGCGGCACGATTTGGCAACCCGAGCGGATGTCCTCCTCCCAGACCTCGGCGGCGTACAACTTCGACGGGTCCGCCAACGTGGCGCAACTGACGTTCGGTACCGAGTACTACTGGACCATCTCTGTCCGTGATGCAAACGGCAACGAGGCGCAGCAGTATACGTCCTTCACCCCGGTCAGCGGCTCCACGCCCGGAATCCCCGCCGCGCCGTCCCAGTTGACGGGCGTCGGAGTCGACGGATCCGTGAAGCTTCGTTGGTGGAACAACGCCGGGGGTGCCCCCCTGTACCGCGTATACCGGGGTGCGGCACCGGGATTGCCGAGGGGCTCCAGAACCCTGTTCGAGGGATCGCAGAGCACCAGCTTCACCGACAACGGGCTGGTGAACGGGACGACGTACTACTACACGGTGACGGCCGTGACCGAGGGTGGGGAGTCCGCGGATTCCTCCGAGGTCGCCGTGACCCCGCAGGCGAACACGTATATCAGCTCGTACGGCTATGTCGAGAAGAGGCCCGGGACGATCCGGTACTACATCCGATTGATGGATCCGGTAACGGGCGCCGGATTACCGGTTGCGAACCTCGACCCTGCGTCCACGACGGTGACGGGGCCTCCGGGGACCGTGACGGTTTCCACCCGGGGGAAATGGGTCTCGAACTACACGCCGCTGAAATCGGACGGGACCCCGCAGGTCGAAACGGGGCATTACGGCGCCCTTTCGCCGGCGGGAGGCGACCTCCCGACCGGGTTCTACGTTGTGCGGGCGTCCGACACGCTCGGCCGCAACTACGTGTGGACCGCATGGTACGACAATTCGATCGTTGCGCCGGGATCGGTGGACAACACGACCATGTCGGCGACGTACGGGATGAACGGTTCGCTGACGGCTTCCTGGAGCAAACAGGCGGGTCTCTCGATGTCCAACTACCCCGGGGGCGCGTACTACCGCGTCGTGGCGTACACCAAGACGGACCACAACGGAGACGGGCAGGTGGACGAGGTGTACATATCGCCGCAGATTTCCATCTCCGACGGGCAATCGTCCTACACACACGCCATCGACAACGAGTCGCTGGCATACTTCCGCGGGTACCTGGGCGGTTTCCCGATCACCGAGTTCTACTGGCAGGTGGAGACGCGCGTTTACAGGAACGGGAACGAAGTATACCGCGCCAACTCCGGCACGAAGGACCTGCCCGGGTCCCAGGTGGTGGACAAGTTCCTTCAGTTGCGGAAGGAGTCCGACGGCCAACAGGTGTATCACGTATGGGCCCAGGTGTCCCGGCCGTTCGGGGTCCCGATGACGCTGGCGGAGTTCTCCTCCATCTCTCTCGTGGACAATACGACGGGTACTCCGTTCCCCGTCGCGGCAGGGACCACGACGTTCGTATATTCGCCCTTCATCGTGATCGACGCGAACCAACCGGGAACGGTTGCGTACTACGCGGAAGCCGGGGCGGTCGCCCACCTGTCCGCGCCGGTCGGGACGCTGCCGGCCGGAAACTACACGATCCGGCTGACCGATTTGTCGGCCAACGTCTACACGTCCACGGTGAATTACCCGGGCGATGAACCGCTGCCGGCGGTGGACAACGCGACCATGATCTCCACCCCGAATCCGGACGGGAGCGTGACGCTGACATGGCTTACACCTGCGTCGATGGACAGCACGATGCAGTACCGGGTAACGGTATCTTCGAGCACCGCGGACCGCACGGGCGACGGACAGCCGGACGACCTGATGTTCGCCCGGGCCTACTTCCTGTCCCCGGGGGCGATGAACACACTGACCGTTCCGTCTTCCGTCGTGAGCGCCTGGAAGGCAGCCTACCCGGTCGGGGAGCCGAGGTGGCGCGTCCAGACCCGGAAAAACAACTCCTCGGGGATGAACTACAGCCGGACGCTGTCCGGCGAGCAGGTCTTCCCGCTGCCGTAAGGCCCGCGGCGGCCCGGGGGATCGCACCCCGGCCGCCGCCGCGACGAAATTCCCAAGAGAGGTGGGTGCCCGCGCCCCCTCTTGGTTTGAGGTGGCTCCGTTTCGTTACGCTACCGGCCGGGGACGAGGTGATCCGGGCTACAGAGATGGTCCGCTGTTCCTAGAATCCTTCATGCGATACACTTCTTGTAACCAAGATGTGCGTTGTGGAGTAGCCATGAAACGCATCGGAAACCACTGTTCGGATATCGTGGCTGCGATTCGGCGTGCGCGCTTTACTTGCGCACTGGAGAAATCCCATTCCTCTGCAAAGAAGACCGGCCTGGCAGGAATGTCCGCACGGATTGTGGATGACATGGTCCAGGCGGCGCGAATAGCGGCGAGGCGGCGAGCCGACCGGTGAGGGTCGACCTGGTCCTCCTGCTCCGGCCAAGATGACCACCCGTAAATACATCTGCACCGTGGAGCTCCGCGGCGGCGGGACGGCGGAGCGGATCGTCGAGGCCGCGTCCGCCGACGCGGCGCGGGCCGGCGTGGAGGAGCAGGGGGATTGCTTCCTCCTCGCGTGTCGGGACCTCCGCTCCGGGAGCGGCGGCGCGCTCTTCCGGAAAGGCGTGCCGCAGGAGGAGCTGATCGCCTTCTTCCGGCAGTGGGAGGTGCTGCTCCGGGCCGGGATGCCGGTGTCGAACGCGCTGCGCGCCATCCTGGAGCAGCGGTGGAGCGGCGCCCTCTGTCGGATCCTGCGGGCCGTCGTCTCGGACATCGAGGGGGGAAAGAGCATCTCGGCCGCACTGGAGCCGTTCCCTGCGGATTTCCCGCGCTTCTTCGTGGCGTCCGTCTCCGCCGCGGAGAAGACCGGCACCGTGCCGGAAACGTTGCGCCGGCATGTGGAGTACCTCTCCCGGATGCGCGAGCTCCGGCGGACGGTAACGGCCGCCGCCGTCTACCCGCTGGTGCTCCTTGTCACCCTCGTCGCGGTTTCGATCTTCCTGCTGCTCTACGTGGTCCCGAGCTTCTCGCAGATCTACACCGACTCCCGCGCGCAGCTTCCCTGGATCACCGTCGCGTTCCTCGGGCTTTCCGCCTGGCTGAAATCGTACTGGTTCTTCTGGCTCCTGGGCGGGGTCGCCGCGGCGGCGGGGGCGCGCGCCGCCTGGGCGTCGGCTCTCCGGGAGCCGATCGAACGGCTCCTGCTCCGCATCCCGAGAATCGGGGAATTGCTGATGGACCACCTGCTCGTCCGCTTCGCGAGGACGCTTGCCACGCTCCTCCGCGGGGGGTTCCCGTTGCTCGACTCCCTGCGGATCTCGACCGACGTGACCGGGAACCTCCACATGGCCCGGCGAATGGAGAAGGTGGCGGCGGAAGTCGAGGGCGGGTCGAGCCTCGGTGACGCCCTCCGCCGGGACGGCACGATACCTCCCGTCGCGGTACGCATGGTGGAGGCGGGGGAGCGGGGAGGGGAACTGGCGGGGATGCTCGAGGAGCTCGCGGCGTATTCGGAGGAGACGTTGAAGCACCGGTTGCGCGTCGCGGTGTCCCTCTTCGAGCCGGCGATGATGGTGCTGGTGGGGGCGGTCGTCGCGCTCCTGGTGATCGCCATCTACCTCCCCATATTCAGGATCTCGGGGGTGATGGGGTGAAGGGGGCACGCCCGTCTGCGGAATCGGTCCTCGGATCCCTGGTGGAACGGGGGCTCCTGTCGGATGCCGACGCGGAGCAGGTCCTCGCGGTCGCCGAGCGGGAGAAGTCCCGCCCGGAGGACGCCGCCGTGCGGATGGGGCTGGTCGGCGAGGAGACGCTCACCCGGTTCCTCGCGGAGCGGGCGGGGAAGGAGTATTGCGACTTCGCCGCCGCCGATCCCCCAAAGGAGCTCCTCCGGTCGATCCCCCCCGAGGGATTCAAGAAATGGCGGTTCCTCCCGCTGCGCGAGGAGGACGGGAAGGTCGTGGTGGCGACCCCGGAGTGGCGCAATCCCCTGCACCGCGACGAGGTGGAGCGGTTCCTCGACCGGGCGATCCGGGTGGCCGCCTGCCCCCCGGAGATCTTCGACCGGGGAATCGACAAGTGGGTCGACATGGCGCGCTCCTTGCGTCAGAGCCAACTCTCCCTCGCTCCCGCCCCGTCGCGCCGCGGGGGGGCCGATGAGCGGCGCACTCAGGAGGCGCTCGAGGAGGCGAGCCCCTACGTCCGTCTGCTGAACTCCCTGCTCCTCGAGGCGGTCCAGAAAGGGGCGAGCGACATCCATATCGAGGCGGACGAGGAGTCCACCTCCGTCCGATACCGAGTCGACGGGGTGATGATCCCCGCGTCCGAGCCGATCGACGTCTCGTTCCACCCCCGCATCGTCTCTCGCCTCAAGGTGATCTCCGAGCTCGACATCTCCGAGACGCGGCGCCCGCAGGACGGCCGGTTCCAGTTCACGGCGCTCGGGAAGACGATCGACTTCCGCGTGAGCATCGTCCCATCGATCCACGGGGAGGACGTGGTCATCCGCATCCTCGACAAGGAGCACCTGAAGTCGGAATTCTCGAGTCTCTCCCTCGACCGGCTCGGTTTTCTGCCGGAGACGGTGGCCGAGGTCCGGCGCCTGTCGCAATACCCCCACGGGATGTTCCTCGTCACCGGCCCCACGGGGAGCGGGAAGACCACGACGCTGTACGCCGCCATCCAGGAGATGGATTGCCGGACGCGAAAGATCATCACTATCGAGGACCCGGCGGAGTATCACCTGCAGAGCGTCGTCCAGATCCCGGTGAACGAAGCCAAGGGGGTGACCTTCGCCTCGGGGCTGCGCAGCGTTCTGCGCCACGACCCGGACGTCATCATGGTGGGCGAGATCCGGGACCGGGAGACGGGGGAGGTGGCGGTCCAGGCGGCCCTCACGGGACACCTGGTCTTCTCCACCGTGCACGCCAACAACAGCACCGACGTCATCCTGCGGTTCATCCACATGGGGATCGAGCCGTACAACTTCGTCTCCGCGGTGAACGGGATCCTCGCGCAGCGCCTCCTGCGCGTCCTGTGCCCGAGGTGCCGCCGGGAGGCCCGGTACGACGCCGCGCAGGCGGCGGCCCTGGAGCTTCCGCCCGAGGATGCCGGGGCGCCGTTTTTCGACGCGGTCGGGTGCCGGGACTGCTACAACACGGGGTACCGCGGCCGCGTCTCCGTCGGGGAGCTGGTCCCCTTCACGGAGGAGATCCGGGACTGGATCATCCAGAAACGGTCCGTTGGGGAAGTCCGCCGGAAGATCCGGCGGACCGGGATGATCTCCCTGCGCGAGAACGCCCTCCTCCTTGCCCGGCAGGGGGTGACGTCGGTCGCCGAGGTGAACCGCGTGACGTTCGTCGAGGAGACGTTGTAAGTGGCCGCACTCTGGATCTGCGCGGAGCTCCGGTCGGACGGCGCTACCGTCGGATCGGGTCGATCCGGCTGGTTCCGGAACCGGCTCCTGTCCTCGGTGGAAGTGCCCATGACGATGGCGTCCTCGGGAAACCCCCGGTCCGAGCCGGACGCGGTGTTCCCCGCCCTGGCGGATGCAGTCGCCGGCTTCGCGCCGTCGGCGGGGGGAAAGGCCGAGGGGATCCTCCTTGCCCTGCCCGACCGGTGGTTCAAGATGGGGTTTGCGTACCCGAAAGGCGCCCGCGGTGCGGTCCGGATGGGAGAGTACGCCCGCTGGAAGCTCCGGGCGGACTGGAACCTCGACGAGGAGAGGGTCATCCATGACTGGCAGATGATCGGCGGCCGGCGGAAGGAGACTCCCGCCATGCTGCTCATCGCGGCGGAGCGGGCGGTGGTGGACGCAGCGGACCGCGTTGGGGAAGCGGCCGGTCTGCCGGTCGTGATGTGCGTCCCGAGGGCGGTCGCGGCGTGGAACCGGTTCGCGCCGGTCCTGCCTGGGAGCGGTCCCGCGTCGGCCCTGCTGCGGGACGGGAGCTCGTTCACGTTCTTCGGAACCGATCGCGGACGCCTGGATTACCTGCGCTCCCGGCGGTGCGACACTCCCGGCGAGCGGGAAGCGGAAGAAGAGGAGACACTATCCCACTTCCTGGAATCCGCGGGGGATGGAGGAGGGGCCGCCCCCGTGGAGTGGGGAGGAGGACGGGCCGTCCTGGAGGGGCTGCTGGCGCACCCGCTCGTGTCGGGGGTGTTCGCGTGAAGCTCGCGGTCTGCCTCGCTTCCGGCGATGCGCCTTCCCGGCGTGCGGCCCGAAGGGCGTCCCGCGCGCTGTTCCTCGCCGCCTGCGCCGTCGCCGTGGCATGCGCCGTGGGAGCTGTTCTCCTTTTCCGGGACGCGCGGACCATCGTCGCACGAAACGCGTTTCTCGCCGGGAAAACGGCGGGGTTCCAGGCGGAGGTGCGCGGGACGGCGGCCGATGCGGATTGGAAGATCCTTCGCCAACGGGGGGCGTTCCTCTCCGCGGGCTTGTGCGTCGGCGGCCCGGGAGCGGTGGAGACGCTGGCGCTTCTGGAAAACACCCTCCCCGAAGGGGTCGTCATCCACCGCCTTCAGGCGTCCCGGGGAGGGATCCTTGCAGTCGAGGGGGCTTCGAAGACCCTCGATGGGGGAGAGCGATTCCGGAAGCGTCTAGAGGGAGCGGGATCGCGCTGGTCCCTATCCGTGGAGAACCTCGGATACGACCAGGCGCGGAGGGAGTACCCGTTCCGCCTGAAAGGCGCGTGGCGCGCGCGATGACGACCGGCCGGACCGCGGATATCCGGAAGGGGCTTGCACGGTGGCACTTCCTTGCTCCGGCCGTCGCGGCGCTCGCGGTGGGGGCCGCCCTGCTCGCCGGGTCCGCCCTGTTCCTCGCCCGCGCGCACGACCGGTTCGAGCGGCTCCGGACGGACCACCGGACGTGGTCGCAGACCGCCCGCGACGCCCGGGAGGAGCGCGGGAAGGAGGCCGCCATCCGCCGCGCGGTTGCCGCCGTCGAATCGCGCGCCGCCGACGAAAGGGATCTGCGATCCGTCTTCGATCCTGTCGTCGCGCCCGGGAAAGGGAGCGGTGTGGAGACGAAGTCGGTCTCCTACAAGGTGCTCGGCAACCAGAGCGGATTCAAACTGTACGAGATCAGGTTTTCCGCATCCGGGAAGTACCCGGACCTCGGAAGGTTCCTGTCGCGGCTCGAGGCCGGACGGCCCGGTTTCGTCGTGGACGGCGTGGAGATGAAAAAGGGAGAGAAGGAAGGCGTGTCCGCGGAGGTCACGCTCCGGGTGGCGGTTCGGTGACGCGCAAAGTCGAGTCGATCGCATTTGCGGGGCTGCTCGTGCTCCTTGCCGTCCTCCTTGCGTGGAGGGCCGGATGGTTCGCCGGAAGAGTCGATTCGCCCGCCGCGAAGCGGTCGGGAAAGCCCGCGGTGGGGGGAGCACGAGAGGAAGCGCCCGACTGGTCCGGGCTTGTGCGGCTGGCGGAAGCGGTCCCCAAGGCGGGGACCGTGGATCTTTTCTCCGGGGTGGCCCAGCCCATCCGGAAGCCGCGTGCGGCATCCCGGGCTCTCGAACCGGTACCCGCACCTTCGCTTCCGCCTGCGCCGGTCCCGGAAACGCATCCCCTCCCCCCCCCTCCTCCGCCCCCGGAGGATCCTCTGGCCGCGGTGCGAAAAGACCTCGCCTCGTACCGTTTTATGGGATATCTTCAGAAAACCGGCGACATGGTCGTATTTCTCGCCGTCGGGAACAACGTTTTCCTGGTCAAGAAGGGGGACGTCCTCGGCAGGACCCGCACCGTCGTGGTACAGGATATCCGGGAAAGGGAGATCCTCTTTCTTTTCCCTCCGGACCGCCGGATCCGGGCCGTCCTGAAGGACAACTCCCCGCTCGTCGTGAACTGAAAGGCGGAAAGACCGATGGGACGCGTAGCACGAGCCATCCTTGCCTGTTTCCTGGCGCTTTCCGTAGCCGGGTGCGCCGGAAACCAGGCGTTCCTGAATGGGACCGAGGCCTCCCAGCAGGGGGACTGGGACTCCGCGGTCCGGTTCTTCGAGGAAGCGAACAAGGCCGACCCCGGGAACAAGGATTACAAGATCGAGTACCGGCGCGCCCGGTTCGAGGCGGCCAAGGAGCACCTGAAGCGTGGGAACCGGGATCTTTCGGAGAAGGACTACGACAAGGCGACCGAGGAGTTCCGGCTCGCCCTCCAACTCGATGCCACCTTCTCGAACGCTCGGAACGCCCTGGAGTCGACGCTGGCGCTGCGGGAATCCGAACGCCGCTACCAGGCGGCGCTGGCCCTGCTGTCGGCGGGGAAGGAGTCCGAGGCGCGCGACGAGCTCGGCCGCGCGGTGGAGCTGAACCCTGCCCATGCCGAGGCGGGCGCCGCTCTGCGCGACCTGCGCAGGAAAAGCCAGAAGCCGGTCATCGGGCAGTTCGAGATCAATCTCAAGTCGACCCGGCCCGTCTCCATCAAGCTGGCCGACACCTCCGCGCGGGAGGCGTTCCAGATCCTCTCCAAGCTCTCCGGGGTGAACTTCCTCTTCGACGATGAGGTGAAGGACCGGCGGGTGACGCTTTCGCTCGAGGACGTCAAGTTCGAACAGGCGCTCGACCTCCTGACGACGCTGGCCAACCTGTCGAAGAAGGTGATCTCAGAGAACACGATGATCCTCTACCCGAACACCCCGGGCAAGCACAGCCAGTACCAGGACCAGTTCATCCGGACCTTCTACCTGTCGAACGTCGACGCCAAGAAGGCGGTCAACCTGGTCCGCTCCATCATCCAGGTGAAGAAGATCTTCGTGAACGAGGAGCTGAACGCCATCGTCGTGCGGGACGACCCCGACGTCATCAAGCTGGTCGAGAAGATCCTCGACGCCAACGACATCACGGACTCCGAGCTGCTCCTCGACGTCGAGATCCTGGAGGTCGACCGGACGAAGCTCCTGAACCTCGGGGTCGAGCTCAGCCCATCCTTGGCCTCCGCGTCGATCGTGGATTCGGGGACATCGTCCATAACCACAGGGGGGACGACGACCACCACGTCCTCGGCGTCGGGGAGGGTCTCCCTCCAGACGCTGCGGAACCTTACTTCCGGGAACGTCCTGTTCTCCCTTCCCAGCGCGATCCTGAACCTGAAGAAAGAAAATTCCGGCGTGGAGATCCTGGCCAACCCGAAGATCCGGGTCCGGAACCGCGGAAAGGCGAAGCTCCATATCGGGGAGAAGGTACCCATCATCACCTCCAGCACCAACCTGGGTGTCGTCACGGAGAGCATCCAGTACCAGGACGTGGGGGTGAAGCTCGACGTGGAGCCGTGGGTCCACCACAACAACGAGGCGACCCTCAAAGTCCGACTCGAGGTGAGCGCGCTGGGAGCGGAGGTCCGGGGGGCGCAGACCGTGGCGTTCCGGATCAACACGCGAGTGACCGAATCGGAGCTGCGCCTCCACGACCGGGAGACGCAGATCATCGGGGGATTGATCCAGGACGAGGAGCGCACCTCGATGACGCGGATTCCCGGCCTTGGCGACATCCCCGGCCTCGGGTACCTGTTCTCCTCGCAGAACCGGAACAAGGTGAAGACCGACATCCTCATGTCGATCACCCCGTACATCACGCGAAGCACCGCGATCCCGCCGAGGGACGTCACCTCCGTCTGGAGCGGGAAGGAGAACCAGGTGAGTTCCGAGCGGCCTGAGTGGGCCAACCCGCCGCGGCCAGCCGGGAACCCGATGGAGCTGCCGCGGGAGCCCGGCCCCGGCGAACTGCCGCAGCTCCAGGGTCCGGGCGCGCTTCCGGTCGAGGCGCCTCCGGCGTTCCCCGCGCCGAGACGGTGAAGCGCCGGGAGGGGATGACCCTCATCGAGCTGGCGATCGTGATGGCGATCGTCGGCATCCTCGTGGCCGCGGTCTTCCCGATGGCCCGCATGACGGCCAAGCGCACCCGGGAGATCGAGCTGCGGAGGAACCTCCGGGTCCTCCACGCGGCGATCGACCGGTACAAGGAGCTGTACGACCAGGGGAAGCTCGAGCAGAAAGTGGGCGCGAGCGGTTACCCCCCGTCCCTCGATATCCTCGCGGAGGGGGTGGAGCTCAAGTCCGAGGTCGGCAAGAAGGTGAAGCTGCTGCGCCGGATCCCGAAGGACCCGATGACCGCGGACGGGGTGTGGGGCCTCCGCTCCCACGCGGACGCCCCGGACAGCGCCTCTTGGGGCGGAGAGGACGTTTTCCGGGTCTATTCGAGGAGCGAGGAACGGGCCATTGACGGGACGAAGTACTCCGACTGGTGAGAAGGGTTTCACCCTCCTCGAGTTGATGATCGTGGTGACGATCGTCGGGATCCTGGCCACCCTCGCCGTCCCGACCTTCTTCGGGGCCACCGGCAAGGCGCGGGAAACGGTACTGCGCGAGAACCTGTTCGCGGTGCGCGAAACGATCGATCAATATTACGCCGACCATGGTAGGTACCCCGCCTCGCTCGAGGAGCTGCAATCCGTCGGGTACCTGCGCCGGATCCCCGAGGACCCTCTCACTAAGAGTTCCTCCACCTGGGTGATCGTTCCCCCCCCGGAGGAGCAGGGGACCGGGGTGTACGACGTCCGGAGCGGAGCCCCCGGCGCGAGTTCCAACGGTATCCCCTATGCGGAGTGGTAAGGGCAGGCGGGAGGGGTTCACCCTCGTCTTCGTCCTGATGCTGGTGGTCCTCCTCGGCATCTTCTCCGTTGCCGGCATCCGGAGCTACACGAAGGCATCGCAACGGGAGGCGGAAGAGGAGCTCCTCTTCCGTGGGCGCCAGTACATCGACGCTATCGGCCGGTACCACCGCTTCCAGGGGAGGATGCAGTACCCGACGTCGATGGAGGCGCTTCTCAAGGATCCCCGCACTCCCGCTACGCTGCGGCATCTGCGGATGCCCTACGACGATCCCGTTTCCGGACTTCCGTTCGATCCGATCAAAACCCGGGAAGGGTGGATCATCGGCGTCCGGAGTCCGTCGGAGCGCAAGCCGGTGAAAGACGCCGACTTTCCTCCGGGGCTGGAGGTGTTCGCGGGGAAAGTGATGTACAAGGAGTGGGAGTTCGTCTACCGGCCGCCCGTTCCGGGACGGGTAGGCCCCGGCCGCCTCCCGGGGGCGAGGCCGTTCCAACGTCACGAAACCGGAATCCCTCCTCCTTGAGGACCTTGGGATGAAGTATTCGCTTCCATTTATCCTGGCGTTGATGTTCCCGGCGATCGCATGGGGCATGCCGACGCACGCCGCCTCCGAACTCCCGATGCATCGGATCACGCTTCCGTTCGTCGCGAATGCCGGGCAGGCCGATGGGCACGTGGCGTTCTACGCATCGATCGGGAAGGGGACGGTCTCCGTCACGAAGGAGGGCGGGATCGTCTACTCTCTCCGGATGCCGGCGGGGGAGGGGGGAGGTCCCTTCCGGAGGATTGCTCTCCGCGAGATCGTCGTGTCCGATCGAATCCTCGTCCCGGCCGGCGAATCGCCGGTTCCGGCGAAGGTCGGCTATTTCAAGGGGAACGACCCGGCGAAGTGGCGGACAGGGATTCCCGCGTTCGGCGCGGTGACACTCGGGGAGGTGTACGGCGGGATCGATCTGAAGCTGCTGGCGACCGGGCGGAACGTGGAGAAGGTGTTCCGGGTTGGTCCGGGTGCGGACCCGGGGGAGATCCGGCTGCGGATCGCCCCCGGGGCGGACGGGATCGGCGTGGACGGAACCGGGGAGCTCGTCCTGGCCACGGAGGCCGGTCCGGTGCGGTTCACGAAACCCCTGGCGTGGCAGGAACGGGACGGGGGAAAGGCAGAAGTTCCCGTGGTGTACCGGATCCTCGATGCGGCGGCGGGGGAGTATGGCTTCGAGGTTGCGTCGTACGACCGATCGAGGGAACTGGTCATCGACCCCCTTCTCGCCTCCACGTATCTTGGGGGAAGCGCCAGCGATTTCGCCGAGGCCGTGGCGGTCGACGCGGACGGGAACGTCTACGTGGCCGGTACCACCGAGTCGCCGGACTTTCCGCTCACTCCTGGAGCGGCCGACAACGCCTTCACCGCCATCCGGCCCGACTACAACACGGAGGTGTTCGTATCGAAATTCGACCGGAACCTCTCGACCCTCCTCGCTTCCACGTTCCTCGGCGGGGGCAGCACCGACTACGGCTACGCCGTCGCGATCGACGATTCGGGGAACATCGTCGTTGCCGGATCCACCGACTCGGAGGACTTCCCGACCACCCCGGGCGCGTACGACCGCACGTACAGCGGCATCCGGAACTCTTTCGTCGCGAAGCTGGACCGGGACCTGACCGCGCTCGTCTCTTCGACGCTCCTCGGCGGTGCGCTGGGTGGACAGGAGGCGAAGGGCCTCGCCGTCGCTCCGGACGGCTCCGTTTATATCGCCGGCACGACCTTTTCGAGGGACTTCCCCGTCACGCCGGGCGCGTTCGACAACACGATGGACCTCGTCGGGGCCCAATATTACGGCGACGGATTCGTCTCGAAATTCAGCGGGAACCTGTCCACCCTGGTGGCCTCCACGTACCTCGGAGGAGAGCGGCTCGACGTGATCTTCTCCATCTCCCTCGGTCCGGGCGGGAACGTGTACGTGGCCGGGTACACGGAATCGGCCGGCTTTCCCGCATCCCCTGGGGCGTACGACAACACCTTCAACGCAGGTGCGTATCACGGGGATCCGTTCGTCGCGAAGTTGAACGGCAACCTGACCGCGCTCCAAGCCGCCACGTTCCTCGGCTCGACGTATTATTCCCTTGCGGAGCCGTCGGCCCGGAGGCAGGGGTTCCCCGTCGCGGTCGCGGGGGACGGGTCCGTGTACGTCGCGGGCGCGACGGTGGATCCGGATGCCTTTCCGACAACCCCCGGGGCGTACGACAACGCGGTCCTCGGGATCCAATCGTACGACGGGTTCGTTTCCCGCCTCAAAGGGAACCTGTCGGCCCTCCTTGCCTCCACCTTCCTGAGAGGCGGAGCCGCGTCGGATTTCCCCGCCGCGATCGCGATCGATTCCCCGGGGAACGTGTACGTTGCCGGCTGGACCGATTCCTCGATCTTTCCGACGACTCCCGGGGGGTTCGACAACACCTACAATGGGAGCTACTCCTCGGTCCCGGAAGGGTTCGTCTCCTGCCTCGACGCGAGCCTGTCGATCCTCCTCGCATCCACCTATCTCGGCGGCGGCGGGGACGATTACATCTCGCCCGGTGCCCTCGCTCTCGACGCGGACGGATACGTCTACGTCGCCGGGGCGACCTTCTCTCAGGATTTCCCGGTTACGCCGGACGCGCACGACAAAACGTTCAATGACACGATGTGGGCGGATGCCTTCGTCTCGAAGTTCTCCCCGACGTTGTCGGCGTTCGATCCCGTCGTCTCCGTTACCGACCCCGTTCCCCCGATCCGCGACAAGAAAGTTCCGATCGGCAACGTAACGGTGGGGATGGCGGAGAGCGGGACGGTGACCGTGAGCAACATCGGCAACGCGAATCTCCGGATCGGGACGGTCGGGTCGGGGAATCCTCTTGCCTTGCCGTTCGCCGTCGCCGGCGACAACTGCTCCGGCCGGACCGTCGCGACGGGGGCCAACTGCGCCTTCGCCGTCCGGTTCTCACCCGTCGCGCAGGGCGATTTCGTAGACACGTTCGACATCCCATCGAACGATCCCGGTACGCCGGCGGTGACCGTGACGGTCAGCGGAACGGGGGTGGTGCCGGACATCTCCGTCGCCGATTCCATCGCGCCGACGAACGACCGCGACGTGCCCTTCGGGGATGTGGAAGTGGGGAAGGAGGCGACGGCCACCCTGACCGTGACGAACGTCGCCACGATGTACAACGCGATCCTCCTCGTCGGGGCCGTCGGCGGGGCGGACCCCCTGGCCATTCCCTTCACCGTGACGAGCGACAACTGCTCCGGCCGCGCGATCCTGCCATCGGAGGGATGTTCCTTCTCCGTCCGGTTCCGGCCGCTGACGGGGGGGCCTTTCTCGGACACGATCGATATCCCGTCGAACGATCCCGACACGCCGTCGGCGACCGTGTCGTTCAGCGGCTACGGGGCGGTCCCGGACATCCTCGTGACCGACTCCGCCCCGCCGGCGAACGACCACGAGGTCCGGTTCGGAACCGTGGTGCGGCAAACGGTGGCGGAGAAGATCGTCACCGTGACGAATATCGGGCGGGCGGCGCTCGTCCTCGGCGCGGTGAGCGCGGCGGATCCCCTCGCGGCGCCGTTTTCCTTCTCAAGCGACAACTGCTCGGCACGAACGCTTTCGCCGTCGGCGAGCTGCTCCTTCTCGGTCCGGTTCGCCCCCGTCGCAACGGGGTCCTTCGCGGACCGGTTCGACATCCCGTCGAACGATCCGGACACCTCGACGGTGCCGGTCGAGGTGAGCGGGTCGGGCCGGGCGTTCCCCGACCCGGTGCCCACTTCCTACCGGGTGCTGCTGACGGGGGCCCCCACCGTCAATGGGGCGCCCTTGTCGGAGAACGACGAGGTGGCCGCGTGGTCGGTCCACCCGCGGCCCACGGGGGGCGGGAAGTGGGAGCGGGTGGTGGTGGCGCATGGCGTCGCTGGTCCCGGGGGTTCGCTGGGGCCGCTTTCGGTTTACGGGGACGACCCGGGGAGTGCCGGCGTCGTCGAGGGGGCGGTCGCGGGGGAGGAAATCTGTTTGGCGCTGTGGCGCGATTCGGAGGGGTTGGTGTACTGGGCGTACCTGAATCCGGACGGCTCCCCGGGCGTGTGGGCGTGGACTGGGGACGGCGAGGTGCTGGCGACGCCGCCGGACTTCGTGGAGGGGGCGCGGATCCCGCTGCGCAATGGCGCGTGGAACCTGGCCTCGTACGGCGTGTTGAAGGGGTGGAACAAGGGGGGGGTGCCGTCGACGCCGCAGCTGGGCGGCGTGGCGTGGGAGGCGGTGGCGTCCGTGGGCGACGCGTTCCCGCTGAAGTCGGTCGACGGGAGGTATTACCGGGTGATCGGTTCGGACGCGACGGGCGCGAAGTTCTGGAACCCGGCCCTTCCGTCGATCTCCACGCTTGCGTACCTCGCCCCGGGGTACGGGTATTGGGTGAAGATGAAGCCGTCGCCGCAGCCGCTGGCGTGGATGACGGTGCCGGGAGAGCCGGTTTCGGGTAGCGAGTCGCTGGCTCTGGCGGCGGGGTGGTCGCTCACGGGGTACTGGGGGAACGGGCGGACGTACTCCGACAATGCGTACGACGCGTCCGGGGAACTGCTGCCGGTGTCGGCGTCGGAGATGGTAGCCTTGCCGTCCATCGGGGACCTTTGGTCGTCGCTGTCGGGGAATTACGTCCGTGTCAGTTCGTTCGACGGGCAGGGCGCGCACGTGTGGAACCCGTACCTTCCGGGGTTCTCGACATTGAGGTACATGGGTCCCGGGTACGGCTACTGGATCAAGACGACCGCCCCGGGAACGCTGTCGTATGCGCCCCCGGGATCTCCCCCCTCGCCGTAGTGCATAATGAAAGCATCCGGATGTGGGAGCCTGTTGACGATCCGGAAGCAGTAGGAAGAACGGGAGGCACGCCCCGCATGAATGATTCTTCAAGGCGTACGGGAGGTCTGCCGCGTCCGGATTCACGGAGCGAGGCGTGGATGCGCGCCGCGCTGCGCGAAGCGGAAAAGGGGGCCGTCGCCGGCGAGATCCCCGTGGGCGCGGTCGTCGTCTCCCCGGAAGGAAAGATCCTCGCCCGGGCGCACAACCGTTCG
>Ga0172375_10006713_pt1 | contig 16015 bp, 25 predicted proteins | sample LakKiv1m_FD_114537 | JGI IMG/M metagenome (GOLD analysis project Ga0172375, IMG submission 114537) | Freshwater microbial communities from Kabuno Bay, South-Kivu, Congo - kab_092012_11.1m | ecosystem: Environmental > Aquatic > Freshwater > Lake | place: Democratic Republic of the Congo...
ATCTCTTAATGCCTGTTGCATCGTTGTCATAGAGCACAATAATATGATCAAATCTTCTTTTCAAAGAAGCAAACATAATCGTGTCCATGGTGGTTGACTCACTTTGCATACTTACTGCAGCATATCCCATTTCATAAAGAACCATTATATCCTTCATGCTTTTAGTAATGATGAGCATCTCTCCATGTAAGGGTAGTTGATCATATCCCATTAGAATATCATCTGTACCATTCCATCTCCATTTCTTCTTATAATCTGTTGTTAATGGATTATATATCTTATAATATATTTGTCCATCTTTAGACATCTTATAGGCATATAATGGATGAATACCATCATACTGATCAATAGGAAAATTGTTAATAAAGTATCTACTAATAGGTATCACATTGTATAAATTAAGTGTATCTATTGAAATACCATATTCTCCCCAGTAAGTAGTATCATTTTCATCAAAATTTCTAGATCGTATTTGAATATCCTTTTTTTTACTTGCTTTTGGCATACCCATATCTCTTCTATAGAAAGACACAAATGTGTCTCCATTCCCAAGATCTTGTTTAATATGCTCAAGAGCTTCATTAAAAGAACAATTATAAATCTTCATGACAAACTTAATAGATGATTCTGGTTTTGTTTGATTTCCATCTCCCCAATCTCTCCACAACACAGCACCATCACCCATTCTAATAAAAGTCATAGAAGGATTCTTTTCTTCTCTAAATAATGATATAAAAGATTTATGAAAGTTTATTCTTTCTCCAAGATAATAAGCATAAATGTCCTCATCGGCAACATATTTCATATCTTTTCTCTTCTTACGATCCCTTCATAATTATTAACAAACTCAATATATGAATGATCGTCTTCTAATACTCCTCGATTGATAAAAATCTTAACTATGGATATTAAGTCTTTTCTTCGTTCTATATCTTGGAACAGGAGGACGTCCCCAATGGACATCCCCCTTGCCAAGTCATATATATATTTTGGATATGGGTCCATTAGAATGCAAGATCGCCTGTTCCATCTTCATTGCTTTCAAAATCATCAATATCAGGAATACCTGTTTTTGCTGGTTCTGCTTTAAGCATTTGCACATTGGGAGCTGTAATTTCAGCAGCTTTCATATGCTTTTCAGGAATAAAGACGAGCCTTGATTGATCTTTTGGAATGCTTACAGATTCTGCGAAATTTGACAATCGCATTTCTGTTATCCAAATCAATTCTTTAGAACGAGAACTCTCAACCTGCTTACCAATAAAAAGAATTCTTACCGATTTCCCAACAAGAGCTTTTTTTAATTGCTGGATCACAAGATTTTCTGGTTCTCGACCAGTACCGTAAATAGCAACAAAGATCTCACGAATCCTTCGTGCGGTCCACTCAGTTGCTTTTTCTGTTGAGCAATATAATTGTGCTGTATGAGTTCTTGTATGCTCAAGATTTTCAAGAACAAGTTCGATATATTCTTTACCGTTCTGATTCGTTTTTTCTTCTACACTCATGATTATTACATCATGTACACCAGGCTCTATCCGAGCTTTATACATTTTTGAATCAATTGGTGTTGCAGATTTTAAATTCAGTGTAATTCCCATATAAAATTAAATTAAAGTTTTGAATGATATTCGTCAATCTTGGCTATGATAGCTAAATAATCATTCGGTTCTCTGAGTTCTAAACAACCTTCAGGTGATTTTGCCTCTCTTCCTGTACCATCTCTATTGGTTAGGAAATAATAATGCGGATTTCCTTCTGCATCTTCTTCTACATCGCTATGAAGAACATAGGTAAAATAACTAGGAATCTTAATATTTGTATCTAGGAGCTTTCCTGGGGTCTGTAAAGTAATAGTATTAAATCCGTTCTGGTCTTTATCTACCTGTGTATGTCCAATAATGATAACAGTTAGATCTTCTCTAAAGTCATCTTCCATATCAAGTAGCGCATTAAAGGTGTCCACAGCGAGTCTAGTCCACTTCTCATATCCTTTCTCACTTGCTTCACCCATTACTCTTTTACTAAAGAAATGGGTTATATCCTCAATAATAACCGTATTGAATTTCTTCCCTTTATTTACTTTCTCCAATGTTTCTCTTACTACAGAAAAATCAGTTGTTCTTACAACATTTACTCCATCCCTATATAGCGACCTAGAACCTGCAAATGGCAAGTCTTTGCTATTGGGTTTGATAATAAGTGTTGTCTCAGCGTTTAAACTATGTATTGCTCTGGATTTTCCGGTGCCAGGCGCACCCTCAACAAGAATCATTTTTCCCATAATATTCTTTTTTTTATACGTTTATGTGAGCATATAGCAGAATATCATGTTAGAATAATCTAAACCTAGTAACTAGCTCTCTAAGGTTGTATATGCGTTTATATCCCACGTCATGCTTTGCATTATGTGGTTGATGCATTAAAAAACATAGTATCCCATTATTGTTTAAGTCAGTATAATTATGAATATTATCATCGACAAAAACTTCAACACCTACAGATTTTGCTATCTCAGATTTTAATTGAGATCCCGTAATCATATGTACAGGTGCTGTAGGGAAACCATTATTTTTTAACCATTGTTCAACAGCTTTTTGTGAGCAATATTCTCTTTTTGTGATATAACACATAGGTTCCACAAGTAAATCACTAGGATCTACTAATGGTTCTAATGATAGCCAAAAATCATCAGACAATGTAGCTATTTTTTCTTGAAATCCATTTCCCTGAACCCAATTGTTTTTATCTACAATATCTGGAAACTTCTTTTTAAATCCTTTTAAGAAATTTGCTAGTACTCCGTCTATGTCTAGACCTAGCTGTCTATGTTTGATAGCTTTATCTGGTCGATCATCTCCTTCTGGATAAGTATGAAAATAATGGTTAAGAAATGATGCATTAGCAAGAACGTGTTCCGAATGCAATAATCCTGATTCAGGATCTATATCCTCTCTTCGTTTAATCGCATTTAGATGCCTTTCTAGCGCACCTATAATTCTAGACCATTTAATTCCATTTTCCCAATTTCTATCGCCATATTTATTAGCTCCAAACGTAAGAACTCTTCCTAATCCATCTATAGTGGTATCAGGAATAAGGTCTAAACGCAATTTTTCTTGATCCTTTTTAACTCCTTCATTCATCGTAAGGGTAAACTAAATTTCCATGGGCAAAGTCTTGTTTCATACGAATCAATCCTTCGTTACCATATAATCTAGACTTAAGGAAGTGCCAAGCAATTAAATCCTTGGTTATATATTCCTTAAGTCCATAACGCTCAATTTGAAGCAATTCTGGGCGGTTAATTAAAATAATTGTATCACTAGCCATATAGACAGATTTACTAGAATGTATATCAGTCTTTTTTGGATAATGAAGCATAGGGTTTTTAATTCTATCTGGTTGTTCTATCTTATCATTCAGCTGTCCCAACATAATTACCATTGCGCCAAATTCTTTTTTTATACGCATAGCGAGTTTTGACATGCTGGTAACAAGCTCAACTTCTCCAGCTTCATCTAGATGATCTAATAGTAATGTATGATCTATAGTTACAATAAGTTCTATACCAGGATTATCCTGTTTAAACTTCTTAATTGTATTATATATCTGATCTCTGTTTCCAGAAGTCTCTACATAATAGATAATATCATTATCTACGTGCTTAGATGTTTCTTCGATCATAGAATAGTAGTCCTTTGTTAATTTCTTGTATGATGATACAAGTGTACTAAAACTTGTTTTAAGTTTACTACTATAGGTTCGAATAATTTCATCTTCAGCACTCATTTCAAATGAAAACGCTAATATCTTGAACTTCTTTGGATACTTGTGATTAAGTTCACTGGCAAAATCTTCTCTTAACATATTAAGAATAAAAGACTTGCCACTTCCAGATGGTCCTGCAATAAAAGTGATTTCTTTAAAATGCCAACATCCACCTAATGCTTCATTTACTTTTCCCCAGCGACAAGTAAGACCAGGGAACTCTGTTTCCATAGCTTCCCTGATCTTTATGTTCGCTCTTCGAATTGCTTCTCTTTGTGTAATAATCTCTAAAACATCCGAGTCTTTACTATAACTCATTACCTCCAAATAAATCTCCTTGAATTATATTTGGCCTTTCAGTTACTGTATTGTTTAGAACATTTTCACATTCTCCTGCCAATACGCTCACTCCATGTTGTTCAATGAAGTTCGGAGCTAGTTTGGTATATTCATATCCGTGCAAAGAACGCTGAAAGAGATATCGTTGAGTTGCCTCCATAATAACATCTTTTGTATACTGAGGATACTTTTTAACAAACTTGGATAATTTAGTTTTACAGCCCTGTTGGTCTGTTCTAACATAATATCCACCTGTTTTGACTCCGACAGGCCAAAGTTCAAACCACTGATCGTACCATTTAGATACAGATTCAATTTTTTGAAGTTCAAGAAAACTTTTTTCGTCTAGTCTTAAGTTATCAAATGCAAGACTTGATGTTGAGACAGATCTAATTAGCTTACGATCAAGAAGAGGTTCTATTCTAGTACGAGAAATAGGCCCAAATGCGCTAAAGTATTTGGTCATTTCTTCCTTGGTACCAGAATATAAAGCCATACATAACATGTATTGCTCTACATCTAGCTTCATTTGTAGAAGCTGCTCTATTGATACGTTGATGTTCACGACATTATTAATTCGTGTAATTCATAATCTTTCATTACAAGATCGTTGAACTTTATGAAAGTAGCAATACCATCTTCAAAACAAGATTTGACAGATAGTTCTCGCGACTGTTCCCATATTGATTGGATCTCATAAAACATTGAAAAAGTATTAATTCCAGAAGCATCTGAATAAAACATTTCAATAATTCTTCCAGCTTTAAAAACATCCTTTATTCCTTCGTCTAGTGGAATTGTCATTTGCACTGGTGGAGGAGTTACAATAGGAGCTTTAATAAATTTAGAAAAATCAGTCTCTTCGTTTATTTCTCTAATCTTTTCAGCATACTTTTCCAATTGATCTTTTCTGTTTTTATGTTTATTACCTTTTATAACACTCATCATAGTATTCCCTATAGATTCACTTTTAGGCTGTTCTTCTGATTCTTTTTGTTCTACTGGTTCAGTATATTCATTAGGAATATAATAAATTTCAGTTTTTGAATCATAACTCAACATTTGTCCATTAATTGAAGCCGAATATCCATAGACAGCTTCTTTTGCAGGGAATATTCCATATATAAATGTTTTATGGAATGGACCTACATTATCTGAACTAAAGTCTATTAAAGCCTCAAAAGCGTTCTTGTAATTTCCGGTTTTTATATTAGACAGATATTTCTCCTTAAAGAAAGATGCTGCTAGAATCATATCTCTTTGTCTGCAAGAGAACACATCTCCATTCGGCTTATGAGCATCTCCAGCAATAAAGAAAACGGGAAACTTACAATCAAGGCTTGTAATAATAGAACTATCAGGAAGGATAGGTTGTTTTGCAAAACTAAGACCATCTGTATCAGAGTACTGTTCTCTTGAAATGATGATCACACGATCGGTTAAACCATTCCTACCGTCTTTACAAAAGGTTAATAAATAATCTATAACAGAAGTACCAGAGGTATATTCTTTAGTTAACTGAACTTTTCCAGTTATTGGAGAATATATAGCAACACCATATCTCAATTTTTCAGTTTCATATTGTTGCAATGCTCTGATTATCCGACTATAATCGGTCTTTCCATACTTAATAAGTATAGCATATTTTGGAATATTCATCACATTGTTACAATTTGTTTGATAGATTGTAGTTCTACTGTGTTAAGATTATTGCCTGGAGCGTACTCAGCTAATTCTTTCGTAACTACATGCGGATCTTCTGGATTGAAATATTCGGTTCGATCCTTAATGTATTTTGATAAGTATGCTCCTTTATTTGGATATGTGAGTTTTATAATATCATGAATACTTGTTTTTGCTCCAAGTAGAATTCTAGATTTATGACTCTCGACATATGAAACAATACCCATACAAATGAGTACCCAATTTTTAATCTTAACAAAGTCCATGGTTGCAGAATGATTCCTTATTTCTATCGTATGATTACCCACTCCTTTAATATTAAATAAAGTAGGGACAAAGTTACACCACCAGTATCTGGGAGTTCCTCTATCATAACCACAATATCTTCCTAGGGGATGATTTACTTCCTTATTTATTTTAGGACCTAAATCTCTTCCTAGAGAGACTATTTTAACGATCGTTTTATAATACGAATTAATAAGTATATCATAAGGTACACCTCGTTTTTTTAGATTGATTTTTAGTTTTTTCATGGGCTGACAATGTTCACGAACCTTTCTAGATGGAGGCATCATAGAAAATAGTTCATCTTCAATATCTTCAAGAACCTTATATACAAGTACAACAAATTCTTTATTGAAAACAATATTTCCTAAATGAACATGGACAGAACAGGTATTATTGATTGCACACCTTCTAGATAATTCATAACATATCTTATATAGATGAGCAAACCCATTATCACCTTTTAATACACCCGTAGTGTATTCTCCGCCCGTATCTTTTTCACCTTTATCATTTCGAATAGATCCATCATATTGACAATCCATATTTAGATTCCTTCTTACGTATGTAGGAATAAACCCTTTATAGGTTTCGATCTCTACTCCAAATGTATAGCTCTTTCCTTCAGAGATTAAGTTAGTTGGAGAAATAGTTCCAAACTTCATACAATCCTGATAGGAATCTTTATTTACATGTGGATGAGAGAATCTTTCATATTTCCTACCTCCAATGCTTTTTTGCACAGCTTTATGACAAAAACATCCAGATTCAATATGTTCTATTGTATTAGGAATACTTTTAGCTTGCTGTTCTCCAATGAAATAAGACTGACCTTTTTCATTGTAGTACATTGCTAGTTCATTGGTAGAAACCATAGTAAATCCAAATCTATATACTTTACCTTCGGCTTCAGCATATAGTTCATTGGATCTAGCTGTACATACGTACTTTTTAGGCTCAATAGCGTCAGGTACTATGTTAGGATCATGTCTGCTGGCAATTAAGTTTTTTGCAAAACCTGAAACCTTGACGGCATATGTAGGGTTAATTTTATTTCCCTGATAATCCTTAACACCAGATCCTTTAAATGCCTCTTTTGTATAAAAATCTATATACATAGTTTAACTAACGACATCAGTATTTGTTTTAGACTCGTCTTCTCCATCATCATCAATTTCCAAAGAGTTCTTCATGATGAAGTTATTAGTACCCAATAGTTTATCGTGAATTTTTTCCAACTCTATAGCAACATCAGCAGCTTCTATGTAAGCATTTGCTTCTGCCTGATCTTTTAGAGATTCAACATCATCCATTACATCTACCACCAATGCCATAATATTATTCGAATTCACGTAGAAAGTATCATCCAATACAAATATGTTAGTTGCTTCATCAATTTCCTTGATTCCCATTGCAGTTACGTTTTGTAGTTTTTTCAATAACTCTTTTGCTGCTTCTTCTTCTTCATATTCAGTACCCCTACACCATTCAGCTGGAATATAATAAACTTTATTATTATTATCAAGTTTAACGACTCCAATTTCTTTGTTTGCAGGTTTATCATATTTACAATACAATAGTTCACCATATTTGAACGTATCTAGTCCTCTGATCCTTTCTTCAAATACAACGAAATTATTGCTTTTTACGTCATTATAAGTAGAAACAAATTGAGTATGATACTTTTCAACGTACTTACCATGATCGTCTAATAAGCTTATACTGGTTCCATTAACAAACGCAACCTTGTAAAACTTATCAGTTGAAAATCCAGCAAGAGCATATTTTAACTTAACCCACTGATCTTTTATAAAATCATTTTTAGGATATGTGTTATAGCCACCATATGTAGTTCCACCATAAGTTGTTTTAGACTTTTTCGGTGGAATGACAATAGTAGAAGTAGTTCGCACATCACCATTAGTAATTTTATAGATACACAAAGGTTTTATTTCCTTGATAGATGTACATCCAATAAGTTGTAGAGACTCCTCAATAGACGAAAGGTACATTCCCTCTTCTTCTACGTGCCCTCTAAATAATGGTCGTTCATCATTTCTATAACAATAAATAGTAGATGGTTCTTCTTTATGAGACCAGATAAGTGCAGCTGCACCATCTAGAGATTTAAACATCTCTATATGCTTATTATCCGCGATTCCTTTGATTAAAATTTGTGAATCTACGTCCCAATCCTTACCAGTCCAATCAACGATTTTTGCTAGGTCAAGCGTATATCTAAGGGTTCCATTATGAACCCCTACGATTTCACCATATTCGAATGGATGAGCATTTTTATTATCTGTTTTACTTCCGACAGTACCCGCTCGACAATGTCCAATAAATTTTAATTCAGGTTCTAGGCTGTTTTCAGCTAAAAAAAGAATTGCGTTTTTTGCTTCTTTTATAATTGTTTTTCGGTTATAAATGCCAGTAGCATCTGTTCCTCGAGACATATTACAAAGTAAAAGCTTTTCTATTTTATTGGTATCGAACGGACTACTACCAGAGAAACCAACTATTCCACACATAAATTATGTTTTAATTATTTCTCTGGTACAAATCTAGATTTCAGTACTTCATGCTTTTCTCCACCAATTTCAAAAACATATTTGCTATCGTCAGCACTTACTCCCATTGGATAATAGGTCTGTTTGTAACGAAATTCTGAACCTTTAGGAAACACACATACTACTCCTTTAGGTTTTGCAACTTTTTCAGGTTTAGGTTCAGGTTCTTTTTTTTCTTTTTCCTTTACGACCTCAAATCGTCCTTTACCATACCTCTTTTCGACTCCTGCGTCATTGATAATATAATAAAAATCACGACTTTCGTTTTTGATCTCATATTTTTTACCTACAGTAATCAATGAGAATCCTTCGTTATTGATACATTTTATTTCTTTCATATACTTTAGTAAATTTCGTAACTTGCATCCTTAAGATTAATAGATGTTTCCACATCTCCAATATAAACTAAATACTCTTGTCCTTTTAAATGTTGTTTAAAGCGAAGTGGCTCTTTACCGGGTATGGTCAAATTAGACTTTATTCTACTCTCGGCTGAAACATTTGAAAGAACAAGAATTCCGTCTTTTAATTTTCTAACTGTTCGTTTTTCCATGAGAACGATTTTCCTTTTGTAAATTTAGACCAGTCCCAAGGGTTTAACTTACTATTAGCTCTAAAAATATGATCAAAATACATTGCATATTTCTGTTGCAAATAGGGAGTTAAGGATGGGGCTGTATTAATTTCGCATATTACATATTTAGCATATCCTTTTTCAGAAGGATCAAACATAACATCAACAGCACCAATATCTAGACTAATTGCATCCATTGCTTGTAAGGCTATCTTACAAAGTTCTGGATCATAATTTTGCCTATCAATCGTAGTCCATGCTTCTTCATTAATCGCAAAATTCCAAGCAATTGTGTTCTTGTCTGCAGGAGCAGGCTTTTCTTTAATAAGAAGAACTTTTCCTGAAGCACAATGAACTCTTACCTCTCTTTGTTTTGGATATACTTCAGAAGCATAATATTCACCTAATCTAGAAGTTATACGACTAAATTCTGTAATATTGTTTGCCACGAAGAAGTGTTTTCCTGCATGATGATGTAAGGGTCTAATAACGATTGGCCAGCGATTAGTGTCCTTATGATAAGGAGTAGGAATAGGTATTTCATTTTCCATCATTACTTTTCTGAATAATCCCTTATCTGAAGAAATTGATACAGCTTTTCCAGTGTTATAATGAATACCTGCATTTCCTACTGGCATGGAATTACCCCAGCTAATAACTTTATCATTAGGAGTAAAGATGGGTTGGCCTCTAAGCATAAAAGATCTATCTCTGACATTTGATATCCATGTTCCGTTCTCTTTTCTGGCTAACAAAGTAACCTGTTGAGACATTTGATTAATGGTTTCTCTCATTGATGAAAGACCATATTTAGCTATAATGACGATATAATTCATCTTATAAAATATGATATTGATCAATAATTTTCTGAGCCTTTATTTTATCTGATGAATTGATTGCTTCGATAATTTCGATCCAATCACGTTCTGTCATATATTCATAAAGGTCTCTATTGAAGAAATCAAACATTTTGATGATTTGGTCATATATCATACCAATTCGATCATCTGTTTGTAACCAGAAATTTGATAGAGTTCTATACTCGAATCCATATGCTTTGAATCGGAAAGCTCCAGCTTTACCGTATAGTTCTCTTCTTCTAGAATCTGTATCTATAACAATAGATGGAATACCAAGAAAAAGGTCACATAATCTAACTAAGATTAAAGTTGTTCCAATTTCAGTTGGTTCATATGCAATATGCACATGTCCACCTGCAGTTCTAAGATTAGTTTTACTACAAGGCTTAGGATTCTCATCCTCTGTATAAGCATTATAATCTGGATCACATCCAAACATTTGTGCATGTTCAGTTTGAAGCCATTTAGGATCAATTATAGAAGATGCCTGAATGGAAATATCATGACCAATAGGAAGAACACCTTTTCCGAGTGTAAGTCCTTTGTTGATAGCCATAATAAATTCCTCTCTAGAAGTACAAGGAGGGATATTATATTCCAATAATATATTATCTTCTTGCACACAGTATCCAGGTTCAAGTTCTCTTGGAAATTCTTTACTTCCACCAATAAGTCCCTCTCCTGAAATTACATCACTTCCTTTGGTGACAAATACCTCAGGGTCTGCTCCTATAGATAAAAATGTATACATACTATCCAAATATAATTTTCTTTAGTTTTTCAATATTAGATGTTCCGTCAGTTTGTAATACTTTCGCAACCTTTTCAAGTATATTCATAGTTCTACTGGATTGTAACCCTTCTGGAATTCCGCCAGGAGTATTTCTTCCATTTTCGTGAAGATGATCATTAAGAACTTTTGGCCAATTAGATTTAAGTGTTTCTCCGGCTCTTATAATCTGATTTGAATACACTTCTGAATATTGGATGTTTTCTCCAAGTTTAATAAGCTCAAGAATAATAGGATCTGTTGATTTTTTAAGTATAGGATCATTTTTATACGCTAAAACAGTATGTCCCACATTAATACCTATACCTAAAAATTGTTCAGGTATTAATTTGCATTCTCTTTTTAACAGATCAATAATTACCTTTGCACTTGGCCAACCATAATATATATACATATTTCTAAGCATCATAAAAGAAATATAAATTCTCCATGAATAGGTAGAACTAGGATCAGAGTTTGCTATATGAAAGATATGACAATTAGTATTAAGTTTCATATCAGTTCTATTATAGGGAGCTAGATTCATTTGTTCTTTTCCTAAATAAGTATAAGTAGAGTTATATTCTCTCATATACTCTTTGATGAAAGTTGTATATAAATTAAAGTCTTCTTCTGTTATATTTAGTAGTTCGAGCCATTTAACTGGAACATATATATACCAACCTCTAATGTTTTCAAGCCTAACGGATTGACAACATCCAATACCATTAATATATGATTTTGTTAATGGACTAGAATGTCCTGGTACAAATGGTTCAATAAAATTACTTTGAGTTATAATCATTGTATAATGATACTAATAAGTTATTACAATACGTTAATGTTTCTTTGTTATGACTCCAAGACATAAATTCTGGGTGAAACTGGAAACATAACGCTTTAGTTTTTGGATAGAATACTATTTCTGGTTCAATGTAACCAAATTGATCACTTGGCATATTGATATCTCTATTGTTTCCATCCAGAAAAACACGTCCAATAGATCCAGTTCTAGAAAAGTTAATTGCCCTTCCAATAATGGTATAATCTTCAGTAGGAAGACCAAATGGATACATCATTTGATGATGTAGACTGTTAACTACTAGAACTTTAGAAGGATCATTGTTAATCATAATATTATGACCTCCACCATGCTCTCTAAAATGTTGAACAAGCTTACCTCCAGAAATAGCTGTTAGAATTTGAGCTCCCCTACATAGCCCTACTTTAAAAGTGTTAGCTAGTTTAGGATCTCTTAAGAATTTAAGATCTCTATTGTCTACATGCTCATAGAATGATGTGTACATACCTACTGGTTCCCCATAAATAGCTGGATCAATATCCGATCCACCAGGAAAGGTTATAATATTTGCTTCATATGGGTTAGAAACAGGAATGGCATTATCAATCCACCTGCAGTCTCCTAAAGATCCAACATTAAAAACTTTGAACATTATTTTCTTTTGTTATTTTAAGTTTTACAAATTTTGTGTACGTAGTTAATCTTTCTTTTGTTCTTATGTTCTCAAGATAAATACTTCCATAAAGTAGTTCATCAGGATTTTTCATAATAGACCGTACAAGATATTCTTCACCTACAAATAAATTATGATGAGGAATACTAGCACATGCTTCTACGACAGACCCTACTGGATAACTATCTATGTCATTAGTAGTATATAAATTTGGAACGTATTGAACTTCTGATTCAACAATATGATAACTCCTTCCAGAAGCCGTAAGTCTATATATTACTTCTTTTCCGTTTCCCACATAAATACTATTTAATGGAATAACTGAATTAAGCACATTAGAGATAGAGCTTTCTTGGGTAACCCTACTGCTTTTATCAATAGCTAAAACTCTAAAAGATAAGTCAAGCATTCTAATAGCTCTCTCTATATCCCTATCTCTTTCTATAAGAGTTGTTATTGCAGTATAACTACTAACATCTACAATAGTTCTTTTTGCAGTTCCTATTGATGGATCAAATACGATACATTGCGCTTTATTTGCGTTAATTTTCTTTTCTACGTATGATACGCCATAGAATGCATGTTGAACAAAGTTCTTCATTTCACATATTGTTTGATTCGAGAACAATAGTTCTCCATAGTCGTCTAGCTTCGGTATCCCATTTTTCCTTTTCTTTCCTAGATGGCATACGAGTTGACCCATCACTATTTTTAATCGGACGATACTTTCTTGCAAAATATTCATCTACAATAGCCCTCATTTTCCATCTATGTAAACACGCTTTTGGCGTAAACGATATAATTGGAATTGATTGATTCATTAGATAGCTGATAAAATGTTTTTAAGATAACATGCATTAATATCTGATGTTTTATAAGCAATCTTTTTATAAGCAATTTGTACTTTTCCAAAGACTCCAAATAAATTATCGTTCACAAGCACATCAGTTCCAGCAATAAAAAATTTCGTATCACTTAAGAATGGAAATTCTTTAAATATATGTTCTTTGATATGCTTTTTCAGGTTCTCTTCTTGATTCTTGTCTGAATAAATAATTACTGAATATTCTCCAATAATAATATTATTAGCATATTCTCCAACCAAACAGTCTTCTTCAACAATAAGATTAGTTGCAAACGATTCTAGAATTTTGTCTTTTATTAATGAAAGTTGGATAGTTCCAAATCTTTTCGTATCTGTACTAGAAAATCGAAACAACAATAATGTTAATGAACTATTAGATGAATTGGTTTGAAGAAGAGCTTCTAATTTATCGGTAAAATATTCTCTCTTTAAACAGAAAGACCTTGCATTCTCTGTAGAAAAAGCCCAAAGAGCAGAAATATCTGATTCCGCATCTTTCAATCTCTGCTCTTGGATTTTCTCGTCTTTTTTTTCTCTCTCAGTCATTTTACTTTACTTACTTTTGGGCTTTAGAGCACCAATTTTATCGTAGGCATCATAAATACTCTTACGTTCTTCCTTGGGCAACATTGACTGTTGTAAAGCTTTTTTCAAAGCAATTTTTCTACCAATCTTTTTACAAGGAATATCCGATCCTGCACAAATAGCAAGACCTTCACCAAGAGTAACTCCTGTATGTTCATCAACAATTGTACATTTAGTAACTATTGCTGACCTTTCAGGATAATTAAATCCTACTAAATAACCATTAAAAAAATGCATAATGATAAAATATAAGTTTATACTTTAGAATTGAAATTTGGTACCTTAAAATGCGTTTTAGAGGCTAGTTCTATGAATGTTTCCATCCATACTTAAAAGCAAAATTCTCAGCAAACTTTCTAGCGTAATCTTTGTCGTGAAATAATTCTGGATAGGTGCAAAATGATTCCCTTGCATCTTTAGATTGTAGAATATAAAATGTCATCCATTTGATAAACTCTTGTTCATCTTCTATAGATTTCCAATAATAGGTTTTATGTTTACCTATAATATTAATCGTGTTTGGATTAACATCTACATAACTACATAATTTACGAGAAACTACGCCAAGTTCGTGAGACCCAGATAAGGTTGAGATAGAGACCATGATCTTGATATTGTTCTGAGTTTTGTGATTTCAATCTTGTCATTTTTAGACAAATGTAATTGTCTCATAACAGATCGTATCGAATATTCATGTTCTTTTCGACAATAGAGTGTTGTTATTGTCCCGTTGGGAACTTTTATTTCACATTCAGCAACTTCATCAGGCTCAATATCATTTGTTATTACGAAGAAACATAATTCATCATCTTCGTCTAACTTAATCTCTTTTTCTGGTTTTGCCCTGATAACCTTTCGTTTGGCTATCATTAATCAATCATGTCTTCTGGACTAATTTCTTCCAGGATATAGTCTTCCATTTATTTTTGTTGATTTCGTCTATTACACTCCTCTAATGCATTTTGTTCTGATGCATAAATAGAATCAGCTTCCAAATAAATATTGGGTCTTTCCGCTAACATATAATACTCATGATATCCATTACTATCATATACTATGTTAATAGAAATAATAGTACTAGTTAAATGCATCCATTGGCCTTGCCAGAATACAACAGATACTGATTGACCATACTCATAACAACTACTTACCGTCATTTCTTAACAATTTTAGGTTTTTTAATAGATTTAAATTCAGTAAGGATATTGTCTTCTTCGTCAATAACCAAATATTCAGTTGGTTGAGGAATGAGTTCTTTTCCTATTGTAAAGGGAATGATAGATAGTATTTCTACTCCCTTCTTTGGAAATGCAGTTATATCATACAAATTACTGTTATTTAGTTTTTGACCATTGTGTAATGTACAGAAAAAAATATCCCCTAATTTCACATATTTACAAACATTATCTTTATGTTTTATAGTAACAAAACAATGTTCAGATAAATTTTCTAAGGTGTAATGAACTGGTTCTTTTATCTTAATAATTTTTTCAAAATAACAACTAAAATACATTATATTGTTTTTTTCTGCTTCTTTCTTACATAGATGTCTGTGTGGGCAATCGGAATGTCCATATCTGTCATAAAAATGACATAAAGAACACCCACCAATATTCTTTTCATTTGTTTTTAGGACAAAATATTTTCCGTTAATTTTAATTGGTTCCATTTTTAAACATAATATAAATGATTAGAAAAAGAGGGGCTATGATAGAATTCCACTATCTGTATCGTCATACACTGTCGCAACAATTATTTCATATACTATAAACAGTAGATATTAAGATATCTATATAGCCCCCTTTATTTACTTATGGAAGTTTTACTTTTTTAACCTTAATGAGTACGTAAATAAGGAAAAACAATCCTAATAGTACTAAAGAAAATCTACACATTGCTCTACATTCCTCTATTTTATATAGAGCAGTAGGATGTGTTTTCTCGTATAATCCGATATCTGCTGACCAAGCAACAAATCCCAGAGCTATCCATACGATGAAAATAAAGAATAATATAATTGGTGTCATATTACATTTGTTTCCAATGGTAAATAGTTTTTACACGTTTTAGAATGCATCTATTGATGCTAGTTCTTACATTGTGTTTGTCATCAAGATAATCTTCAGTATTATCCTGGACAACAATCACCTGTAAATGATCAAGTTTACTACCTTTATTACCTTTACGGAGTTTTGTTCCGTAAATAGGATGAATGTTCATTCGTCTCATCCTTCTTAAT